>OGCL01001840.1_pt1 | contig 16751 bp, 16 predicted proteins | sample 1570041 | NCBI WGS metagenome assembly OGCL01 (sample SAMN06266162, study PRJEB24511) | hot springs metagenome | isolation source: Hot spring water | place: South Africa: Limpopo | collected 2015-06-22
ATTCTAACGCTGGTCGAGAACATCCCAGAATTCCGCGATAGCCCTTCGCGCTTAGAAAAATTATTGGACAAAGCGCATCCCCATATCGGGAAATTGATCATGAACACCTGGGGGTTTCCGCAAGAGTTGAAATTGGTCGCTTCGGAGTATGTCAATTTCCAACGCGACAGTGGCAAGCCCGATCCCGATTACGTCGATGTCGTGCAAGTCGCATTCCTGCAAAGTATCGCCGGAACCGACCATCCTGCTTGCCGGATCGATTGGAATACGGTGCCGGCCTTCGCCAAGTTGGGGTTGTCACCCGAAGCGGAGTTCCTCGAAATTGAAGGTTTGGCCGAGGAAATCGAACTCAGCCAAAGCCTTTTCGCTTGAGTGCGTCGCTAAGGGGGTGCTACCGGTGGACAGTCCCGATCCTTTAGTCATGCGTCGGTTTTGTAGGCTCGGCGTCTTGACCGTCATCGCCGTGTATTTTTTGATTTTCATCGGCGGTGTCGTGCGCGCTTCGGGCGCGGGTATGGGGTGCCCGGACTGGCCGACGTGCTTTGGACAATGGATTCCACCGACCGATGAATCGCAATTGCCCGCGAATTATCACGACATCTACGCGCAACGCGGCTATGCCAATACCGACTTCAACGCTGTCAAAACGTGGACCGAATACCTGAACCGTTTGGCGGGAGTGGCGATCGGCATTTTGATTACACTGACGGCATGGCAATCGCGCTATTATTGGCGTTACGATCGCATCGTGACGTACCTGGCGCTGACGGTATTCCTCTTGACCGGTGTGCAAGGATGGCTGGGGGCTGCGGTCGTGGCTAGCCATTTACACCCTTTCGTCATTACCTTGCACATGCTGTTGGCGTGGTTGATCGTCGCGTTATTGATCGAAGCCGTGGTGCGCTCGCAACGCGCGCGGAGTGCGCTGTTCACGGATGCCGTCGCTTGCGCTCGCTTGCGTCAGGTACACAGCGTGCTTCTGGTGGCGATGGGGTTGACCTTGGTGCAAGTGATGATGGGTACGCAAATTCGTGAAAGCATCGATGTGGTTTCCAAAGCGAGCCATTACAGCGGACGCGAAACTTGGCGCGAGCATTTCCCGCTGATTTTTCACATTCATCGTTTGTTTCCATTCGTGTTGGTGCCGCTCAATGCTTGGCTGGCGTGGCAAATATGGCAAGCGAGTACGGCGTGGTTACTGCGCGGTGCGGTTTTGGCCTTGTCGTTTTGGATTGTTCTTGCCGTCTTCGCGGGATGGGTGTTGGAACATTGGGGCATGCCGGCGTGGGCGCAGCCATTACATTTGTTGAGTGCCAATGTGCTATTCGGCGCGCAGTTTTTCCTATTTGCCGTGCAGCGTTTGTTTGCACGAGCTGAATTGTAGATCCGGCGCCAAGCGGCGCAGCGCTTGCGCCAAGCGTTCGGCGTAACCGGCACCCACCGGTTGTAGCATCTTGACGAACCATTGCGCTTTCTCGCGATAACGCGGCATGACTTGCGCCGCAAGCCCCTGCGCTTGGAAGGCCGCCCGCGCTCGTTCGGCGCGAGTCGCGTCGTGGAACACCCCGAGCGAAATCGCCCCGCGCATCTCACCCTCCCGAAAAATCCATGCATCTTGACCGCGTGCTTGCAACGCAGCCAATTGTGCTTGCGCGCGCTCGAAATTATCCACCGGAGGTAAATAGACCAAATAGCGACTCAAAACCCGTTGTGTTTGTTGTTCCAGAGTGATTTCGCCGAAAAACGCGCGGTGCTGTTGCAATAAACGCGATAGTTTGCTGTCGCGCATGACGGGGCCGGCGACAAAGCAAGGTAGAGGAGAGGTAGAGGCTGGCGTCATCGACGCTGCGGCGGTTTGGGTCTTCTCGATTTCATGATTCTTTTGCGGTTTTTCCGACGCTTGCTGGTTTTCGGGAGGCGGCGTTTCGCGCGTGTTGGGTGTCGCGGCGGCTGACGGGGACGTCTCACAATCTAGTCCACAGACTGTCAGGGCGTGGGATAACCACACAGGCCGAGTCCAGTCCTCTTCGATGAAGACCCGCGCCGGCGCTAATTCCATCACGACGCGCGGCGCGCGCGTTGGATCCAAGGTTTCGCGCAATAACGCGATATCGCCGAATGTCGGCGCCGATTGCGTGGGCGAAGATGGCGCAAGGCGCGATGGGACAAAGTAGAGAAATGTTACGACATTCAATAATGCGAGTGACAAGACGAGCGCTTTGAAACCTGTGCCATGAGCCATAATGCCAAGCCTTGCAAAACCAAATCAGGATTTACCTGGACCGGATGTTTGAGATCGGGGAGCAATGTCTCTGCATCACCGCCCGTGAGAAATACTTGCAGTGTTTTTGTTTGCGAAGCGATGACGCGCTCGATGGCGCCCAGTAGCGCATAGCGCGTTCCGTTATGGATGGCTGCGGCGGTGGAAGTTCCTAAACCGAGTGGGTAAGTTTCCTGCGCAAAAGGCAATTGCTCGGTGTTTCGATGGAGCGCGCGGCGCATCATCGTTAAACCCGGCATGATGACGCCGCCCAAATGTTGCCCTTTGTCATCCAAAACGTCTATCGTCACCGCGCTGCCACAATCGACGACACAGACTGGGTGTGTCGTGAGTTGCCGTGCCGCAATCAACGCCATCCAGCGATCCACTCCCAAGCGATGCGGTTCGGTATAAGCATTGCGCACGCCGCAGGTTTCGGCCTCGGACACAGCATGATGAATCGGTATATCGGGCCAAAGCTGCCGAACCAAATGTTCGAGCAACGGGGTCAGCGAGGGGCTGACACTCGCAAGGGCAAGGCGATCGGGCGTGGACAGACTGGACCACGCCGCGCGTAATCTATCGCGCCACGCCGTTTCAGTATGCGCCAATGCCGTGCTCGGCGTTAGCCCCCTCGATGCATGGCAAGCCCATTTGATGCGGGTATTGCCGAGATCGACCAATAAATGCAAATTTCGACCACTGCGTGAAGGTTAGAAACGCCGCGTTTGATCGTCCTCGGTCTCTTGCAGCATCATGCTCTCGTCTTGGTGGGCGAAAGCCGAGGTTTCCGCGCCGAGCTTGATCATTAGGCGTACTTCGTTGCGCGAATCGGCGGCGTTGAGCGCGTCTTCGTAACTGATTTTGCCGGCCACGTAAAGGTCGTACAGAGCTTGGTCGAAGGTTTGCATGCCGTGTTCGCGCGAGTTTTTCATCAATTCCTTGAGTTTGTGTACTTCGCCTTTGCGGATGAGGTCGGAAACCAACGGCGTATTCAGCAATACCTCGACGGCGGGATAGCGTCCTTTGCCATCGGCGCGCTTGATCAATTGCTGCGCGACGATGCCGCGCAAGTTCAACGATAAATCCATGAACAACTGTGAATGCATATCTTCGGGGAAGAAATGCAAAATACGATCGAGTGCTTGGTTGGCGTTATTGGCGTGCAAGGTAGACAAACACAAGTGGCCGGTTTCGGCGAAAGTGATGGCGTATTGCATGGTTTCGCGGGTGCGGATTTCACCGATCAGGATCACATCAGGGGCTTGGCGCAGGGTATTTTTCAGCGCGACTTCATAGGATTCGGTGTCGATGCCCACCTCGCGTTGCGTTATGATGCACCCTAGATGTGGGTGGATGAATTCGATCGGATCTTCGATAGTGATGATATGCCCCGAGGAGTTTTGGTTACGATACTTGATCAGGGCGGCCAACGAAGTCGATTTACCCGTACCGGTTGCGCCGACGAAAATGACCAAACCACGTTTGTGCATGATCAAATCTTTCAATACTGGCGGCAAGTGTAGGGATTCCGCATCGGGGATTTCGCTTTCGATGCGCCGCAGTACCATGCCCGCCGCATCACGCTGAGTAAACGCACTGACGCGAAAACGTCCGAGCTTGGGTACGCTGATCGCGAAATTGCATTCCTTGGTATGTTCGAATTCGTCGCGTTGTTTCTGGTTCATCACCCCCATCACCACCTGCAAAGCTTGATCGGCGGTGAGTTTGATTTGCGAAACTTCGTGCAAACGACCATCGATTTTGATGACTGGTGCTTTTCCTGCGGTAATGAACAAATCCGATCCTTTTTTTTGCACCATCATTTCTAGTAATGCTTTGAAATCCATGGTCTATACCTCGCTCGTATCAAATTAGCGGAACATATCTTTGTTGACAGCACGCGTCATCGCGGTCTTCGCAGTGACCTTGCCTTGATCGACCAAATCCTTGAGACATTGATCGAGCGTTTGCATGCCTTCTTTGCGACCGGTTTGAATCGCCGAATACATTTGCGCGACCTTGGCTTCGCGAATCAAGTTACGGATCGCAGGCGTTCCGACCATGATTTCGTGGGCGGCGATCCGTCCGCCGCCGATTTTTTTCAACAGCGTTTGCGAAATCACCGCTTGCAAGGATTCCGACAACATGGCGCGGATCATGTCTTTTTCCGCGGCAGGAAAGACGTCGATGATCCGGTCGATGGTTTTCGCCGCCGAAGTCGTATGCAAAGTGCCGAACACCAAATGGCCGGTTTCCGCAGCGGTCAAGGCCAGACGGATGGTTTCCAAATCGCGCATCTCGCCGACCAAAATGACATCGGGGTCTTCCCGCAAAGCCGAGCGTAAGGCTTCATTAAATCCATGGGTGTCGCGATGAACTTCGCGCTGGTTGATCAAGGATTTTTGACTTTCGTGAACGAATTCGATCGGGTCTTCGATAGTCAGAATATGCGAATACTGCGTGGTATTGATATGATGGATCATCGCCGCCAATGTCGTCGATTTACCAGAGCCGGTGGGTCCCGTGACGAGAATCAAGCCGCGCGGTTTTTCGGTGACTTCGGCGAAAAATTTCGGCGCATTTAAGTCTTCCAAGCTCAGCACTTTGGAAGGAATGGTCCGAAACACCCCCGCCGCGCCGCGCTCTTGGTTGAACGCGTTGACCCGGAAACGCGCGACGCCCGGCAAGGCAAACGAGAAATCGGTTTCCAAAAACTCTTCGTAATCACGCCGTTGTTTATCATTCATGATGTCGTAAATCAGCGCGTGCACTTCCTTGTGATCGAGAGGTGGAATATTGATGCGGCGAATGTCGCCGTCCACCCGAATCATCGGCGGGAGTCCTGCCGACAAGTGCAAATCTGACGCATTGTTTTTGACAGAAAAAGCCAGGAGTTCGGCGATGTCCATGATGAGTCCTCGACAGTTAAAAACTAAAAAAATCAACACACTTCAGTATACTCACCCATTTCGTTTTTACCTTTCTTTCTAACTCCCATACCAAAAAAAAGAAGGCGAGAATACCGAAATTTGCAAATGCGAAAAAATCTTAAACCATGAATCATGTTCGCTTGCAATGGCATATAAAAAACGCAAATATGGAGTCAGGACTTATGGTGCAGACTATTGCGACACGTATGAAAGAAGTGTTGGCACGCATTCGCCGTGCCGAACAAGAGGCACGGCGACCGCCGCATGCTGTCAATTTACTGGCGGTCAGCAAGGGTCATCCGGTTACGGCATTGATCGATGCCTATCAGGCCGGTCAACGCCATTTTGGCGAAAATTATCTGCAAGAAGCGCTCGCCAAGCAACGCACGCTCGGCCATTTCGCGATCACTTGGCATTTTATCGGGCCAATCCAATCGAATAAAACCAAAACCATCGCCAGTCATTTCGCTTGGGTGCATAGCGTAGATCGCTGGAAAATCGCCGAACGCCTCGACACGCAGCGTCCCGACCATCTCCCGCCCCTCAATGTGTGTCTGCAAGTCAACATCAGCGGGGAAAAAAGCAAGTCTGGCGTATCGCTTGACGAATTACCCGATTTGGTCGCGGCAGTACGCGCATTGCCGCGTCTGCGTTTGCGCGGCGTCATGGCGATCCCCGCGCCATCGGACGATCCTACGCAACAACGCCAGCCTTATCGAACCCTGTACCGTCACGTACAAGCCTTGGATCTAAACGACAAATTCGACGCGTATTCCTATGGTATGAGCGACGATTTGGAAGCCGCCATTGCCGAGGGGGCAACGTGGGTACGCATCGGCACTGCGTTGTTTGGTCCGCGTCGAATGCGTCAATGACGTTCCCATGCAGCGTGTAATTGTGCGATGACTGGCGCAGTCTCGGGCTGCACGCCGCGCCACAAATAAAACGCTTCTGCGGCCTGTTCGACCAACATGCCCAAACCATCCCAGCAGGCGCGCGCGCCTTGTTCGCGACACCAACGCAAAAATGGCGTGGGTTCGTGCGCGTAAGCGAGATCGTAGGCAACCGCTTCGGCTGTGAATAATTTCGACGGCAACGGCGGCAAGACTTGCTGCAAACTGGCCGAGGTAGCGTTAATGATTAAATCAAAATGTTGACCTTCAAGCGCAGCGAATCCGCACGCCGCAATCGGGCCGAGATGCGCGAATGCCTCGACGAGCGCTTGCGCTTTTTCCAGCGTGCGGTTGGCAATCACGAGCTGTGCGGGCCGTTGCTGCAACAAGGGTTCGAGGATGCCCCGTACCGCACCGCCTGCGCCGACGATCAAAACCCGCAGTCCCGTCAACGTCAAACCGTGATTGACCGTCAAATCAGTCAGCAAACCCACACCATCGGTATTATCGCCAAGTATCGTGCCATCTGCTTGACGCGCCAGCGTATTGACGGCACCACTCACAGCAGCGCGTGGTGTTTTCGTTGTGGCAAAACGCCACGCCAATTCCTTGAGCGGTACCGTGCAGTTGAGTCCTTTACCGCCTTGCTGAAAAAAAACCGTGACGGCGTCGGTGAACTGCTCGGCGGGCACTTCCTGCGCGCTATAGCTGAGTTGTTGTCCTGTCTGCGCGGCGAAAGCGTGATGAATACGTGGTGACAGACTATGCGCGATCGGGCAACCGAACACCGCGTAACGATCCACGTTCATACGCCTACATCTTGTGCCATGCGATATTGCCACCAGCGCCACAATACGGCGCCGCCGATCACCGCCAACGCCAGCAAGATGCTGATCCACATGAACGAGTCTTTGTAAGTGACGACGATCAGTGATGACAGACCCAAGTAGCCACCCAACACGCTGAAGCGCCAACCGACGCGCAAACCATCGAGCAAAGCCGACAAAGCCAAAACCAGCAAAATGACGATACTGGTGCTCTGCGGGTTGAGCTCGTTGGTATAAAGCAACCAAAACAGTGCTCCCACAACCAACGCAACAGACAGCCAATGGATAGATTGTTCAATCAAACGGTTTTTCAGGCTGAAGGCCAGCCCGCGCTTGAAATGCAGCCACGTCATCACGAAGGCTGCCAAACCATAGACCCCGGTCATGACCAACCAATACTCGTAGCTTTTTTCCGGCGAGAAGCCGGTGATTGCGACGCCGATCAGCGATAACACCAATAGAAACACGAGGATGCCATCCTCGATGTAAGCGAATTTAGCTTGGTCGGCAGGGGGCATTAGCATAGCCATCAATTCCTCCGCTAAAAAATCATGTTCGTGAGCGCGTGCCGTAAAGAGCGACGTAATAAAGCGTGGAGGTATTAAACCACCTGCCTGTGATAGTTTGAAGAGAAAACTTCATTTAATCTCGCGCAGCCATTGTGCCACTTGCTTTGCATAATAAGTCAAGATGGCATCGCTACCGGCCCGCTTCAGGCATAACAAAACTTCCAAAACGGTGGAACGCTCATCGAGCCATCCTTGCAACGCTGCTGCTTTGAGCATTGCGTATTCTCCGCTGACGTGATAGGCGAACACGGGGACGCGGAACTGGGTTTTGACACGATGAACGATATCAAGATAGGGCAGGCCCGGTTTGACCATAACGATATCAGCACCTTCTTGTAAATCCAATGCGACTTCGTGTAAGGCCTCATCGCTATTCGCCGGATCCATTTGGTACGTGTATTTATTTCCCCTCCCTAAACATGCCGCAGATCCAACAGCATCGCGGAAAGGTCCATAGAAACTCGACGCGTATTTCGCTGCATATGCCAAAATGCGCGTATGGATAAAACCTTGCTGTTCCAAAGCCTGGCGAATTGCGCCGATGCGCCCGTCCATCATATCGGATGGTGCGACGATATCGGCACCCGCCTCAGCGTGAGACAGCGCTTGTTTAACCAGGACTTGAACGGTTTCGTCGTTCATTACATAACCGCCGCCATCGATCAAACCATCTTGACCATGAGTGGTGAACGGATCGAGCGCCACGTCGGTGATCACGCCCAATTGCGGCAGGTGTTGTTTCAAAGCGCGTACTGTACGCTGTACCAAGCCTTCTGGATTATGCGCTTCGCGCGCATCGAGCGATTTTTTTTCCGTAGGCACCACTGGAAATAAGGCAATCGCCGGAATGCCCAATTCATGGACGATCGCGGCTTCCGACAACAAATGATCCAGTGACAATCGCTCGATGCCCGGCATCGACACCACAGCATCACGCCGATTTTCCCCTTCTTGCACAAACAGCGGATAAATCAAGTCATCGCATTGCAGCCTGTTTTCACGCATCAAACGACGAGAAAATTCGTCGTAACGCATACGACGCATACGTCGCTGCGGGAAATTGGTGGTATGATTAAATGTTCCCATAACAGAGTCGTCGCGAGTCCAAATGACGCTATTTTACCGAGTAAAAGGGCGTGATGCATGATTCCTGTCCATGATTCGATCTTTTTTGTCTTTTCGAGGTGATTCTCCATGACACGCATACGAATCTTTTTTCTGGTCCCCGGGTTAGTAATGCTCTTGATGTTGTCGGGGTTCGCCGCCGCACAAGGCAATTTGCTGCCGCCGCAACAAGTCATCGACGAAGCAGCGCAGGCAATGAAACAAAAATTGCAAACGCCAGGTGCTGCGCAAAATTTCACGAAAATTACCGAATTCGTCGAAGAAGTGATTTATCCGAAAGTCGATTTCAATCGTATCTCTGCATTGGTATTGGGGCGCTATTGGAAAGAAGCCACTCCAGACCAACAGGAACGCTTCAAGCGTGAATTCCAAACGCTGCTGGTGCGTACTTATGCGCGTGCGTTCGTCGAGTTCAAGGAATGGTCGGTACGTTTTTTGCCGCTACAGATGAATCCCGAAGACACCAAATTGGTCGTCAAATCGCAAGTTTTGCAACCGGGTCTGCAACCCATCAGCGTCGATTATCGGATGGTACGTGTCAACAATGAATGGAAAGTCTATGACATCATGATCGAAGGCGTGAGTCTCGTCACCAACTATCGCAATAGCTTCCGCAGTGAAATCGAGCGCACCGGCTCGCTCGATAGCGTGATTCAGCGCTTGGCGCAACGCAACGAAGAAGCGTTACGCCAACCGGCGCAAAAATCCTGAGCCGCTACACGCCTAGGGCCGCCTACACTGCGGGTTTGGAGGACCAACGATCGACTCGGCTACGGTGAATCGATCGTTTTTTATCCCCCTTGAAAAAAACTACCGCCACCCTTATCTTCGCCGCCGATTGATTATTTTACGGAGAAATTGACCATGCCTCTCTACGAATATCAATGCAAAGCTTGTGGCCACGAATACGAAGCCTTGCAAAAACCCAGCGACCCTCAACTCCTTCACTGCCCTGCATGTAGTTTGCCCGAGTTACATAAAAAACTCTCGGCAGCAGGCTTCCGTCTCAAAGGCGGTGGTTGGTACGAAACCGATTTTAAAAGCGGTAGCAAGCGCAATGTTGTGGGCGATGGTAAGTCTGGTACCGCGTCCTCGGACAGCGGCAACAGCAGTAGTAGCAGCGATAGCGCACCTGCCAAAGCGGCGTGTAGCGGCAGTTGCGCTTGTCACTAAATCACTCGATAACGATAAGACGTGAGTGAGTACATATTGCTCAACACTCACTCGCGCCGCATCGTCATCTTCCCGTCGTTTCAGCAATAAGACGTTTGATAGCTGACAGCAATTTCCGCGAATGCATCGAGGGCGTTCTCCAATGGCCCCCCCCAATCGATTTCCGGTGCAAACGCATCGAAACCGACGCGCGCCAAATAACCAAGCTGATCACGTAAAAAATACCCTCCTGCGCGCAGCTCGCCTTGATAAGCGGCGTGATGCCGTATCATCCGCGCCAATGAAAAGCCACGACCGTCGGTGAACGCCGGAAAATAAATTTCGATCAATGGCCAGTCTCGCGCCGTGACGGCGTCCAGTGCGCCGTCGATGTCGGAAGTCTGCAGGCGCAAACCGATTTGTCCCGTATAGCCATCCAGCGTGGTACGATCGTTGTGCCAGCGCGTGAGCGAGACCGTGATATTGCCTGTATCGGGTAAGGCTTCAAAGTCTGGAATATGCCGCCAGGTGTCTTCGACGACGGTACGATGTTTAATGATCTGCATACACGCGCTCTTTGAACGGCTCCAAGCCAATTCGTCTGACTGTTTCCAAAAACGTTTCATCCGGCAAACGTTCTGTCAAATAGACGTGCAAAATATCCTGAATCGCCGTGGCGATTTGATCCTTGGCGACAGCCGGGCCCAAACGTTCTCCCAACGATGCATCGTTGGTCGAAGAACCCCCAAGCGTGATTTGATACCATTCCTCGCCTTTTTTATCGACGCCCAGAATACCGATATGGCCGACGCTCTGATGGCCGCAGCCGTTCATGCAGCCGGAAATGTTGATTTTGACATCGCCGAGGTCGTACAAATAATCCCAATCGTCGAGCAGCGCGTGGATCGATTTGGCGACGCCGATCGATGCCGCGTTCGCCAACGAGCAAAAATCCAAGCCGGGGCAGCAAATCATATCCGCGGCGGTACCGATATTGGCCGTGGCCAATTGCCAAACCGACAAATCTTGCCAGAGCGTATAAAGTTCGGTCTGTTTGACGTCGGCCAGTACCAAATTTTGCCGATGATTGACGCGCAATAGTCCGAAACTATAACGATCGGCGATATCCGCGAGGGCGTCCATTTGTGGGGCCGTCATATCGCCAGGCGGCGAGCCTGGGGCTTTCAACGATACGTGTACAATACGATAACCGGGCATTTTATGTGCCTCGGTATTGTGTTGATACCAGCGCGCAAACGCTGTATTTTGCTGTAATGCCGAAGTCAAAGTGCCGTCGTCGCCGAGATCAGGCTCATACGGCGGGGGTACGAAATGCGCTTGCATTGCCGCGATTGCCGAAGATTCCAGTTGATGATCGTCCTTGATACGCTGCCATTCTGCTTCAACCTGTTCGCGGAAGGCATCGAGCCCAATTTCCTTGACCAAAATTTTAATACGCGCTTTGTATTTGTTGTCGCGCCGACCATAGAGATTATAAATGCGCAAGATTGCTTCCAAATACGTCAACAAATAGCGCTTTTCGAGAAACGGACGAATGATCTGCCCAATCATCGGTGTGCGCCCCAAGCCGCCGCCAACTAGCACTTCGAAGCCCGTTTCCCCATTTTCGGCACGCACCAAGTGTAAGCCGATGTCATGCACTTGCGTCGCCGCGCGATCTTGGGCTGCGCCACTCACAGCAATTTTGAACTTACGCGGCAGATAAGCGAACTCGGGATGCAGCGTCGTCCATTGCCGGATGATTTCGCAATAAGGCCTAGGATCCTCGAGTTCATCGCGGCAGACACCCGCCAGATGATCACAGGTGGTATTGCGCATGCAATTGCCGCTGGTTTGAATCGCGTGCATTTGCACGGTGCTGAGAAGTGCCAGGATATCCGGCACTTGTTCCAGGCGCGGCCAGTTGAATTGTACGTTTTGGCGCGTCGTAAAATGCGCGTAACCTTTGTCATACTCACGCGCCACGCGCGCCAAACAACGCAGTTGCCGCGAAGACAATTGGCCATAGGGAATTGCCACGCGCAGCATCGGCGCGTGGGTTTGAATATACAGACCATTCATCAAGCGCAACGCGCGGAATTGGTCATCTGTCAATTCCCCAGCTAGGAAACGTTCGGTTTGGCGTCTAAACTGCGCGACACGCTGCTCAATCAAGCGTTGATCATTTTCGTTGTACTGATACATGGAAGTTTCCGCGTCGTTGAACACACCTATTTAGGTGTCGTAGACTGGTTATGATATACGACTGGAGGACGTCAATAAAAGCACGGCTCTCATGCAAAACATGAGCTGCACGGCGTAACAGACTGGTGCAACGTCGCGTCACGGCGCGATCTTGCAAAACGGGGGATCGCAAAATTTTTTATTTGCTAATCGAAACCCGTTGTTATCGCGTTCTTTACTGGTCACATCGACGGGGGACCTCGAAAAGTCCGCCATTCCCGTATAAATGGGAATCCCATTGCTTGGTTTTATTTTGGCTCCTGCCTGAACGGGAGTGACAAACCACAGTTTTTAAGGTGCCCGGCTGTAAACAATGTTTTAGGGATTGTGAATCAAAGGGGGGGCAGATGAAAAACATACGGTTGGCTTGGTTGATGTTGTGGCGCGACGCGCGTGCCGGCGAGCTAAGTATTTTGCTGTTGGCGTTGCTGCTCGCGGTGACGAGTACAACGACAGTCGCGTTGTTTAGTGATCGTTTACAGAGAACTTTCAGCGAGCAATTAAGCGAATTTCTTGCGGCGGATGCCGTGATCGAAAGCTCGATCCCGATGGCGCGCGATTGGTTCAATGAAGTAGCGCGTTTGGGTTTACGCAGCGCTGAATCAGTGGAGTTTTCCAGTGTGTTGATGGAAGGCGACGAGTTGTTGCTGGTCAGCGTCAAGGCGGTCAGTAACGCCTATCCGTTGCGCGGCGCGCTGCGGGTGACACGCGGTGATTTCCGCGAAGAACAGGTCGTAGCGCGCGCCCCGAAGCCGGGAGAGGTATGGGTCGAGCGTCGGGTGTTGAGTGCCTTGCACAAGGCGCGTGGCGATACGTTGCAATTGGGCGAGGCGACACTGCGCATCACTGAGGTATTGACCTACGAACCTGACAAACGTGGTGACTTCTACAGCATGTCGCCGCGCGTGATGATGGCGCTCGACGATTTGCCGCGCACCGCGATGATCCAGCCCGGCAGTCACGTGCATCGTTTTCTGCTGCTCGCCGGGCCGCGCGAGGCACTGCGCGCGTTCACGCGTTGGCTCAAGCCGCAACTCACCGCTTCGCAACGTTTGCTCGATTTCGACGAGGATCGCCCTGAATTGAGCAATGCCTTGGCGCGCGCCGAGCGCTATCTGGCCTTGTCCAGCATGATCGTGGTGTTGATCGCTGGCGCGGCGATCGCGATGGCGGTACGTCGATATGTGGCGCGCCATTTCGATAATGTGGCGTTATGGCGCTGTCTCGGTGCGTCGCGCCGCACGGTACTGGCGGTCTATGGGATGCAATTTCTGCTGCTCGGTGTCGCGGGCGGCATCGCCGGTGGTGGACTGGGTTGGGTGCTGCAAGAGGTTTTGGTTGGCCGTCTGCGTGCGTTGTTGCCGGCGGCGCTGGCGCCGGTCGATGTCGGAGCGGGAAGTTTTGGAATAATCATCGGCGTGTTGTGTCTGTTCGCGTTCGCGTTGCCGCCATTGTGGCAATTGGGGCGCGTCACGCCACTGCGCGTATTGCGTCGCGACGTGACGCCGCTGCCGCCGCGCGCCATAGCGAGTTATGGGTTGGCGTTGGGTTTGGCGTGGGGTTTGGCGGTGCAACATACTGGCGATGTGGCGTTGAGTAGCGCGGTGCTCGGCGGGACGCTCGCGACCTGTGGGTTGCTCGGCGTGTTGTTGGCGTTGGGATGCGTGGCCGGGCATCGTGTTTTGCATCGCTTGCCGTGGCTCTGGCGCATGGCTTGGCAAAGTCTGACGCGCGCGCCGACCCGTACCACGGCGCAGGTGTTGGCGTTGGCGTTGACGCTCGCGGCGATGTGGCTCAGTTATACCACACGCACCGGTTTGTTGGTGTCGTGGCAGCAGCAATTGCCGGCGCACGCGCCGAATCATTTCGTGTTGAACGTGTTCCCCGAGCAGGTGGCGACCTTGCAACAATGGCTTGCCGCGCGGCGCATCGACGGCAACCGCTTTTATCCAGTGGTGCGAGGGCGTTTGATCGCGATCGAGGGTGTCAAAGTGCAACGGCGTGTCAGCAAGGATTCGCATGGGGAGCGCGCCACGCAGCGCGATCTCAGTTTGACGTGGAGCGCGCAACTCCCGGAAGACAACCAAATCGTGCACGGGACATGGTGGAGCGCGACAAGTCCACCCGGATTGGTCTCGGTCGAGCAAAAACTCGCCGAGAGTTTGCAATTGCGTTTGGGGGATCGACTCGACTTCAGTGTTGGTAGCGCTCTCGTCTCGGCGACGGTCGCGAGTATTCGGGCGCTGGATTGGGATACGATGCGACCGAATTTCTTTATGATTTTTTCGCCTGGCACCCTGGATCGTTATCCGGCAACGTATCTTTCCAGTTTTTATTTGCCTCTCGAGCGCAAAGATGATTTGAACGCCTTGATCAAGGACTTTCCTAGCATGACCATCTTGGAAGTCGATGCGATCGTGCGCCAGCTACAAGGCCTGATCGGTCAGCTTACCCAGGCTTTGGAGGGGGTGTTGTATTTGGCGTTGGCGGCGGGGGTGTTAGTGATTCTCGCGGCGGTGCAAGCGAGTCTCGACGAGCGCATGCAGACTGCGGCGTTACTGCGCGCCTTGGGGGCAAATCGGCGCACGTTGCAAATCCTCCCGCTCGTGGAATTTCTGACACTCGGCGCGTGCGCGGGCGTGTTGGCGGGCGTGATCGCCGAAAGTGTCACAATTGTATTGTATGCGCGCGTATTGGATTTGCCCTATCAGCCGCATTACGACTTTTGGTGGGGCATACCGTTGGCGAGCGCCGTGCTCGTCGCCGTAGCAGGGATATGGGGCTTGCGTAACGTGTGGCGGCAAGCGCCGTGGCGGGTGCTGCGCGAAATCTGACGGCGCTTACAAGGGCGTCGGCGGTTCGTGCCAATTCGAAAAAGGGAAAGGCAAGCGGTCGCTGCTGAACGTAACGAATTGCAGAATCTGATAGAGATAATCGGACAACAAACGCCCTAAGCCAATCAGATTGGCGTTGGTTTGCCCTGTCAGTAACTTGCAGCCGATCTGAATCAACACGATCAGCCACAGCAACACGCCGACGAATTCGACGATCACCGCAAAGATCAGCATGTACAGCAAGCGCTGCCAGGTGGCGATGTTTTTGAGGTTTTGATTGATGTGTTCTTGCAGCATGACAAAATCAACCTTGCATCATGATGTCGCGTAAATCGAGCGCCGCCGCATTGGCGCGGGTGATGTAAGTCGCCAGCGTCAATGAGTGATTCGCAAAGATACCGAAGCCGTCACCGTTGAGGATGATCGGACTGAGAACCGGCGACAGGCCGTTTTCCAATTCGTGGATCATGCGGCGATAGGTTTCCAGCGCGTGCTTGTCGTTCAACACGCCTTGGAATTCGTATTCGATGGCTTTCAGGATGTGTACCAGCGCCCAGGTCGCGCCGCGCGCCTCATAGAAGACGTTGTCGATATCCCACCACGAAGTTTGTGTGACTGTGCTTTCGCTGTCCATTTTCAACGCGACGTTGACGTGGCGTTTCGAACTGGCGCTGAGACGCGTCGAATAGGCGCCGAGACGTTTTTCCAACACTTCGAAATACTGACGCAGATTATCGGCGCGCGAGTAGAAAATCGCTGGCCTGCTTTGATTTTTGCCCAAGGTCAGTCGATGCATGTAGCGCAACAAGGCATCGATGCCTTTTTGATATTCGACTTCAGTCGAGGGCAAGGCCCACGAGTCGCTTTGGTAATAAAAAAACGGCTCGGCGACCGCGAGATCCGGGTCTTCCGCCGATTGGGATTGCGAGCGCGCGAAATGATTGCGCAACGCCGTCGCGCCATCGCGCAACATGATCAAGCAACCCGCTTCCCAACTGGTGATATTGTCGAGCAATACCCCCGGCGGCGTAACGTCGTTGGTAATGTAACCGCCTGGTTTATAAAGCAAAGTTTCGGCGATGTGTGCCAGCGTATTGGCATAGACATAACCGGAAGGTAATTGTGAGAGATCGGTTTTCTTGGCCCGGTTGAACGCTTGTTGCTTGACATCGAACAAATCGGGTTCGTCGCTCCAATACATGCCGATCGCCGTCAGAACGACGGTAATCGCCAATGCGACGACTCCCAAGCCCCACATCAAACCTTTGCTTTGAAAAGTAGATTGAAAACGCTGCTTTAGATCGCTCAAGGCCATGTCAGATCGTCCTGTATCGAAAGAGATGTTCAAAAATCGTATCGAGCCGTGGTCGATGACCGCTCAATAAATCTGGGTAACCAGTATTTTTTTTAATGGTATCAGAAAATCGCCTTAAGCGGGGGGTAAAAAGCTAAACCCAGTGATGAGCACCTCGTCCCCATTTTATAGCAGCAGCTCGATATACTTATAGTGTTCCCGACGATTGTGTAACCCCGAAACGTCGTGCATTATTTGTCAGCCGCGAAGTCATGCGCAGTCTGATAGAACAACTCCGGAGCGAATTGACATGAACATCCGCCTGCACAAGAACGCCACGCCCCCTGGAGGCCGTCGTAAAAGCCATCATACGCCAGATGCGGCAAAATACCGGTACGCCAAAACCGCAACAGGAACTAACTCGTGACAGCCAAATTGATCCGTAGACCCGTCAAAACATTGTACAGCAGCCGGCAAACTTCGCTATTTGATGAAGTCGTAATGGAAGAGGTGCCCGAGCCGATCGCCCCCTCTGCTTCAGGCAAGCCATTCATCCGCTTCGAAGCGCCCGATCCGGGCAGGTTATCGATCAACGGTAAACCGCTACGCGAGTCTCTGCA
>OGCL01001842.1_pt1 | contig 16724 bp, 11 predicted proteins | sample 1570041 | NCBI WGS metagenome assembly OGCL01 (sample SAMN06266162, study PRJEB24511) | hot springs metagenome | isolation source: Hot spring water | place: South Africa: Limpopo | collected 2015-06-22
CGTTCCAGGGGCGTCTGGGTGAAGGCGCCATTGGCGCCGAAATAGCCGTTCCAGTTCTCCTCGCAGGTGAGGTAGGTCCCCCAGGGGGTGTAGCCGTGGGCGCAGTTGTTCAGGGTGCCCAATACCTGGGTGCCGGTGGGATCGGCTGCCGTCTTCATCAGGTCGTGCCCGGCGGCCGGACCACTGATGCGGCAGGGCGTGTTGCCGGTGATGCGGCGGTTGAAGCGCGAGTGACGGTTTACCACCCAGGTACTGCCATGTTTTTGCACCTCCAGGATATTGACCCCATGCGCGGCCTGCTGGGCGCGCACCATGGCCAGGGTGAGGGCGGTCGTGGCGTAGGCCGCGCGCGGGGTGATGCCGTTGACCAGGGGCGGGTCGCAATATTCGCTGTTGGTCACCAGCAGCCCGCGCTCGTTGGAGACCTCCGAAGCACCGGCGTGCGGGAAGGGGAAAAAGTGCATGCCGTCGGTGTGGGCGCCGTAGCAGCGGTTCTGGGTCTCTTCGTCCATGGGAGACGCAGGGTCCCAGTGCGCAGCAGGGGTAAGCGAGTCGCCCCAGGCCACCAGCACGCGCGCGGTGTAGCCGGGCGGTACGGTCACCGCATCGGTCATGCCTGGTGCCGTGTTGGCAGGCACCGAGGTGAAGCCGATGCCGCCCAGCGGGGCGGGATCGGCGTGCGCGTAGTTGGTCAGGCCGTCGACCACACCGCTGCCCAGGGTGGCAAGGGCGGCGGCGCCGGCGGTGGCGCCGGCACTGGTCTTGAGGAAGTCGCGTCGGGTGAGTTTGCGTTGGGCGATGACGTCATGGATCGAGGCGTTGCCGGAGTCGTTGCTAACCGCGAGGCCGGGGTTGAGTTTTCCGTCGGGGTGCAGGCTGCTGCTCATGTCGTCACATCTCCTACTGGGTCGCTGGGATAGTTCGTGCTTTGCGGGCACGGCCACATCGGCAAACTAACCGGGCAATGTGAATATCCGTTTACAGCGACCACGTTTCTGCTAGGTCCTCCTTGACCGGGATGGGGGGCCCTGGATTGGTCGCTCCGGCGATATGTGCCGCGGCGCGCCGGCCCCGCTTCGCGAAGATTGGCCTACGCAGAGACTGCGTATTTGCTCCCTCGCCTGACTCTGCCCAGGGCGGCGCCGAGACCGACGGCGGCGCTGCCCATGCGGCGGCTGGCCGGGTATCAGGGCCTCAGGCCGCCAGGCCCAGTTCCCGGCGCAGGCTGGCGAGCAGGCCGTCGGCCGCGTCCTCCACCATGTCCAGCACCTGCTCGAAGCCGTCGCGGCCGCCGTAGTAGGGGTCCGGCACTTCCTGGCCGGGATAGCGGCGGCTGTAGGACAGGAAAAGCCTCAGCTTGCGCTGATGCTGGGGTGGGCACATCCGTTCCAGATGGGTCAGATTCGCCCGGTCCATGGCCAGGATGTAGTCGAAATCGTGGAAATCCTGCAGGCTCACCTGCCGGCCGATGAGCCGGGAGAGGTCGTAGCCCCGTGCCGCCGCAGATTCGCGGGCGCGCCGGTCGGGCGGCTCGCCGACGTGATAGCCATGGGTGCCGGCGGAGTCGACGATCACCCGGTGTGCCAGCCCGGCCTCCTGCAGACGGCGGCGCAGCACGCCCTCGGCCGTGGGGGAGCGGCAGATGTTGCCCATGCAGACCATGAGGATCTGTAACTTGCGGTTGGGGTTGGCTTTCATGTGCAAGGCTCACCCCCTCGGGGTAATCGTGTCAGGCCGGGAGAAGTATAGTACGTCACCGCCCGGCGGTGCTTCACGGCAGCAGCAGGCTGAAGACCGCCCCCCCGTCGTTGGCCAGACGCAGCGCCCCGCGCCGGCCGCGGTTTTCATGCGCCAGGGCGATGAGCTTGGCGAAGGTGAGCCCCAGCCCGGTGCCGCGCGCGCTGAAGGGCAGGTCACGGGCGACGCAGTCGAGGATGTGTTCGGGATAGCCCGGTGAGTCGTCGCGCACCGTGAATCGCATCATGCCGTCGCTGAGGCCGGCCTCGATGCCGATGTGCGCGCCGGCATACTGGATGGAATTGTGGATGGCGCTGACCAGGGCCATCTCCACCAGGTTGCGATCGAAGAACCAGAGGTCCGGGGCTTCGTCTGCCAGGGCGACCTCGATGTCGAGCCGTCCGCCGGCAAGGGAGTCGGCGGTTTGCGCAAGTTCGCGCACGAAGTCCCGCACCGGGCAGGCATCGACGTTGAGCACGAAGCGATCGTTGCCCTTCTTGTACAGGAGCAGGGACTGACGCAGGCGGTCGATCACCCGTTCGCAGAGCAGGCGCGAGGTCTGGAGCTGCTCGGCATAGTCTCCGCCGGGGTGGGTGCGCATCTCGTCCAGCGTCAGTGCCAGCAGGCCGAGATTGTTCTTCATCTCGTGCAGCAGGGCGGCGAACAGGTCGTTGCTGTCGAAGGGCATGCCGTCGGCCCTGTCAATGACGGCGGATGCCGAAGCGCTGCTCGATCTCCCGCATCTTGCTGCGCAGGCCGGGGATGCGGGCGTGGCCTGGGGCCAGGTTCTCCGCGGTGTCGAGCAGATGGTCCGCTTCGCCCATGAGGTCGTGCTCCAGACCTTCGGCCTCCATCAGCCGCAGCATGACCCAGGCTGCGTTCATGGCCACGCGCGGGTTGTAGGGGGCCTCCCGGGCGGCCTGCCTGAGCTTCTCCATGCCGGCCCTGAGCTGGCCCTTCTGCGCCAGCATGACCCCTTCGTTGTTGAGCGTGCGCACGGCGGCGGTGGCCTGGGACAGGACCCGGCCGCCGGCTTCCGCGCGCCCGGCGTCGGCATAGAGCTTTTTCGCCTTGGACAGCAGCGCCTCGCTGTCGTGGGCATTGCGGGCCACGGAGGCAACGATCTCGTCGCACTCTTCGTGTCGGCCGTTCTGCATGCAGCTTTCCGCCATGTCCAGCATCAGCCGCTCATCGCCTCGCACCCCCGACTTGCGCAGCCTGGAGGCCTCGTCCAGGGCCCGCTGTGCCATGTCCGTGCGACCGGCCTTGGTGTGCAGCATGCCCTGCATGACGGCGGCGGCGAGTTGCCCCTCAGGCGTTTCCTGCATCACCGTCTTGCCGTCCTTGAGGGTGTCGGCCGCGCCCTTGAGATTGCCCTGCTCCACCTGCACCCGACACAGGTCGGCATAGTCCTTGGCGGACACGAAGATGGAGTGCCGTCCCTTGTCCAGGGCGGTGGTGATGGCCTTCTGGGCGGTGGTCAGGTCGCCGTTGCGATAGGCGATCTCGCCCAGTTTCTGCTGCCGCCTGACCGTCTTGGCGGAGATGCTGGTGCCCATCTCCAGGGCTTCCTGGGCGCCGGCGGCATCCTTTTTCGACAGCCGCACGTCGCACAGCAGGTCATAGGCGGCGACCATCTCCGGGCTTTGCTCGATGATGTCGGCCAGCAGCTCCTCCGCCTCCTCCTGTTTGTCCTGCAGGTGCAGGGCCTTGGCCAGTCCCAGCCGGGCCCAGGGCACCGCCCGCATCTCCAGGATCTTCTTGTACAGGGCCTCGGCCTCATCGAACTGACCCATGGCATTGAGCAGTTCACCCTTGAAGCGCAGGGCGTCGACGACGTACTTGGGGCGCTCCTTGATGAGCTCGTCGCAGGCGACCATCGCGGCCTCCGGGTCGCCCTTGGCAAACAGCCGGTAGATGTCGGAGAAGGCCAGCTTGCGCTGCAGGATGGTATCCAGCCGGCTGCGCAGGATCTCGGCGTTGAAGGGCTTGATGAGATAGTCGTCCGGGGCAAGCTCCGCCGTCGATACCACCTTCTCGTAGAGGGATTCCGCCGTCACCATGACGAACGCGGTCTCCAGGCCCATGAGCTGGCGGTGGCGCAGCTCCTCGAGCAGCTGCTGGCCGTCGCGTCCGTCGCCCAGGTTGTAGTCGCAGACGATGATGTCGTAGTTGCTGTGCTTGACCCGGTAGATGGCCTCGGAGGCGGAGGTGGCCAGGTCGATCTTGGTCATGCCGAAATTGGCCAGGGTGTTCTTGAATGCACTGCGCATGCCTGGATAGTCGTCCACCACCAGGGCACGCATGCCGCGGTAGTCCACACACGGGTCGGGATCGGAGACGAGGAATTGTTTCACTGACATGGAAGGTGAAGGGCGGACATGGTCACGCGATGGTTATCGGCAAGCCCGAGGCGGGCCTTGAGTACGCCCCCCGACATGGATGACAGGCTCCTAAACCCGAGTTCAGAGCCGCCGGCCCGCCGTGCGTCTTTTCTGGGCGATCCTTGCCGTCATGGCCGGCGGCGGGGCGGTGATGCCTTCCTCCTCGACGACGCCGAAGAGCTGCTTCTTCAGCGCATGCAGCCGGTCGCGCAACTCGGCGGCCTTTTCGAACTCGAGGTTGCGGGCCGCCTCCAGCATCTCGCGCTCGATGCGCTTGACCTCGCGGGTGAGGTCCTTCTCGCTCATCGCGGCGTAGGCGGCACGGGCCTGCTCCACCTCGAGGGCCTCGCGTTCGGCCTCGGTGTCGTAGACCCCCTCGATGATGTCCTTGATGCGTTTGTGCACCCCGCGCGGGGTGATGCCGTGCGCCGCGTTGTAGGCCATCTGCTTGCGCCGGCGCCGTTCGGTCTCGTCGATTGCGCGCCGCATCGAGTCGGTGATGGTGTCGGCGTAGAGGATGGCGGTACCGTGGATGTGACGCGCCGCACGGCCGATGGTCTGGATCAGGCTTCTCTCGGAGCGCAGGAAGCCTTCCTTGTCGGCGTCCAGGATGGCCACCAGGGAGACCTCCGGGATGTCCAGCCCCTCGCGCAGCAGGTTGATGCCCACCAGCACGTCGAATACGCCCAGCCTGAGGTCGCGGATGATCTCCACGCGCTCCACGGTGTCGATGTCGGAGTGCAGGTAGCGCACCTTGATGCCGTGGTCGGCCAGATACTCGGTCAGGTCCTCGGCCATGCGCTTGGTCAGCGTGGTGACCATGACCCGTTCGTTGCGGGCGACGCGCGCGTTGATCTCGCTCATCAGGTCGTCGACCTGGGTGGCCACCGGCCGCACGATCACCTCCGGGTCGATCAGCCCCGTCGGCCGCACCACCTGCTCCACCACCTGTTCCTGGTGGCGCTGCTCATAGGGGCCCGGCGTGGCGGAGACGAAGACGGTCTGGCGCATCAAATGCTCGAATTCGTCGAAACGCAAAGGCCGGTTGTCCAGGGCCGAGGGCAGCCGGAAGCCATAGTCGACCAGGTTCTCCTTCCTGGCCCGGTCGCCGCGGTACATGCCGCCGATCTGCGGGATGGTCACGTGCGACTCGTCGATGAACATCACCGTATCCGGCGGCAGGTAGTCGATGAGGGTGGGGGGCGGCTCGCCGGGCCGGCGGCCGGAGAGGTGCCGGGAGTAGTTCTCGATGCCCTTGCAGAAGCCCAGCTCGGCCAGCATCTCGAGGTCGAAGCGGGTGCGCTGCTCGATACGCTGCGCCTCGACCAGCTTGCCCTGGCTGTGGAAGTCGTGCAGCCGCTCGGCCAGCTCCTGCTTGATCGCCTCCACCGCCCTGAGCGTGGTTTCGCGCGGCGTCACGTAATGGCTGGAGGGGAAGACCGTGAAGCGGGGCGCCTTGTGCAGCACCTGGCCGGTGAGCGGGTCGAACACGGCGATGGACTCGACCTCGTCGTCGAACAGCGACACCCGCACCGCCGTCTCGGCGTGCTCGGCCGGGAAGATGTCGATCACGTCGCCGCGCACGCGGAAGGTGCCGCGCCTGAAATCCAGTTCGTTGCGCTGATACTGCATCTCCGCCAGCCGACGGATGATGGCCTGCTGGCCGATGCGCTCCCCCTCACGCAGGTGCAGGATCATGCCGTGATACTCCACCGGGTCGCCGATGCCGTAGATGGCCGAGACGGTGGCCACGATCACCACGTCGCGCCGCTCCAGGATGGCCTTGGTGGCCGAAAGGCGCATCTGCTCGATGTGCTCGTTGATGCTGGAGTCCTTTTCGATATAGAGGTCGCGCGCCGGCACGTAGGCCTCGGGCTGGTAATAGTCGTAATAGGAGACGAAGTACTCCACCGCGTTGTCCGGGAAGAACTCGCGGAATTCGGAATAGAGCTGCGCGGCGAGCGTCTTGTTCGGCGCCATGACGAAGGCCGGTCGGCCCAGTCGGGCGATGACGTTGGCCATGGTATAGGTCTTGCCCGAGCCGGTGACCCCCAGCAGGGTCTGGCAGCGCATGCCGCGACGGATGCCGTCCAGCAGTCGTTCGATGGCCTCCGGCTGGTCCCCGGCCGGCGGGAAGGGCTGGTTCAGCGTGAAGGGGCTATGGGGGAAGGTGACAGCCACGTTAAAATCGGGTACGCAAAACGCTTCATCATACGCCCACCCCGTACCAGGACCACAGAGGTTCATCACCTTGGAACTCTCCGCTCGCGTCAGCAACATCAAGCCCTCCCCGACCCTGGCCGTCACCGCCCGCGCCGCCCGGCTCAAGGCCGAGGGCCGCGACATCATCAGCCTGGGCGTGGGCGAGCCCGATTTCGACACCCCGGATCACATCAAGGAGGCGGCCATCGCCGCCATCCGACGCGGTTTCACCAAATACACCGCAGTCGGCGGCACGCCCAGCCTGAAGCAGGCCGTGATCGCCAAATTCAAACGGGAAAACGGCCTCGACTACAGCGACAAACAGGTCCTGGTCTCCTGCGGCGGCAAGCAGAGCTTCTACAACCTGGTGCAGGCGGTCATCAATCCGGGCGACGAGGTCATCATCCCCGCCCCCTATTGGGTTTCCTATCCGGACATCGTCCTGCTCGCCGACGGTCGGCCGGTCTTCATCGAGGCCGGCATCGAGCAGGGCTTCCGCATCACCCCTGCGCAGCTGGAGGCGGCCATCACGCCGCGCACGCGCATGCTGGTCATCAACAGCCCCTCCAACCCCACCGGCGCGGTCTACACCGGAGACGAACTGGCCGCCCTGGGCGCGGTGCTGCGCCGCCACCCGCAGGTGCTCGTCGCCACCGACGACATGTACGAGCACATCCTGCTCGGCGACACCCCCTTCAGCAACATCCTCAACGCCTGCCCCGACCTCTACGACCGCACCATGGTGCTCAACGGCGTCTCCAAGGCCTATGCCATGACCGGCTGGCGCATCGGCTACGCCGCCGGCCCGGCCGAGATCATCGCCGCCATGGAGAACATCCAGTCGCAGAGCACCTCCAACCCCACCTCCATCTCCCAGGTAGCCGCCGAGGCCGCGCTCAACGGCGATCAGGCCTGCATCCGGCCCATGGTGGAGGCCTTCCGGGAGCGGCACCGGTATGTGGTGGACGGCCTCAACGCCCTGCCCGGTGTGCGCTGCGCCGAAAGCGGCGGCGCCTTCTACGCCTTCCCCGACATGCGCCAGGCCATCGCCCGCCTGCACGCCGCGGGCAGGCTGACGGAGGCCACCGACCTGACCTTCACCGAATACCTGCTGGAACATGGTGTGGCCGCCGTGCCCGGCTCCGCCTTCGGCGCCGAGGGTTATCTGCGCCTGTCCTTCGCCACCTCCATGCAGAACCTGCAGCAGGCCCTGACGCGCCTGGGCCAGGCCCTGGGCTGATGCCGGCCTTGCCGGCCAGGCGGCTGCGCGCGCCGCGATAGTCCACTGCGGCGTCGGGCGAAGACCGCCCTCAAGTTTCCCGCCGACCTGCCGATAGCCCTCACGGAGGCCCGCCTCCGCGCCCTGTCAGGGCCCGATGTGCACAGCCTCGCGCTCACAGCCTGCATGGAGGTCCTATGAATTTCTTTCTGGCACTGGTCCTGGGCCTGGCGGTGACCCTGACGGCCGGCCTGCACTGGGGCGTGCTGAGCACCGCGCTGATCTATCTCGGTCTAGATCACTGGCGGCTGCGCCGGCGTGTGGTGGTCCTGGAGGGCCGGCTGCAGGAGGGCATGGATTACCTGCCCGATCTGGTAAACCAGATGTGGGACCTGCGGCAGAAGGACCCCGCCCGCCCACCCACGGACAACGGCGGTTGAGTTTGCTGCCGTTCGTCATGCACTTGATCTCGCTTTGGCCCCACACCTGGCCGCGGATAGACAGGGCGCGGCTGGCACCGATAGCCGGCTTGCTGGCGCTGTTCGTGCTGGTCGATCTAGCCGGGCTGTCCCTCACCCGCGAGTCGCAGATCTTGCTGGGCCTCGTCATGCTGCTGCCTCTGCTTTGGCTGCATCGCCGCGCCGAACTGCTCGAGCGCCGCGGCCGCCGTCATCAATGGCCGCGGCTGCTGGCCATCGCATTGGCGGTGTTCATAAGCCTGCGTTACCTCGCCTGGCGAATCGAATACACCATCACCTACCATGACCCCTTGAGTTTGCTGGGCGCGATCGCCCTGCTGGGCGCCGAGATCTATAGTCTGCTCATCCTGATCATCGGCGCCTTCGTCATCGTGCGTCCCATCCATCGCCGGCCGGCGCCCCTGCCAAGCGACCCAGCGCTGTGGCCGCAGGTGGATGTGTTGATCCCCACCTACAACGAGGAGCCGGCCCTGCTCGAGGTGACCCTGCTGGCAGCCACCCAGCTCGACTATCCGCGCGAGCGCTACACCGTCTATCTCTGCGACGACGGCGGCACGCAAGAGCGGCTCGCGCGCCCAGACACCGCCGCCGACGCGCGCGCACGCCAGGCGCGGCTCAAGGCGATGTGCGCCGAGCTGGGCGCGGTCTATGTGACCCGGGCGCGCAATACCCACGCCAAGGCCGGCAACCTCAACGCCGCCCTGCGCGACCACTGCCGCGGGGAGCTGGTGTTGATCCTGGATGCCGACCACGTGCCCACACGCGACATCTTGCGCAACACGGTCGGCTACTTCCTGCGCGACCCACGCCTGTTCCTGGTGCAGACGCCGCACCACTTCATCAACCCGGACCCGTTGGAGCGCAACCTGCTCATCTATGAGCGCATGCCCAGCGAAAACGAGATGTTCTACGGCGTCATCCACCACGGCCTGGATTTCTGGAACGCATCCTTCTTCTGCGGCAGCGCCGCCCTGCTGCGTCGGGCCCACCTGGACGAGGTGGGCGGCATCGTCGGCGAGACCCTCACCGAGGACGCGGAGACGGCGCTGACCCTGCACGCCCGCGGCTACAACAGCGTCTACCTCGACCGGGCTATGATCGCCGGCCTGCAGCCCGAGACCTTCGGCGGTTTTCTGGTGCAGCGCTCGCGCTGGGCGCGGGGCATGGCGCAGATCTTCCTGCTCAAGAACCCCTGGCGGCAGCCGGGGCTCACGCTCGCCCAGAAGCTGGCCTACACCTCCTCGGTCTTCTTCTGGTTCTTCCCGTTCGCGCGCGTGGTCTACTACCTCGCACCGGCACTTTACCTGCTCTTTTCGCTCCAGATCTTGGACGCCTTCCTGCCGGCCGACCTCATCGCCTATGCCCTGCCACACATCATCGGCGTGCTCCTGCTGTCCAACCTGCTCTATGGGCGCGTGCGCTGGCCGCTCATCTCCGAGCTGTACGAGACGATCCAGTCCATCCACACCCTGCCCGCCATCTTTCGCGTCTTCCGTTCCCCGCGCGCGCCCACCTTCGCCGTCACGCCGAAGGGCGAGCGGCTGAGCGAGGACTTCATCTCCCAGTTCAGCCTGCCGTTCTATCTGCTCATGCTAATCAACCTCGCCTGCATCCTGGCGGGTATCTACCGTTATCACGCCAACCCCGAGGAGCTGGGGGTGATATTACTCACCACCACCCTGGCAGCGATCAATCTCGTCTTCTCCCTGGGGGCCATAGGCGTGATGCTGGAAAAGGCCCAGAAACGCTCCGCTTACCGGCTTCAGGGGCTGCATGCCGATCTCCGGGCCCACCTCGTACTCCGGGACGGTCGGGTTCAGCCGGCGCGCATCACGGATTTCAGCTTTACCGGCGCCGGCCTGCGCCTGCCGTTCGCGCTAAGCCTGAATCAGGAGGTCGAGCTACAGGTGGCGGTACCCGCCCTGGGCGGGCGGCAGGTGCGGATCCCGGCGCTGGTGGTGCGCCGCCGCTACCACAAGGCGCGCGACTGGGACCTGGGGTTGCGTTTCACTCCCCGCAGTATCGACGAGCGGCGGGCCATCGCCGCTCTGGTGTTCGGCGACAGCGCCTTGCACGAGGCGGCTAGGCGCGTGCGGCGTCACCGGCTGGGGCTGATCGAGGGCTTCGGTTTCCTGCTGCACGTCGCCTTCCGCCACGCCCTAGAGAATTTCGCCTTTCTGACCGCCCGTTATGGTCAGGCGTCGTACCGTTTCCTGCGCGGAAGAGTGTTTACGCTGAGAGGAGTGGACGCATGAGTATGAAGCGGACTTTGACCGCCATCCTGATGACTTGGCTGACGAGCGTGTGCGTTGCCCAGGAGCTGGGACCCGTACTCGAGGCTGACGGCTACCGGCTGCCACTGGGCTGGCTCCAGGGCAGCCACGAGCCGATCGAGCTGCGCGGAGCCAGCGCCTTGCAGCGACTGGCCATCCCCCTGTCGCGGCGCTATGCATTGGAGGAGGCACGCCTGGAGCTCACGCTGACCCGCTCCCTGGCTCTCAACCGGCGCTCCCAGCTAGCCATCGCGGTGAACGGCCGCGTCTACGCGCAACTCCCACTCGCCGGCGAGGGCACGGAGCAGCTCGCCCGCATCCGTCTGCCGGTGGATGCCCTCGGTCCGGGCTATCCGGAGCTGGGCCTGCGCGTGGCGCAGCACTACACTGATGCCTGCGAGGATTCCGGAGCCACCGAACTCTACACCCAGATTGACGCCGGGGCTTCAGCCTTGTTCATCAAGGCTGCCCGGCGTGTCCTCAGCCCTAGCTTGGCCCGCCTTGGAGAGGTCTTCGACCGCCGACTGTGGCTGGCGCAATACCCGCTGGAGCTGTATCTGCCGCCAGGCGAGGCGGGTGCGGCCCTGCTGCCCGCGGCCGCTGAAGCAGTGCAGGCCGTCGCCGCCCGGCTGGAGTATCTACCCCTGCGCGTGCAGGTCCGTCACCTGCCTGCGGCGGCGGCCAGCGCGGGCGAGGCCCGCTTCCCCGGCCTCAGGCTGCAGACGGATGGGTGGGATGCCGTGCTCCTGGGCACGCGGGACATGCTGCGCGGTCACTTGCACGCGGGCATGCTGGCGCAGATCCGCTCGCCGTTTTTGGGCATCTTCTCGACCGATCAGGACCCCAGCCGCTATGTACTCGTGGTCAGCGGACTGACGCCGGAGCAGGTGGAGCGGGCCGCCCGCATTCTCAACCTAGGTGCGGCCCTGCCGGATGCCGCCGCGGTGGGGTTCGAGCGCGTCGTGCTGCCAACCCCACCGTCTTCGTCCTCCCGAGCAGCGCAGCGCTTGCGCTTCGCCGAGCTGGGGCAGCCCAGCGTCAGCTTCCGGGGCAGTACCCATCCAAGCATCAGTCTACAATTTTGGGCCTTGCGCGAGTGGCTGGACCCCGCCGCACCCTTCATCGAGCTGACGCTGAACTACGCCTATGGCGCCGGCCTCGATAATCGTTCTGCCTTGAACGTGCTGCTCAATGGCCAGTTCGTGCAGGCCCTGCCGCTCGGCGACCCGGACGGGGCACAGGTGCGGGGGGCGCGAGTGCGCCTGCCGACTATTGCCTTGCGCGACGGTAGCAACGAACTGCGGCTTGAGGCTAGCTTACACGGGCGGGAGCCGGGTGGGGAGTGCATGCCGCGTTTTTCTGACCATCTGCGCCTGACCGTGTTCGAGGATTCCAGTCTCGACCTCCCGGCGCTGGCCGGGCGCATCCGTTTTCCAGACCTGGCCATCATGGCCCGTACCGCGCAGCCTTATGCCGACCCGGCAAATCGTCCGGTGCTGCTGCTCACCGATATCGGCGAGGCAACACTCTCAGCCGCCTTAACCTGGCTTGGCAAGCTGCGGCAGGTGGCGCGCACGCCTCTGCCGCCTTCGAGCCTGCGTCTGGCCAAGCCGGAGGAGCCGGCGCCGGCCATGGCCACTTGGATTGGGCCACTGCCTACGCTGCCCGCCGCCGTGCGTGCGCAGGCTCCCCAGTTCATGCCCCCGGCGCGTTGGCAGCAGATCTCCATGGGACTGCGCGAGCACCTCGATTTGGAGAAGGGGCTCGAGTCCTGGCTGCGCCGGCCTTTCGCAGCCCTACTCGACGAGGCCCGTACCGTGACCCCGGTGCAGGCAGTCATAGGCCTCGAACAAACGAACCTGCCTGGTGGGGCGCTCATCCAGTTCATCGATCGTGAGGGACGGCCGGCCACCGTGCTCACTGCCGATGATGCCGGCCGGCTGCAGGCCGGTGTGGCGCGCCTGGTGCGGCATGCCGCCTGGAACGGCCTGCAGGGCGCCGCTGTGGCCTGGAACACCGATGGCGAACTCTATGCCTGGGTTCCGCCGACCGAGACCGTCCTCCTAGGCGAGATGCCGGTTCGCCTGCGCCTGAGCCACGCGCTGTCCGACCGGCCCTGGTTGTTGCTGGCGATCCTATTGGCGCTCATCGGCGTGCTGGTGGCGACGGCGGGCTGGCTGTTGCGACAACGTGCCGCGCGACGGTTGCGCCAGAGGTAAGGCATGCGCAGCCCACTGTGGCGGTCGGTCGTACTACTGTGTCTGGCATGTGTCACCCTGCCGCTGGCGGCCGATCCGCTCTGGAGCGCTTATGCACGCAGCTTCATCACCCCCGAGGGACGTGTGCGTGACCCCGCCCGAAACGACATCAGCCATTCGGAAGGGCAAGGGTTCGCCATGTTGCTTGCCGTCGGCTTCGACGACCGTGGCATGTTCGACCGTCTCTGGCACTGGACGCGCAGCCAGTTGCAGCGCGAGGACAGGCTCTTTGCCTGGCAGTGGCGGCCGGGGCACGAGCCGGCCGTGGCGGACTGGAACAACGCCACGGACGGCGATCTCCTCATCGCCTGGGCCCTGGCCTGGGCGGGCGAACGCTGGCGCCGTCCGGACTTGACCGCCGAGGCCGCGGCCATCGGTCGGCGCATCCGCAGCGCACTGACCCGGGAAACCCCCTTCGGCCTGGCCCTGCTGCCTGCCCTGCATGGCTTCGAGGCTGCGCACAAGACCCGTTTCAACCCCTCCTACTGGGTCTATCCCGCCTTGCGCTGGCTCGACCGCGTCGACCCCGACCCGACCTGGCGCGAGCTGGAGCGCTCCGGCCTGCAGCTCCTCGCGCGCAGCGCCCATGCCCCGCACGGCCTGCCGCCGGACTGGATCGAGCTGCATCATGCCGAGGCCCGTCTGGCCTTGCCTGACGAGGTCTTGTTTCGGCGTCACGGCTTGGAGGCGGTGCGCATCCCCTTCTACCTCTGCGGGGCGGGGCTGCGACCGCCCGTCCTGCAGGCCTACGCCCGCGCCTGGGCGGACGCAGGGGCGCCGGCCTGGATCGATCTCGCGAACGGCGACCGCGCCGCATACGGCCTGACGCGTGCCCAGCTCGCCGTCCGGCACCTGTTGCCGGACTGTGCCATCTCTCAGCGTTCCCGACCGCGGCCGGAGGGCATCGATGCCGCCGACTACTACGGCAGCACCCTGTGGCTGCTCGTACACCGCCTCCCCATGGGTCGGCCATGAGACGCATCGCCCTGCTCATTTTGACAGCGACCGCCTGCCAGGCGCAGGTGACGCAACAGACCCTGCCCAGCCGGGTGGAGGCATTGCAGACTCTGCCGGAGCGGCTGGAGCGCGAGGCGGTCCCGGCCGCCGCGCCCGACGCACAGCCCCAGCGGCGCCCGCCCCGCACCCGTCCCCCATCGACCGCGAAGACCTCAGCATCCCCGCCTGGCAGGTTGCATCTTCCCCTTTTGTCGCTGCGTGTATCGGACTTTCTCGCCCTGCCGGCGGAGATGGGGGCGGCTGCGCCTGTGACCCAGGCAGACGCCGCGCCCGAGCCAACGGCTGCGCATGCACCGTCGGAAGATCACTCCGTGTCCGCCCAGACTGCCGGCTTCCATGCCTATGAGGCGGGCCGTCATGCCGAGGCCGTCGCCCTGTTCGAGGCACAGCCCGGCAGGCTCGGCGCGAGCGGCTGGGAGGTGCTGGGCTGGAGCCACTGGCAGCTCGGACAGCCACGGCTGGCCCTCGCCGCCTTCAGCCGCGCCTATCGTTTACAGCCTACCGATGGCGCCGCCCGCGGTCTGGTACTGGCAGCGCACGCCAGCGGCGAACATGCACGCTTGTTGGAAGCGCTGCAGCAAGAGCACATCGGTCCATTGCATGCGCTAGTCGGCGAGGCGGTGCATCAGGCCATCTTGAATGGCGTCACCGATTTCCGGCTCGACCAGGAGGGACGCCTGCGACTGGCAGAGGCCGCCACCCCGGCCGCCACGAGCTGGGAACATACGGCACGTCTCGAAACGCGCCACAAACGCGGCACGGCCGGGGAGGGCCGCCTGCAACAGGCCGGTCTGACCCTTATCGCGGCCCGGGGCCGGGACACCGGCACGTGGAGGCTCGAACTGTCCACCCGGCATAGCGATGACGGCCTGGAACACGCGCAAGGCTGGGCCGCCGGCGTGGGCTGGCAGCAGGTCGGTGCAAACGGCTTGCAGCACGACCTCTACCTTGGGCGAGGCCTGGATGGCGGCGTGTTGCCGGCGACCTGGGTGGGCAGCTATCAACTCTCCCGGGGAGATGCGCCAAGAGGCTGGTCCCTGTCCCTTTATCGGCGACAGAATCAGGAATCCCTACTTGCCCTGATTGGAAAACAGTTGGGTGGGCTGCGTTGGGGACGGGTGCTGGAACATGTTCTGCGCATCGATCGCTACGGGCGCTGGGGGGCATGGCAGCCGCTGGCCAGCCTCACCTACGCCCGCCTGACCGGCGTCGGCGTCGAGGACAACGATCAGGTGAGCCTCTTTACCCGCATGCTGCGGCCTGTGTCTGGCACGGCCGGCCTCAGCCTGGGGCCTGAGTTCTACGCCACTGCCTTCCGGCGTGACCTGGAAGGCTACGGGCCAGGGCAGGGGGGCTATTTTAGTCCGGCCCTGCATGCCAAGTTGGGCGGCCTGCTACGGGTAGAACGCACCGACGGCCCCTGGCAATGGCAGGCCAGCCTGGGCCTGGGCTGGGCGCTCACCCGGCGCGACACCTCAGCGGACGACCAAGGCCTCACCGGTCAACTCGAGCTCGATGCCACGCGCGACCTGGGTGCGGGCTGGCGACTCGGTTTGCGCATGAGCGGACGCCATGGTCCGGACTATCGGGATTTGCACGCCGGCCTGACGCTGCACCGTGCATATTGAGGCATGCGCATTATTGACTGGAACGGCGCCAATACATAGAATTCCGCGCCTCATTCCCCGATAGCTCAGTCGGTAGAGCGACGGACTGTTAATCCGCAGGTCCCTGGTTCGAGCCCAGGTCGGGGAGCCAGATACAGCAAGGCCCGCAGCGATGCGGGCTTTTTTCGGCTGTAGCTCGGGTCGGTCTGCGCCTGCCCGTGGTGTGCTCCGCCTCAGCGATACACGCTGGCCAGTGTGGGGGAGTAGGATATTAGGCACCGATTGAAAATCGGCATCAGACCCGTGAAAGGCCGATTTAGTGCGGGTTTGGGCGAGTTTATTAGGGAGTGCTGATTTGCGGTTTGTGGTACGGGTTTGAGGGTTTTTTGCGGGATATTTGGCACTCTTGCTGTGGGCGGGCGAGGGGTTGATCTGGACGGGGCGGCATGGGTGGTGGCGTCACGGTATCGCTCCTAGTGTGCTGCTTCTAATCGACGGAACTAACGGACATGGCGACGGCCAGCCCAGAGCATGAATGTCGCCGTGTCCGTTCCCTCTCCTTAAGCCCATCCCCCCGAGGGGGAGGGGAGCGTCTTGAGTCGGCTACGCGACTTTCACGATAAGAGTCACCAGAGATTGAGCAGTGCAAAATATCGTGCAAAACCGTGCCAAATATCGCGCAGATCTACATTGGTCGGCTCGTCCAGCAGCAGCAGGTCCGAAAGACACATCAGCGCCTAGGCGAGATTGAGCCGCATGCGCCAGCCGCCGGAAAAGCGCGCCACCGGCTCGTTCATCTGGGCATGGGAAAGGACCAGGCCGCCGAGCAGCTGCTCGGCCCGGGTGCGCACGGTATAGGCATCGGCATCCGCCAGGGCCGCGTGCAGCTCGGCGATGGCATGGCCGTCGTGGGCCGCCTCGGCCCTCGCCAATTCCGCATGCAGGCGGCGCAGGGTGGTGCCGCCGTCGATGGCATAGTCCAGGGCGGAGCGCTGCAGCGCCGGCGTCTCCTGGGCGACATGGGCGATGCGCCAGCCGGGCGGCAGGTCAAGCGCGCAGCATCCGGGTGCAGCTCGCCGCGCAACAGCGCGAACAGGCTGGACTTGCCGCTGCCGTTGGCGCTGATCAACCCCACCTCCTCGCCCGGGGTTGAGGGTGAGATCGGCGCCTTCCAGCAGGGGCTTGCTGCCACGGGTGAGGGTCAGTTGCCTGAGGCGGATCATGGCGGGTCGGCTAAGGAAACGCTGAAGAAAGCAGCGAGCGGGATGAAGCGCAAGGCGCGCGGAGCGCAGCGACCGAGACATAACTGTTGCGTACAGGACGATGTTGGCAACAAATAGAACTGTCCGATGTTGTAGCAAATAAATTGTCCGCTTTGGCTTATCGAGGCGGGAACGCTGCGAAGGGCGTAGCCCGTAGCAGCGTTCCCGCCTCGCGGCCGCTGCGGCGGACACTCACGCAGCGGCCTTGTGCCCCGGATCGTCGAGGCTGCCGTCCGGCCGGTAACGCGCCAGCCGGCGCGGCCCATGAAACACCGACAGCCTCCCG
>OGCL01001844.1_pt1 | contig 16684 bp, 16 predicted proteins | sample 1570041 | NCBI WGS metagenome assembly OGCL01 (sample SAMN06266162, study PRJEB24511) | hot springs metagenome | isolation source: Hot spring water | place: South Africa: Limpopo | collected 2015-06-22
ATCACTTCCGACTCGAAGGTCAGCAGCACGTCGCCCTGGCCGTTCTGGGCGAAGGCCACGGTGGCGCCACGGCCGCCAGTGGGGAAGTTCTCGACGTTCTTCAGCAGCTTGCCGACGAAGGCCTTTACCTTCTCCTCGTCGCCGTTGAATTTCTCATTGGCGAACAGCCAGGCGCCCAGGTAGCTGTAGCGGGCGTTGCCGGAGGTTTTCGGGTTGGGGAATACCAGTTTCACGTCATCGCGAATCAGATCGTCCCAGCTCTTGATGTTCTTCGGATTGCCTTCGCGCACCAGGAACGCGGTGGTGCTGTAGTACGGCGAGGCGTTGTTGGGGAACTGCTTGGCCCAGTCTTCACGCAGCAGACCGCGCTTGGCCAGGATGTCCACATCGGTCACCTGGTTGAAGGTGACGACGTCGACCTTCTTGCCCTGGATGATGTCCTGCGCCTGACGCGAGGTACCGGCGAAGGACTGGATGATCTTCACTTCCTTGCCGCTCTGCTGCTTCCAGTGCTCGACGAACAGCGGATTGATCTCGCCGAACAGCTCGCGGGCGATGTCGTAGGAGGCGTTGTGGAACGGCGTGTCGGCAGCAGCATGGCTCAGCGAGCCAGTCAGCAGGGTGGCACTGGCCACACTGGCCAGGAGGATCTTCTTCAGCATGAGCGGCTTCCTTATCGTTGGCAGAGCCTGCAAGCAGGCGTTTTGATGGCGCGATTGTGGCGCAACGGCATATATCCGAAAAATACTATTTTCTTATCTGCTTATAACCAGATAAAAATAAACCACGCCATCAGACGAACCCGCCGCATAGGTGCGGCCAGGGAAAGACGGGAAAGCATACGGGAAGGTGCCGGAAGTGGCGAACAAGGAGAAGCGCGGGAAGTGACGGTGGCACCTCGCCCCGGCCGCCCCGAGGAGCGGCCAGGGTGGCGCAAGAGCGTCAGAGCTTGGCGATGGACACTTCGGTGGATTTCACGAAAGCGATCACTTCACTGCCCACCTGCAATTCCAGTTCGCGCACGGAGCGGGTGGTGATCACCGAGGTGACGATGCCAGCGGCAGTCTGCACATCGATTTCCGACAGCACGTCGCCGATGACGATTTCCTTGATGCTGCCCTTGAACTGGTTACGCACGTTGATGGCTTTGATGGTCATGGTGTTTCTCCTGATGGTCCACTGATGTAGCCCGGATGCAATCCGGGGGAATTCTTGAGCCGCCCCGGATTACATCCGGGCTACGGCCTCACAGCGCCCAACGCAATTGCGTGGGCAGGGGTGATACGGGGTCGGGTGGCGTCGGCAGCTCCGGCTGCGCCAGCACGCGGTCGAGCACGCGCGCTTCCAGCGCCGCCAGCAGCGGCGAGCCATGCGGGCGCGGGCGAACCAGTTGCACATCGAGGTCGAGGCCGATCTGACCGTCCTCGATCAGGATCACTCGATCGGCCACGGCCACCGCCTCGGCGACGTCATGGGTGACCAGCAGCACGGTGAAACCATGCTGCTGCCACAGGCGCTCGATCAGTTGCTGCATCTCGATGCGGGTCAAGGCATCCAGCGCACCCAGCGGCTCGTCGAGCAGCAGCAGGCGCGGCCGGTGGATCAGCGCCCGGGCCAGGGCCACGCGCTGCTTCTGCCCGCCGGACAGGGCTGCCGGCCATTCACCTGCGCGATCAGCCAGGCCGACCGCCGCCAGCGCTTCCTCGGCCTGCTGGCGCCAATTGCCGGAAAGGCCCAGGCCGACGTTGTCGATCACCCGCTTCCAGGGCAGCAGACGCGAGTCCTGGAACATCAGGCGGATGTCCTCGCGCACCGCGTTGAGCGAGCCACTGCCGGCCAGCAACTGACCGCCGCTGGGTTGATCCAGGCCGGCCAGCAGGCGCAGCAGCGTGCTCTTGCCGCAACCGCTGCGGCCGACCACGGCGACGAACTGGCCGGCCGGGATATGCAGGTCGATACCCTTGAGCACCTGGCGCTCGCCGAAGGATTTCTCGATGTTCTCGATCGCCAGCGGGATACCCTGGCGGATGCTGTGCAGTGCAGTCATTGGCCACCTGCCTTAGCCTGGTAGGCCGGGTGCCAGCACAGCCACACACGCTCCAGGCCCCTGGCCGCGACGTCGGCCAGTTTGCCGAGCAGCGCGTAGAGCAGGATCGCCAGCACCACCACGTCGGTCTGCAGGAATTCGCGGGCATTCATCGCCAGGTAGCCAATGCCGCTGCTGGCAGAGATGGTCTCGGCGACGATCAGGGTCAGCCACATGAAGCCGAGGGCGAAGCGCACGCCGACCAGGATCGACGGCAGCGCGCCGGGCAGGATCACCTGGCGGAACAGCGCCAAGCCGGACAGGCCATAGCTGCGCGCCATCTCCACCAGCGCCGGGTCGACGTTGCGGATGCCGTGGTAGGTGTTGAGGTAGATCGGGAACAGGGTGCCGAGGGCGACCAGAAAGATCTTCGCGCTCTCATCGATGCCGAACCACAGAATCACCAGCGGAATCAGCGCCAGGTGCGGCACGTTGCGGATCATCTGCACCGAGCTGTCGAGGAAGCGTTCACCCCATTTCGACAGACCGGTGATAAAGCCCAGCAGCAGGCCCAGGCCGCCGCCGATGGCGAAACCGATACCGGCGCGCCAGCCACTGATGGCCAGGTGACCCCATATTTCGCCGCTGCGCAGCAACTCCCAGCCCGCCGCCAACACCGCGCTGGGCGCCGGCAGAATACGGCTGGAGAGAAAGCCTGTGCTGACTGCCACTTGCCAGACCGTCAGCAGCAGTAAGGGCAAGGCCCAGGGGGCGGCGCGCAGGACCAGGTTATTCAGGTGTGTGTTGCTCATTACAAACCCCATCAGGTCTTTGTAGGAGCGGGCCATGCCCGCGAGGTTTTTAGGATTCGCGGGCATGGCCCGCTCCTACGGCATTTCTTCAACTGGCCGAAGCCGCCTTGGGCAGAATGTCGCTGGAGATCATCTCGCCGAACGGGCTGACATAGCCGCGGCTGGCCGGGCGTTCCGGCTGGGCGATATCCAGGTGGGGGAACAGCAGTTCGGCCACTCGGTACGACTCCTCCAGGTGCGGGTAGCCGGAGAAGATAAAGGTGTCGATGCCCAACTCGGCGTATTCCTTGACCCGCGCGGCCACGGTCGGGCCATCGCCGACCAGGGCGGTACCGGCACCGCCGCGCACCAGGCCGACCCCGGCCCAGAGGTTGGGTGCCACTTCCAGGTTGTCCTTTTGGCCGCCGTGCAGGGCCGACATGCGCTGCTGGCCCACCGAGTCAAAGCGCGCCAGGGAGGCCTGGGCACGGTCGATGGTGTCCTGATCCAGATGGCTGATCAGGCGGTCGGCGGCGGCCCAGGCTTCTTCATTGGTCTCGCGCACGATCACATGCAGGCGGATGCCGAAGCGAACTTCACGGCCTTGAGCCGCCGCCTTGGCACGCACCTGGGCGATCTTCTCGGCCACCGCAGCCGGCGGCTCGCCCCAGGTCAGGTACAGCTCCACCTGCTCGGCAGCCAGATCCTGGGCGGCATCGGAGGAGCCACCGAAATACAGCGGCGGGCGAGGCTGCTGGATCGGCGGGTAGAGCAGCTTGGCGCCCTTGACCTGAATATGTTTGCCGGCGTAGTCGACTACTTCACCTTCCAGCACGCGGCGCCAGATGTGGGTGAACTCCACCGAGGCTTCGTAGCGTTCGGCGTGGGACAGGTTGAGGCCGTCACCAGCCAGTTCATCGGGGTCGCCACCGGTGACTAGGTTGAACAGCGCGCGGCCATTGGACAGGCGGTCCAGAGTGGCCGCCTGGCGCGCCGCCACGGTCGGGGAAATGATCCCGGGGCGCAGAGCGACCAGGAACTTGAGGCGCTCGGTAGCTGGAATCAGAGAAGCAGCCACCAGCCAGGAATCCTCGCAAGAGCGGCCGGTGGGGATCAGCACCCCGCCAAAGCCCAAACGATCAGCCGCCTGGGCGATCTGGGTGAGGTAGCCGTGATCGACCGCGCGGGCACCTTCGGCGGTGCCCAGGTACTTGCCGTCACCATGGGTGGGCAGGAACCAGAAAATATTCAGACTCATGGAGTGGTCTCCTTTTACGAAATCATTGGCTTAGCCTGGGTTCACCCCGGGAATGGCGTGCTGTCATTCCCGGGGGACGTTTGGGCTGGAGGGTTACTGGGCCTGGGCCAGCTTGGCCGGCGGCGTCCAGATCACATCCTTGATGCTCAGGCGCTTGGGGATCAGCTTGAGGTCGCTGAAGGTATCGGCGATCTGTTGCTGGGCCTCGACCACCTCGGGGGTGATCAGCTGCGCGCCATAGCTCTGGCGCTCGACGGCGACGCGGGTGATCTCCGGCGACAGACCTAGCAGCGGGGCGACCTGGGCGGTGGCGGCATCGGTGTTGGCGCGGGTCCATTCGCCGATCTTGCGGATTTCATCGACCAGGGCGACCACCACATCCGGGTGCTTCTCGGCGAAGGGGCGCGAAGTCAGGTAGAACTGGTGGTTGTTTACCAGGCCTTCGCCATCACGCAGGGTGCGGGCCTGCAGCTGGTTTTCCGCAGCAGCCTGGAAGGGGTCCCAGATCACCCAGGCATCCACGCTGCCGCGCTCGAAGGCGGCGCGGGCATCGGCGGGTGGCAGGTACACCGGGGTGATATCGGTGATTTTCAGGCCGGCATCTTCCAGGGCACGCACCAGCAGGTAGTGCACGTTGGAACCCTTGTTCAGGGCGATCTTCTTGCCCTTGAGCTCGGCGACCGATTTCAGCGGCGAGTCCTTGGGCACCAGAATGGCTTCACTAAAAGGGGCCGGCGGCTCGAAGGCCACATATTGCAGATCGGCCCCGGCGGCCTGGGCAAACACCGGCGGCGTTTCGCCGGTGGTGCCGAAGTCCACCGAGCCGACGTTGAGCCCTTCGAGCAGTTGCGGGCCGGCAGGGAACTCGGTCCACTTCACCGTGACACCTTGTTCGGCCAGACGTTTCTCCAGTGCACCACTGGACTTGAGCAGCACCAGGGTGCCGTATTTCTGATAGCCGATACGCAGTTCTTCGGCTTGGGCTTGGCTGATGGCGCCGAACGTGGTGGCCGCAACAAACAGGGCGACCAGACTCCGACGCAAAGTTGTAGTGCGCATAGCGCTCTCCTTTGCTTAGTGGGGGGTAGGGTGTCGACCTGCTTGCCCGTTGGCGGGCGAGTAAGGTTTTTTCTGAGCTGCAAGCGGCAAGTTTCAAGCTGCAAGAAGATGCAGTGCTGTTACTTGCTGCTTGTAGCTTGAAGCTCGTAACTGCTCTCTCAAATACTCCAGCGGGCGTTGATCAGTCGATCGTTAAGCACACCCGGATCAATGGCTGTCGGGCGGCGTGCCAGGGTCTGGTGAAAGTGCTGCAGGGCATCGTCCAAGCGTTGTTCCAGCGACGGCGCCAGGCTGTCCGCGGCACTGTTCTCGCCATAGGCGATCTGGCTGTCCTCGGCAAACACCGCATGCAGCATTTCCTGGGCCTTGAGCGCGGCCAGTACCGGTTTGAGTGCGTAGTCCACCGCCAGCATGTGGGCACTGCTGCCGCCGGTAGCGATGGGCAGCACCACCTTGTGGTTCAGCGCACGCTCGGGCAGCACATCGAGCAGGGTCTTCAAGGCGCCCGAGAACGAGGCCTTGTACACCGGGGTGGCGATAATCAGGCCATCGGCGTGTTCCACCTGTTCAGCCAGCTGGCGCAGCGCCGGGCTGGCGAAGTTGGCGAACAGCAGATCCTCGGCATTGAAATCACGCACCTGATAGCTGATCACTTCAACACCGCGCAGTTGCAGCCAGTGTTTGGCGCGCTCCAGCAGGATATTGCTGCGTGACTTCAGGCTTGGGCTGCCACCCAGGGTTACGACTTGCATGACTTCTCCTTAGACATTTCGACCAGGGGCCCTGCGCCTTACAGCAGCGGCAGGCTATAGCTGACGATCAGACGGTTCTGATCGATATCGCTGGTCGCTTCGCTGCGCAGGCTGGCGTTGCGCCAGGAGAAGCCCAGGCCCTTGAGTGCACCTTCCTGCAGGGTGTAATCCAGGCGGAAGTCACGCTCCCACTCCTTCTGATCCTTGCCTGCGTTCTTGATGTTGTCGCCACTGAGGTAGGTGACCGTGGCTTTCAAACCAGGGATGCCGGCGTTGGCGAAGTCATAGCCGTATTCGGCCAGCCAGGTGCGTTCACCGGCGCGGGCGAAGTTATTGATCTGGCGGTCGGTGATCAGGTAGGCAGTGGCACCATCGCCCTGGTTGAGGAAGGGGAAGGCGCTGTTGCCGGATACCTGCTGATAACCGGCGCTCAGGGCGTGGCCGCTCAGGCTGTAGGTGAACAGGGCGCTCCAGGTACGGTTGTCCACTTCACCGGTATTGCTGTCGCCGGCCTTCCAGAAACCGCTGCTGCGGTAGCCTTCGGCACGGCCTGCTGCGCTGGCGTTTTTGCCGTCGGCGCTGCTCTTGAAGTAACGCAGGTCGCTCTTCAGGGCGCCCACCGGCAGGGTCCAGTTGTGGGTCAGGCCAAGGAAGTGCTGCTGGTAGAAGTCATCCAGGTTGCCGTAGTAATACTGCGCGGTCAGGTCCTTGGTCAGCTTGTAGTCGCCGCCAGCGAAGTAGAACTTGTTGGTGTCCGCTTGCTTGCCGTTGACAACCGCAGCCCCGGCAATGCGCAGGCTGATGTCGTCGGTAGAGCTGCGGGTCTTGGTGCTTTCCAACTGGCCGGCGATCAGGGTCAGGCCGTCGATTTCATTGGACGTGATCTGCCCACCCTGGAAGGTTTGTGGCAACAGACGACCGTCGTTGAAGGTGACCACTGGCAGTCTCGGCTGCAGGGTGCCGAGGCGCGCTTCGGTCTTGGACAGGCGTACCTTGCCGGTCACGCCGCCCTTGGCGTAGTTGTCCACGGCGCTGCCATCGCTTTCGCGGGGGAACAGGGCGCCCGGCGTACGGTCGCTACCCGCTTTGCCGTTACCGCCGGCGTCCAGTTTGACCCCCACCAGGGCAATGGCATCCAGACCAAAGCCCACAGTGCCCTGAGTAAAACCGGAGGTGTAATTGAGCTGGAAGGCCTGGCCCCATTCTTTCTGTTGGCCGTTGCGAGCGGCGTTGATGCCCACATCGCCCTGGCTTTCACGGTTGTCGTTGTTGAAGTAGAAATTGCGCAGGCCGAGGGTGGCCGTGCTGTCTTCGATAAAGCCGGCGGCGGTGGCCTGGTTGGCGATGGCGGCCAGGGTGATGGCCAGGGCCAGAGTGGATTTTTTCATGCTTGACGCTCCAAATGCAGATCTGTGCTGTTATGTGGTTGGCACTGCAAAAGGGGCTCGGCCGATGGCGTTCGATGCGCCAGCTTCAGCGAAAACAAGGAGCCCCTGTTATGGGCCCGATGCGGTGGTCCGCTGTCGGCTTGGGCGCACTCTAAGGAATTTCTTTAATCCCAAAAAAGAATTTATTTTCACTTTGTAGTAACTAAAAAGAATAAGCGTCGCTTAGGCGTGATGCCCATAAGCTAATTCCTGAAAATTATTGGCCAAATATTTTTTAGATCATTTAGCTTGTCTCCACCGGATCACCGGACTCCAGTTCAACCCTGAAGTTTGTTGTGCTCCGGCCTGCATTAAAGGCCGACACGTTTTTGACGAGGTCTGCCATGCCCACTCACTCCGCATTCAAACGTCACCCCGTCTTGAGCCTGCGCCTGGCATTGAGTCTGGCCCTGCTCGCCGCGTTGCCGGCCGAGGCCGTCACCCACTCGCGCAGTAGTTTGCAGCAGCCCGTTGTACTGCAGGCCCAGCTATGGGGCCGGCTAGATCCGCATATTGCCGATCAGGTCACCAGCCCACGCCGCTATCAGGTGCATCTGCAGCAGTCGCTGGGCTCCCAACGGCACAGTGCTACGGCTGTGCCTGTGAAGGCTGGGCTGGCCAGGCTCGGCACTGCCTTCGCTGTCACTCTTGAGCAGGGGCGCTAGCCATGGTTGCCGTGCTGCATACTCGCGCTCAGGCCTCCGATGGCGCCACGCCGCTGTTCGATGCCCGGCTGTTTCCCAGTGACTTCGCCAGCCGCAGTGGCAAGGTTGAGCGCCTGGCCCGCAAGCTGGCGGCCACTGTGGTGCAGCGTGACCGTCAGGGCGACAGTGCCCAGGCTGAGCGTCAGCTGCTGCGTGACAGCGGCCTGTTGACCCTGGCCATTCCTCAGCATTTCGGCGGGCAGGGTGTGATCTGGCCGGAGATCTTCGGTATCACGCGCTTTCTGGCCGCCGTGGACAGCTCACTGGCCCACCTGTTTGCCTTTCAGCACCTGCAGGTGGCGACCATTCTGCTGTTCGGCAACCCCGACCAGCAGCGCCACTGGCTGAGCCGCACGGTGCATGAACGCTGGTTCTGGGGTAACGCCGCCAATGGCCGCGATACCCGCCTCACGCTCAGCCGCCGTGAGGAGCATTACGAACTCAATGGCAGCAAGTCATTTTGCTCCGGCGCGCTGGGCGCCGATGCGCTGGTGATCAGCGTGCCGCGCAGCCGCAATCCCGACGAGCGGGTGTTTATCGTGCTGCCCAGCCAGCGCGAAGGGCTGGCTGTGAACGATGACTGGGACGGCTTCGGTCAGCGCCAGACCGATAGCGGTACGGTGCAGTTCGAAAATGTGTTTGTCGACAGCAGCGAAATACTCGGCCCCGTCGGCGTGAGCCCGCGCACCACGCTGCGCGCCTGTCTCTCGCAATCGATCCTGACCCAGTTGTATTTGGGCAATGCCCAGGGCGCGCTGGATGCAGCACTGCGTTATACCCGTGAACACAGCCGTGCCTGGCCGGCCTCGGGGGTCGCCTCGGCCAGTGATGACCCTTATATCCAGCAGCGCTATGGCGAGTTGTGGCTGCTGTTTCGCAGTGCCCAGTTGCTGGCGGACAACGCCGCGCAGCGCCTGCAGAACGCCTGGGAAAAACCCGCGCTGCCCGCGGCCGAGCGGGCTGAGGTGGCCTTGGCCATCAGTGAAGCCAAGGTGGTGTCGGCGCGCGCCGCGCTGGAAATCACCGCACGCATTTTTGAAAACATGGGCGCCAGTTCCACCAGCGCCAAGTACGGTTTCGACCGCTTCTGGCGCAACGTGCGGGTGCATAGCCTGCATGATCCGCTCGACTACAAGGTGCGTGATCTGGGCAACTGGCTGTTGAGCGGCAAGGCGCCGCTGCCTTCTCTGTACGGCTGAAGTAGCGGGGAGGCGGTCTGTAAAACCGGGCATATCCATAGCGCTAAATGTTTCTTCAACGATTCCGGGGCTGACTAGCCTCCTTTATGTAACGCACCACAGGAGTTCAACCATGAACATCAAAACCCTAATCGGCGGCGGCCTACTGGCTGCCGCAACCTTGCTGCAAGCCGCTCAGGCCTGGTCCAGCGAATACCTGGTCAGCACTGATTGGCTGGAAAACAACCTGAACAACCCCAAGGTTCGTATCGTCGAGGTGAGTGTCGTGCCCGGCGTTTATGAACGTGGGCATATCCCCGGCGCGGTGAATTTCCGCTGGCACAGCGACCTGGTCGATCCGGTGCGCCGCGATATCGCCAGCCAGGAAAACTTCCAGGCCTTGTTGCGTCAGTCCGGTATCTCGGCGGACACCACCACGGTGCTCTATGGCGACAACAACAACTGGTTTGCCGCCTGGGGCGCCTGGGTGTTCGATGTGTATGGCGTGGATAACGTCAAGCTGCTCGATGGCGGGCGGGTGAAGTGGGAGGCGGAAAAGCGCCCGCTGGATAACCGGGCGAAAACTCCGGCAGCCGGGAATGTGACGGTCAAGGCGGCGAATAAAGACCTGCGCGCCTTCCTCCCGGACGTGCTCGCTGCCGCCGAGAAACGCAGCGACGTGCAGCTGGTGGATATCCGCTCGGCCGATGAATACAACGGCAAGGTTTTCGCTCCGCAGGGCGTGCAGGAACTGGCCGTGCGCGCCGGTCATGTGCCGGGTGCGGTCAATGTGCCCTGGGGCCAGGCAGTGGCCGCTGATGGCACCTTCAAATCCGCCGAGGAGCTGAAAAAAGTCTATGGCGCGGTGGGTATCGATGGCAGCAAGCCGATCATCACCTACTGCCGCATCGGTGAGCGCTCCAGCCACACCTGGTTCGCCCTGAAGAAAATTCTTGGCTACGACGTGCGCAACTATGACGGCTCCTGGACTGAATACGGCAATGCAGTGGGCGTGCCGGTGGTCAATCTGGCCGGTACCGTCTGGGGTGGTCAATAAGGCTGCTGGGTGTAAAAGCTTTATGGCATGGGCCTGATTCATGCCGCTGCTTAGGGGTGGGCGTTCAGGCAGGGCGCCCACTTTTCGTTTATTGGGAGTCGCTATGCGTTCTGAGGTTTGGCACCTTTCCTGGCGGGCGGGGCTGCTGGCCCTGGTCCTGTGGCTGGGCATCATCTATGGCGCCTGGAGCCTTGCCGGGCCCGATAGCACCAGCCAGGGTTTGAGCCTGTCCCTGCTCGGGGGGGCATGGTTTGGTCTGCTGTTGCAGCGTTCGCGCTTCTGTTTTTTCTGTGTGACCCGCGGCTTTATCGAGCAGCGCAAACCCGAAGGGCTGCTTGGCATTATTGCCGCCCTGGCGGTGGGCACCCTGGGGTATCACCTGGTATTTGGCGCATTTCTACCGGACCCAACCCTTGGACGCTTGCCGCCGGACGCCCATGTCGGCCCCCTGAGCTGGGTGCTGGCCTTGGCCGCTACCTTGTTCGGCATTGGCATGGCCATCTCCGGCTCCTGCATCAGTGCTCATCTGTATCGCCTGGGGGAGGGGGCCTTTGCCTCGCTGTTTGCCTTGTTCGGTGCCTTGCTGGGTTTTGTGCTCGGCTTTTTAGCCTGGAACCCTTTGTATCTGCTGAGTATCCAGCAGGCGCCGGTGGTCTGGCTGCCGGCCTGGCAGGGCTATGGGCTGTCCTTTCTGTTGCAGATGACGCTGCTCGGTGGCCTGGCCTACTGGTTGCTGCGCTATCAGCAGCCAGTCGGCGAACCGCGTCAGCTGCCGCGCAACCTGTTGCACCTTTTGTTCGGTCAGCGCTGGCCGGCCTGGGTGGGCGGGGTGCTGATCGGTTTTCTCGCCACCCTGAGTTACCTGCGTGTCGCGCCGCTGGGGGTCACCGCCGAACTGGGCAGCCTGGCGCGTACTGCGGCCGATGGCCTGGGCTGGCTGCCCGGTCGGTTGCTGGGGCTGGATGGATTTGCCGGTTGCGCCACGGTGATCAAGCAGACGCTGCTGTCCAACAATGGCCTATTTATCTTCGGCCTGGTGCTTTCCGCCTGGGCCAGCGCCTTGCTGGCCGGGGATTTCAACCCGAAACGGCCGCAGGCCAGTGAGCTGTTGCGCAATCTGCTTGGCGGCATATTGCTGGGCCTGGGCAGCATGCTGGCGCTGGGCTGTACCGTGGGGACGCTGCTGTCCGGGATTATGGCGGGGGCAGCATCTGGCTGGATCTTCGCGCTGTTCTGTCTGCTGGGGATTGTGCTGGGCTTGCGCATACGGCGCTACTAGCCATAGCTGTATGCGTACATATGCCTGGTTGATCGGCACGCAAGTCCTTACCATGCGATGCCTTGCTGATCTTGCTGCATCGATCGTTGCCCCAAAGCAATAGGCCCATAGGACCCACCCTTGGCAGACACTTCATTGCTGCTCAGCGCTCTCGTATTTCTGCTGATCGCGCTGCTGTATGCCAGTGTCGGTCAGGCGGGCGCATCCGGCTATATCGCCGCCATGGCCCTTTTGGGCTTTGCCCCGGAGAGCATCAAACCCACGGCGCTGCTGATCAACAGCCTGGTGGCATTACTCGTTGCATGGCGTTTTACCCGGGCTGGGCATCTGGACTGGCAGCGCCTTTGGCCCTTTGCCGTGCTGGCTATTCCCATGGCAGCGCTGGGCGGCTTCATCAGTTTGCCTGCACTCTGGTTTGAGCGTTTGCTGGGTAGTCTGCTGCTGTTTGCGGGTGTGCTGACTTTTCTGGGCACGTCCATGGGTGATGGGCAGGTACGACGGGCGCCCTTGTGGCTGGCGCTGCTCCTGGGTGCGTTGATTGGCCTGCTCTCCGGCTTGACCGGTATTGGTGGCGGCGTACTGATTGGCCCGCTGCTGCTCCATGGGCGCTGGACCAGCGTAAAAGGGGCGGCGGCCTTTAGCGCCATGTTTATTCTGCTGAATTCTCTTGCCGCTTTGGTCGGGCACTGGAGCGCCGTGGAACGGTTGCCAGAGCACATTGCGCCATTGGCACTGATCGCCATGGCTGGCGGTCTACTGGGTGCGCAACTGGGGAGTCGATGGCTACCTGAACGGCGGGTGCAGCAGGTGCTTGGGCTGTTGCTGCTGGTGGCGGGTTCGAAGCTGTGCCTGGGGTAGCCAGCCCCGCCATGCTGTGCACGGCGCTGACAGTGTCTTCAATCAGGATGTGTGGGTGCTGGCCTCTGCCTTGTCCATCAACACCCGCTGACGCCACTCCATATAGGTCTTCAGCAGCAGAGTCAGCAGCGCCATGCAAGCCAGCAGCATCACCCACCCGGGCAAGACCTCGCACCGTATGCTGTCTGCCGCAATCCTGAGCAGCCTGGATATCCTCGGCGGCACCATTCGCGTGTCGGTGGGGATCGAAAATACCGAGGATATTGTGCTGGACTTCCTCCGGCGCTGGATCGTCTCTGACATTACCTCGCTTACGCATCCTGCTGGCCCGGCAGGGTGCGCTGAGGGCGAGCGGCACTCTGTCGCAACGCCATAACCTTATTCGATAAAAGTATTTTAAAAGCGACGCTTATATTCGGTACCTTCTCGCTACAACTTGTTATGACAAGTGATGATCGAGAACTTAGAACATGGCACAACTGCTACCGCTGTCCCCCGTACCGCTTTACAGCCAGCTCAAGGAATTGCTGCGCACGCGCATCCTTGATGGCACCTATCCGCCGCACAGCCGCATGCCCTCGGAAAGCGAGCTGGGCAAGGCCTTCGATGTCAGCCGTATCACCGTGCGTCAGGCCCTAGGTGATCTGCAGAAGGAAGGGCTGATCTTCAAGATTCACGGCAAGGGCACTTTCGTTGCCAAACCCAAGGCCTTCCAGAACGTCAGCACCCTGCAGGGCCTGGCCGAGTCGATGACGCAGATGGGCTATGAAGTGCTCAACCGCCTGCGCAGCTTCAAGTTCGTGCCGGCCAGCGCGCTGGTTGCCGAGCGTCTGCAGGTGGAAGAGGGCAGCCTGGTCACCGAAATCAAGCGGGTGCGCCTGATCAACCGTGAGCCGGTGTCGCTGGAAGTCACCTACCTGCCGCAGGCCGTTGGTGAAAAGCTGGAGAAGGCCGATCTGGCCACCCGCGACATCTTCCTGATCCTGGAAAACGACTGCGGTATTGCCCTTGGCCACGCTGACCTGGCCATCGATGCGGCACTTGCCGACAGCGATCTGGCCCAGGCGCTGCAGGTTGAGGAGGGCGCGCCGATCATGCGTATCGAGCGCCTGACCCACACCGCCGACGGCACGCCCCTGGATTTCGAACACCTCTACTACCGCGGCGATGCCTTCCAGTATCGCCTGCGTATCGACCGGCAGAAGGGCGCGCAGCAATGAGCGAGATCAATACCATCGAGCAGGAATACGACATCGTGATCATCGGCGGCGGCACTGCCGGGCCCATGGCGGCGATCAAGGCCAAGGAGCGCAACAAGGCGCTGCGCGTGCTGCTGATCGACAAGGCCAACGTCAAGCGCAGCGGCGCCATCAGCATGGGCATGGACGGCCTGAACAACGCCATTATCCCCGGCCACGCCACGCCCGAGCAGTACACCAAGGAAATCACCGTGGCCAACGACGGCATCGTCAACCAGGCCGCCGTGTACGCCTATGCCACCCACAGCTTCGAGACTCTCTCGCAGCTGGATCGCTGGGGCGTGAAGTTCGAGAAGGACGAGACCGGCGACTACGCGGTGAAGAAGGTCCACCACATGGGCGCCTATGTACTGCCGATGCCGGAAGGCCACGACATCAAGAAGGTGCTCTACCGCCAGCTCAAGCGCGCGCGGGTGGAGATTACCAACCGCCTGATTGCCACGCGCCTGCTCCTTGATGCCGAAGGAGCGGTGAACGGCGTGATGGGTTTCGACTGCCGCACCGCCGACTTCCACGTGATCAAGGCCAAGGCGGTGATTCTCTGCTGCGGCGCAGCCGGGCGCCTTGGTTTGCCATCCTCGGGCTACCTGATGGGCACCTACGAGAACCCGACCAACGCTGGCGACGGCTATGCCATGGCCTACCACGCGGGTGCCGAGCTGGCCAATCTGGAGTGCTTCCAGATCAACCCGCTGATCAAGGACTACAACGGCCCGGCTTGCGCCTACGTCACCGGCCCTTTAGGCGGCTACACGGCCAACAACAAGGGCGAGCGCTTTATCGAGTGCGATTACTGGAGCGGCCAGATGATGTGGGAGTTCCACCAGGAACTCGAAGGCGGCAATGGTCCGGTGTTTCTCAAGCTCGATCACCTGGCCGAGGAAACCATCCAGACCATCGAAGAAATCCTGCACAGCAACGAGCGTCCGAGTCGCGGCCAGTTCCACGCCAACCGCGGCACCGACTACCGCCAGCAGATGGTCGAGATGCATATCTCCGAGATCGGCTTCTGCTCCGGCCACAGCGCCTCGGGCGTGTGGGTCAACGAGAAGGCCGAAACCAGCGTGAAGGGCCTGTACTCGGCCGGTGATATGGCCGCCGTGCCGCACAACTACATGCTCGGTGCCTTCACCTACGGCTGGTTCGCCGGCAGCAACTCAGCAGATTACGTGGCTGAGCGTGAGCACAGCGCGCTGGACCCGGCGCAGATCGAGGCCGAGCGCGCGCGGGTCTATGCACCGCTGTTGCGCGAGCACGGCCTGCCGCCGGCGCAGGTTGAATACAAGCTGCGGCGCATGGTCAACGACTACCTGCAGCCGCCGAAAGTGACCAAGAAGATGGAAATCGGCCTGGAGCGCTTTGCCGCCATCGAGGCTGATCTGGCGCAGCTTAAGGCCAACAACCCCCATGAGCTGATGCGCGCCCTGGAAGTCAGTGTAATCCGCGACTGCGCCGAGATGGCCGCGCGTGCCTCGCTGTTCCGCACCGAGAGTCGCTGGGGCCTGTACCACTACCGCGTCGATCACCCGCAACGCAACGATGCTGAATGGTTCTGCCATGCCCACCTGAAGAAGGACAAGCACGGCGTGATGAGCAGCTTCAAGAAACCAGTCGAGCCCTACCTGATTCCGCTGGATGACGAAGAGCAGCAGGCCTACAACCGCTTGCGTGTCAAAGGCAACGCAGCAGCCTAAAGGAGGGCGAGTGCAATGGCGTATCAACCCCAGGAAATATTCTTTCGCAGCAACGCCCCGGTAACGGTCGATGAAGACAAGTGCATCGCCCACAAGGGCTGCACCGTGTGCGTGGATGTCTGCCCGATGGACCTGCTGGCCATCAACCCGGCCACGCAGAAGGCCTATATGGCCTTCGACGAGTGCTGGTACTGCATGCCGTGCGAAACCGATTGCCCGACCGGCGCGGTGAAGGTGGAGATTCCTTATCTATTGAGGTAGCCCGCACTGTAATCACTTGATTCTGTCGCACGGGGCCAACCCACCTGGGTACACCCGGTCGACAAAAGCTATCCGGATAACCGCCGGACGCCTGCTGTAACAACCCCTCGTTTCCCACCGGCCAACCGCATGGCGGAGACGATCTCAATACTTATGATTCGAGGGGAAACACCCATGACCTTGCGTACTACCATTGCCGGCCTCGCGCTGGCCATCAGCAGCATCACCGCCGCCCAGGCCGAGACCATCCGTATCGCCATCGGCACCCAGGACACCACCATCAACTGCGCCGCCGGCGGCCTGCTGATCCGTGAGCTGGGCCTGCTCGACAAGTACCTGCCCAAAGACGGCAAGTACCGGGACGCCAAATACGAAATCGAGTGGAAGAACTTCACCAGCGGCGCGCCGCTGACCAACGAGATGGTCGCCGGCAAACTGGACTTCGGCGCCATGGCCGACTTCCCGGGCTCGTTCAACGGCGTGGCGCATATCGAGGCCGGCAAGCAGAGCCTGTTTATCAGCGTGCTGTCCGGCAGCATCCTGGGCAGTGGCAACGGCATCGTGGTGCCGGCGTCCTCCAGCGTGCAGTCGCTGGCTGAGCTGAAAGGCAAGACCATCTCCGTGCCGTTCGCCTCCACTGCCCATGGCATGCTGCTGCGCGCCGTGGCCGCACAAGGCTGGGACCCGGAGAAGGACGTGCGGATCATCGCCCAGGCCCCGGAAATCGCCGGCTCCGCCCTGCGCAGCAACCGTATCGAGGCGCATGCCGACTTCGTGCCGTTCGCCGAACTGTTCCCCAACCGTGGCTTTGCCCGCAAGATCTTTGACGGCTCGCAAGCCAATGCGCCGACCTTCCACGGCGCGCTGGTGGATGCCGACTACGCCAAGAAATACCCGGAAATCGTCACCGCCTACCTGCGCGCCGGCATCGAAGCCGACCAGCTGCTGGCCGCCGAACCGGAGAAATACAGCGAGCTGATCGAGAAGGTCACCGGCATCGAGGCCGAGGTCAATTACCTGTTCCACGGCCCCCTCGGCCTGCAGACCCGCGACCTGAGCTGGAAGCCCGAGTACCGCCAGG
>OGCL01001846.1_pt1 | contig 16676 bp, 12 predicted proteins | sample 1570041 | NCBI WGS metagenome assembly OGCL01 (sample SAMN06266162, study PRJEB24511) | hot springs metagenome | isolation source: Hot spring water | place: South Africa: Limpopo | collected 2015-06-22
GTGCTCTCCATGGGTGTGTTCCTCAGCGCCACCACCAAGATCATCGACCGCAACACGGGCGAGATCTTCGTGGGCCGCGTGCCCTCCTATTCCGTGGTGGTGCCGGGCTCGCTGCCCGGCAAGCCGCTGCCCGACGGCACGCCCGGCCCCTCGCTCTATTGCGCGGTGATCGTCAAGCGCGTGGACGCGCAGACCCGCGCCAAGACCAGCCTGAACGACCTGCTGCGTCCTTGACGGCACCGAAGTCCCCGGAGGCTGGCTGGTAGTCTGAACTGTCACGACTGGAGCACCTATGAACACGCCCGCGCCGAACGGCACCATGGAGAAGATCCTCCGCCTGATGGCGGAAAAGAAAGCGTCCGACGTCTACATGTCGGCCGCCTCGCCGGTGCAGATCAAGATCAACGGCGTGTGTGTGCCCATCAACAACCAGAACCTGCCGGTGGACGCGCCGCGCAGCCTGCTGGCCGAGATCGTGCCGGCCGATCGCATCCGCGAGCTCGACGAGACGGGCGAGCTCAACATGGCCTTCCCGCTGCCCGGTGTGGGGCGCTTTCGCGTCAGCGCCATGCGCCAGCGCGGCACGGTGGCGTTGGTGATCCGCTTCATCGCCACCGAGATTCCACCGCTGGATTCGCTGGGCGTGCCCATGATCCTGGCCGACATGATTCTGGCCAAGCGCGGGCTGATGCTGGTGGTGGGCTCCACCGGCGCCGGCAAGAGCACCACGCTGGCGGCCATGCTGGACCACCGCAACGAGAACACGCCCGGGCACATCCTCACCATCGAGGACCCGGTCGAGTACCAGTTCAGGAACAAGAAATCCATCGTCAACCAGCGCGAGGTGGGCAGCGACACCCAATCGCTGCAGGTGGCACTGAAGAATGCCCTGCGCCAGGCCCCCGACGTGATCCTGATCGGCGAAATCCGTGACCGCGAAACCATGTCGGCCGCCATTGCCTACGCCCAGTCGGGCCACCTGTGCCTGGCCACGCTGCACGCCAACAACAGCTACCAGGCGCTCAACCGCATCCTGTCCTTCTACCCCGTGGAAGTGCGCCCGACCATGCTGGGCGACCTGGCCTCGGCGCTCAAGTCCATCATCTCGCAGCGCCTGGTGCGCACGGCTGCGGGCGAACGCCTGCCCGCCGTCGAGGTGATGCTCAACACCAAGCTGGTGGCCGAGCTGATCGAAAAGGGCGATTTCTCGGGCGTGCGCGAAGCCATGGAAAAATCCATGGCCGAAGGTTCGCAGACCTTCGAGGAGGATCTGGCCCGCCTCATCATGCAGAACCGCATCGACCGCAAGGAGGGCCTGGCCTACGCCGACTCGCCCACCAACCTCATGTGGCGCCTGCAGAACGACTTCTCCCTGGCCGCCAAGGCCGCCCAGGCCAGCAAGGACGCTCACGACACCCAGAACCAGGACGACTCTCCCTCGTTCACCGAGATCGTGCTCGACATCAAGCCCGATACCTGATTTCTCATCTCCCCTTTCCCATGTCACGTACCCAGCAACTGGCCGAACAACTCATCGCCCTGCCCTCCGTCACCCCCAACGATGCCGGTTGCCTCCAGCTCCTCGCCCAACGCCTCGAACCCCTGGGCTTCGTCAACACCGCCATGGACAGCGGCCCGGAATCCTTCCGCGTCAGCAATTTGTGGTCAAAACGCTCTGCAAAGCTCACCAGTCCATCGCCGAAAGCTATCAAATCAATAGCATTTGCCGGTCACACCGATGTGGTGCCCACCGGGCCGCTGGCCCAGTGGGGCAGCGATCCGTTCAAGCCCACAGTGCGCGATGGCAAGCTCTATGGGCGCGGCGCCAGCGACATGAAGACCTCCATTGCCGCCTTCGTGGTGGCCGTGGAGGAATTCCTGGCTGCGACCCCTGAACCCCTGATCGACATCGCCTTTCTGCTCACCAGCGACGAGGAAGGCCCGTCGGTCGATGGCACCAAGGTGGTGGTCGAACAGCTCAAGGCACGCGGCGAGCGGCTGGACTACTGCATCGTCGGCGAACCCACCTCGGTGCAGAAAACCGGCGACATGATCAAGAACGGCCGCCGCGGCACGCTCAGCGGCAAGCTCACGGTGCGCGGCATCCAGGGCCACATTGCCTACCCGCACCTGGCGCGCAACCCCATCCACCAGGCCGTGCCCGCCCTGGCCGAACTGGCAGCCATGCGCTGGGACGAAGGCAACGCCTTCTTCCAGCCCACGAGCTGGCAGATGAGCAACATCCATGGCGGCACGGGCGCGAGCAACATCATTCCCGGCGACGTGGTGATCGACTTCAACTTCCGCTTCTGCACCGAATCGACCGCCGAGGGCCTGAAACAGCGCGTGCACGCCGTGCTCGACCGCCATGAACTCGAATACGAGCTGCAGTGGACCCTGGGCGGCCAGCCCTTCCTGACCACCCCGGGCGAACTGGTGGACGCCGTGCAACAGGCCATTGCCGATGAAACCGGACTGACCGCCGAACTCTCGACCACCGGCGGCACCAGCGATGGCCGCTTCATCGCCACCCTGTGCCCGCAGGTGATCGAACTGGGCCCGCCCAACGCCAGCATCCACAAGATCGACGAGCACATTGCCGTGGCCGACATCGAGCCGCTCAAGAACATTTACCGCCGCACGCTCGAAAACCTCCATGCGCAGGCACTGACCGCCGCGCAAGCCGCATGAGCGCAGCCCCCGCTACCCCTCTGCCGCCGCTCGTCGGCGCCACCGTGGGCGAACTCATCGCCTCGGGCGCGCAACGGCTCCAGGCCGCCGGCGTGTCTTTCGGCCATGGCACCACCAACGCCCACGACGAAGCTGCGTGGCTCGTACTCTGGCGCCTCGGTTTGCCGCTGGACACCCCGCTTGGCGATGCACCCGATTCCAAGCAAAATCAGCCTGTAGCGCCCGGCCAGCATGCGCTGGTAGCTACTCTTTTTGAAGAGCGCATTGCCACGCGCAAGCCCGCCGCCTACCTCACGCGCGAAGCCTGGCTGCAGGGCGTACCCTTCTACGTGGACGAGCGCGCCATCGTGCCGCGCAGCCTGATTGCCGAACTCATCGCCGACGGCGGTTTCGACGATTTTCTGGGCGAACACACCCACCGGGTGCTGGACCTGTGCACCGGCAACGGCAGCTTGGCCGTGCTGGCCGCCATGGCCTGGCCTGACGTGCAGGTGACCGGCGCCGACATCTCCCCCGACGCCCTGGCCGTGGCCCGCATCAACGTGGACCGGCACGGCCTGCAGAATCGCATTGCCCTGCAGCTGAGCGACGGCCTGGCCGAACTGCCCGGCCCCTGGGACCTGATTCTGTGCAACCCGCCCTACGTCAACGCCCAGAGCATGGCCGCGTTGCCCCCCGAATACCGCGCCGAGCCCGAACTGGCCCTGGCCGGCGGCAGCGACGGCATGGACTTCATCCGCAGCCTGCTGCGCGAAGCCCCTGCCCGCATGTCCGAACACGCCGTGCTGGTGCTCGAAATCGGCAACGAAAGCCCGCATTTTGAAGCGGCCTTCCCGCAATTGCCCGTGTTCTGGCTGCCCACCAGCGCGGGGGAAGACCAGGTCTTGCTGGTCACGCGCGAAGCCCTCTCCCGTTTCTCCCCGTCCTGAATGATCACTCTCAAAAACGTCACCTTGCGCCGCGGCGTCAAGGTGCTGCTCAACGGCGTCAACGCCACCATCAACCCCGGAGAACATGTGGGGCTGGTGGGGCGCAATGGCGCGGGCAAGTCCAGCCTTTTCGCTCTGTTCAACGGCTCCCTGCACGAAGACGGGGGCGACTTCTCCATTCCGGCCCATTGGCGCATGGCACAGGTCGCGCAGAACATGCCCGAGACTGATGAGTCGGCCACCGATTTCGTGGTGGCCGGCGACACACGCCTGATGGAGGTGCAGGCCCAGCTGGCGCAGGCCGAGGCGGACGACGATGGCATGGCCATTGCCCATGCCTACACCGACCTGCACGACGCCGGTGCCCACGACGCCGTTCCCCGCGCCCAGGCGCTGATTCTGGGCCTGGGGTTCAAGGTGTCGGAGCTGGACAAGCCGGTCAACAGCTTTTCAGGCGGCTGGCGCATGCGCCTGCAACTGGCCCGTGCGCTGATGTGCCCGAGCGACCTGCTGCTGCTGGACGAACCCACCAACCACCTGGACCTGGACGCACTGGTGTGGCTCGAAGCCTGGCTCAAGCGCTACCAGGGCACGATGATCGTCATCAGCCACGACCGCGAGTTTCTCGACGCGGTGACCGATGTCACGATGCACATCGACAACGCCCAGATCACCCGTTACGGCGGCAACTACAGCAAGTTTGAAGACCTGCGCGCCGAGCAGCTCGAACTGCAGCAGGCCAGCTACGCCAAGCAGCAGGAAAAGATCGCCCACCTCAAGAAGTTCATCGACCGCTTCAAGGCCAAGGCCAGCAAGGCCAAGCAGGCGCAGAGCCGGGTCAAGGCCCTTGACCGCATGGAGAAGATCGCTCCCGTGCTGGCCGATGCCGAATTCACCTTCGAATTCAAGGAGCCGACCAACCTGCCCAACCCCATGCTGGCCATCACCGATGCGGCTTTCGGTTACCGCAACGAAGACGGGGTGGAAACCACCATCCTGCGCAACGTCAGCCGCAGCGTGCTGGCGGGCCAGCGCATCGGTATTCTGGGGGCCAACGGCCAGGGCAAATCCACGCTGGTCAAGACCATTGCCCGTGCCATGAAGCCGCTGGCCGGCACCGTGACCGAAGGCAAAGGCCTGTCGATCGGCTACTTTGCCCAGCAGGAGCTGGACGTATTGCGCCCGTCAGACAACCCGCTGGAGCACATGATCCGCCTGGCCAAGGAGCTGGGGCCGAACGCCCGCGAATCGGGCCGCGAGCAGGACCTGCGCAACTTCCTGGGCACCTTCAACTTCAGCGGCGACATGGTCAAGCAGACCGTGGGCAGCATGAGCGGCGGCGAAAAAGCCCGCCTGGTGCTGGCCATGATCGTCTGGCAGCGCCCCAACCTGCTGCTGCTGGACGAACCCACCAACCACCTGGACCTGGCCACGCGGGAAGCCCTGTCGATGGCGCTCAACGAGTTCGAGGGCACCGTCATGCTGGTCAGCCACGACCGCGCCCTGCTGCGCGCCGTGTGCGACGAGTTCTGGCTGGTGGGCCGTGGTGCCATCGGGCCGTTCGACGGCGATCTGGACGACTACCAGCGCTACCTCCTGGACGAAGCGCGGCGCCTGCGCGAGCAGGCCCGCACCGAGTCGACTGCGCCCGGCGGCCCGCAAGTGCCGGACCCGGTCGTGCCCGAATCCATCGCGGAGAGCCCAAAGGGCGGCGCAGAAGCCCCCAAGCGGTCTGACAAGCCCGTGGATGCGGCGCCCCCGGCCCGCGATGCCCGCGAACAGCGCAAACTCGACGCCCAGGCCCGCCAGCAGCAGGCGCAAAAGCTCCGCCCCCTCAAAAACGAGCTGGAGCAGATCGACCGCAGGCTCACAGAACTGGCGAAGGAGCGCGCCGGACTCGAAGAACGGCTGGCGCAGCCCCTGCCACCCAGTGACATTGCCGACTGTGGGCGGCGCCTGAAGGCGGCCAACGACGCCACGGCAGAGCTCGAAGAGCGCTGGCTGGCTCTGTCGGCACAGATCGAGGAAGCCAGCGCCGCTGGTGCCTGAGACGCCAAAAGCGGCTCCAGCCCCGGCAACTGACGTCCCTCTGCCGGGGTTGCATTTTTTTTCACTCCGGGTGTCAACGCGCCGTCAAGCCCTGGCGTTGAGGTTCCATCAACGGAGCTTTCCCCTATGAACACCCTCTCTCCCCTGACGGCCTGGCCTGACGACGAACGCGATCGCAAGCGCGCACCCGCCCGCTGCCAAGCTGCCTGAAGGTCAGCCGGGCTGGTGACAGCCCCCCAACAAAAAACCCCGCATCCGCGGGGTTTTTTGTTGGGAAAGCGGGTCAGCCCATGTGCAGGCCGCCGTTGACCGAGAAGTCGGCCCCCGTGGCGTAGCCCCCCTCCTCCGAGGCCAGCCAAGCGATGATGGACGCGATTTCACTGGGCTCGCCCAGGCGCTTGACGGGCACGGTGGCAACGATCTTCTCCAGCACGTCGGGCCGGATGGCCTTGACCATGTCGGTGCCGATGTAGCCCGGGCTCACGGTGTTCACCGTCACGCCCTTGGTGGCCAGTTCTTGTGCCAGGGCCATGCTGAAGCCGTGCATGCCGGCCTTGGCGGCCGAGTAGTTGGTCTGCCCGGCCTGGCCCTTCTCGCCATTGACCGAGCTGATGTTGATGATGCGGCCCCAGCCCTTTTCCACCATGTCGGCCACCACCTGCTTGGTGACGTTGAACATGCTGTTGAGGTTGGTCTCGATGACCTGGTCCCAGTCCTCGCGGGTCATCTTGAGGAACATGCGGTCGCGCGTGATGCCGGCGTTGTTCACCAGCACGTCGATGGTGCCATGCTCGGCCTTGGTCTTGGTGAAGGCCTCGACGGTGGAATCCCAGTCGCCCACATTGCCCACCGACGCGTGGAAGGTGTAGCCCAGCGCCTTCTGCTCGTCCAGCCACTTCGTGTAGTCGCGCGTGGGACCGCAGCCGGCGATGACCGTGAAGCCTTCCTTGTGCAAACGCTGGCAGATGGCGGTGCCAATGCCCCCCATGCCGCCCGTGACATACGCTACTTTCTTGCTCATCTCATTTCTCCTGGTTGCTTCTCGGTATTCGGTTCAACTCTACCTAACATTTGCCCCCATGCGGCTGAGGAAAACACCAACACCGCATTTTTCGCCATGTTTTTGTCATGTGCATGACGCTGCGGCAGGGCGCGCACCGTCCGGGTGCCTGTTCAAGACGGCTCCCCCGGCTGCAGCCCAAGGGCGCCCAGCGCCTGCGCCAGCGCGGGCGCCATGGCCACGGCATTGGTGGGATGGGCCACGCAGTCGGTGCTCCAGACCTGCCCCACGCCGGCTGCGTGCAGCGCGTCAAGAGAAGCCGCATCGATCAGGGCATGCGTGACGGCCACGTCCACCGAGGCCGCACCCGCCGCACGCAGCAGGCGCGTGGCCTGGACCAGGGTATGGCCGGTGCTGGCCATGTCGTCCAGCAGCACCACTGCACGGCCCTGCACCTCCATGGGCGGAAGGTGGATGGTGACGCTGCGGTCGCCGTGACGCTCCTTGGTGCAGACGGCATGGTCCAGGCCGTGGCGCACTGCCGCCTGGGCAACCCACTGCGCGGACTCGCCATCGGGCCCGACCAGCAGCGCGCCGGGGCGCTGGTGCACGATCCAGTCGGCCAGCAAGGGGGCGCCGCTCACCACCACGGTCTGCGCCGCAGGCACGGCCTCCTCCAGCGTGGCCACGCGGTGCAGATGCGGGTCCACGGTGACCACGGCGTCGAACAGATCGGCCAGGAACGGGCCCACGATGCGCTGGCTGACCGCCTCGCCCGGGTGAAAAGCGATGTCCTGCCGCATGTAGGCGAGGTATGGCGCCACCAGCGTGAGATGGTGCACGCCCAGGCTGCGTGCCGTGCGGGCCGCCAGCAGCAACTCGATGAGCTTGTCGTTCGGCGGGTGCAGGCTGCGCAGCAGCACGGCGCGCGCGGGCAGGCGGCCCGTTGCGTCCACCGGCAGCGTCAGGCGCAGCTCGCCATCCGGAAAGCGATGGCGCTGCACCGGCAGCGCGGGGATGCCGCACGCAGCTGCCAAGCGTTGCGCGGCGTCGCGCTCGTCGTCAAAGTACAGCAGGCCATCGGCCACCGGCGGCTGGGCAACCATGGTCAGAACTCCACAAAAACACGGGGCACATCGTCCGCCGTGCCGACGCGGTAGCCAGTGGCATGTGCGCACGCCTGGCGCGCAAACTCCAGATCGGCCGCAAAACCGGCGTGCACGCGGTACAGCGTTTGCCCCTGCGCCACCGCATCACCCAGCTTGCACAGCAGGTCCACCCCCGCACCCTGCACCTTGGGAGCCCCCGCCAGGCGCGCAATGCGGGCAATCTGCAGGTTGTCGATACCCGCCACCACGCCGCTGGCTGCCGCGTGCACCTCCAGGCTCAAGGCGCCCAGTTTCGGATTGTTGTGGTCAAAATCCTTGTCCCCCTGGGCCTGGATGATGGCCTGCATGCGCGCCAATGCGCGGCCCGAGTCGAGAATGTCGCGGGCAATGCCATAGCCGTCGCCACCGCGCACGTCGGGGTCGCACTCGATCAGGCGGCCCGCCAGGCGCAAAGCCTTCTGGCGCAGATCGTTTGGGGCGCGGGGGTCGTTCTCCAGCACGCGCATCACGTCGCGCGCCTCCAGCACCGGGCCGATTCCGTTGCCAATGGGCTGGCGCCCGTCGGTGATGACCACATCGAGCGACAGCCCCAGGCGGTGGGCCACATATTCAAACAGGCGTCGCAGGCGCTGCGCCTCGGGCATGGAGCGCACCTTGGCCGTGGGGCCGATGGGAATGTCGAGCACGAGGTGGGTGGAACCGGCGGCGATCTTCTTCGACAGGATGGACGCCACCATCTGCCCCGGCGAGTCGATCGACAGCGGCCGCTCCACCGAGATCAGCACATCGTCAGCGGGCGAAAGCTGCGCGGTGCCGCCCCAGGCCAGGCACCCGCGGTGCTCCCGCACGATGCTCTGCAGCTGCTCCAGCGGAAGCTCCACATTGGCCAGCACCTCCATGGTGTCGGCCGTGCCGGCGGGCGAGGTGATGGCGCGCGAGGAGGTCTTGGGGCACAGCATGCCGTGCGCCGCCACGATGGGTACCACCAGCATCGAGGTGCGGTTGCCGGGAATGCCGCCGATGCAATGTTTGTCCACCACCTGCGGCTCATGCCAGTCGAGCCGCTGGCCCGTCTGCACCATGGCGTCGGACAGAAAAAACACCTCTTCGCGGTCAAGTTCGTCGCGGTTGCAGGCCACGACAAAGGCGGTGAGCTCGATTTTGGAATAGCGGTGCCCTGCGATGTCTCGCACGATGGCCCGGAAATCGTCACGCCCCAGGCGCTCGCCGGAAATCTTGCGGAACAGCGCGCCCATGGATTCGGGCGGCTCGGCCTGCGCCACGGCCACGGTGTGGCCGTCATTCACCCCGAGCTGGGCAAAGGCGTCTTCCGACAGGCCGAGTTCATGGCAACCGACGATGGCCAGGTCGTCCACCACGTTCACCGTCGCAAGGATGCGCCGCCCGTTGGCCCGCACCTCGATCTTGGACAGCGCCTGAAAGCCTTCGGCACGGTACACCGCACAGTCGCGGTGCAGATAGGCCACGTTTTCGTGCCAGGTGTCGATGGCCACACGGCGCAGGGCCAACTGGGAGACCGGCATGCCATTGCCGTCCGGCACCTGGGCCGGTGTGACGGGTGCGGTGGTTTTCTGTTGTGCTTGCATGTTTCTAGCCTACACCGGAATGGCTTGCCCGAGCGAGTGAATGCCCTGCAGGCCCTGCGCCCTGCACGCAATCCATGCGCACACTTCACCCCCATCTTTGTCAGAATGCCGCCATGACCACCCCAGCCCCGCGCTACTGGCTCATGAAGTCCGAGCCGGCCGAATGCTCCATCGACGACGCGCTGGCCGCACCGGGCGCCACCGTGCCCTGGACCGGCGTGCGCAACTACCAGGCCCGCAATTTCATGCGCGACGGCATGCAGGTGGGCGATGGCGTGCTGTTCTACCACTCCAGCTGCCCCCAGCCCGGCATCGCGGGCATCGCCCGCGTGGCCTCCGGCACCCGCCCCGACCCGACGCAGTTCGACCCCGCATCGCCTTACTTCGACCCGAAATCCAGCCCCGACAAACCGCGCTGGCTGTTGCTGGATGTGCAGGCCCTGCGCAAAACCCGCGTCATCAGCCTGGCGGAACTGCGCGAACGCCCGGAACTGGCGGGCATGCGCGTGCTGCAGCGGGGGAACCGGCTGTCGATCACGCCGGTGGACGCGAAGGAGTGGCGGGTGATCGAAGTGTTGGCGACGGCGTGTGGATGACCAACGGCCCCCATTTGGAACCTATCGCGGAAAGGCTCCATCATGGGTTCCGTACTTGCCTTCGCGATTCAACGGTTTTCCACATCCGCCTTGGCCTCCGGCCACAGCCGGGGAAACAAGAAGTGCAGAGCGCGTAGCGACTCTTTCCGCTCTCCCGCATTTTTACCGTGGCCTCGAACACCGGGCAAGCCTCAATGCGATCCCTCAAGGATGCAAAGTCTATGATTCATACTGAGTATTTCAAATACTGACAAGATTTTTGTCAGCACAAATGCCTTGGCCAAACGCAGGCATCTTTACCCTCAGTCAACACAAGGCTGTCCTATACAAGGAAAGCGCTAGTAGCCCTCGAAAGTGGAGTACAAAGCGATACACCCTAAGGAGACCGCATGAAATGGGACGCGCTTCTGTCCACCCGAAAATTCAAGGTGGAGGATGGACAAATTTTGGAATACCTCTCAAGCAATCAAATCGCAAACCAGACACGCTCTGAATACCAGCAAGACCATGACAGAGTGGTCTTCTCCCGGGCCTTTCGCCGGCTGGGCCGCAAAACACAGGTGCATCCGATGGCGCAGAACGACCATGTCCATAACCGGCTGACGCACAGCGTGGAAGTGGCTGCTGTGGGCCGCAGCATAGGCATAAAGGTAGGAGAAACCCTAAAGAAGCGCGGCGTACTACCCGCACCATTCACTCCCTACGACATTGGCGCCATCGTCCAAGTAGCGTGCTTAGCGCACGACATTGGCAACCCGCCGTTCGGCCACACGGGCGAAGATGCACTGCGCGACTGGTTCCGCCAGGATGAGAACGCGCATTACCTCGATGGTCTAACGCCCCTTGAAACGCAAGACCTCCAAACCTACGAAGGCAACGCCCACGCCCTGCGTATTGTCTGCACGACCGAGATGTTCACCGGTATGGGCGGCATGCGGCTGAGTTGCGCAAGCATTGGTGCTCTGCTGAAATATCCTTGGACATCGGATCTGTCTGGCGACGAGGGGAAATTCAATATCTACCAATCGGAGTTGCCCTATTTCGAGGCCGTGGCCCGCGAACTGGGTCTGAAAGAAATAGACACCAACCGCCGCTGGGCCCGGCATCCGTTGTCGTATCTAATGGAGTCAGCCGACGACATCTGCTATTCGGTTCTAGACTTAGAGGATGCGGTGGAAATGGGCATCCTCACACCTAGCGAGTTTGAGGAAACGTTCAAGGCCGACAAGCCGCTCATGAATACCTCCGCCACGACATCCCGGCAGCGGTGCGCAACGTTACGCAGCATATTTATCGGTAGCTGCATAGACCATGTCGCAGATGAGTTCACTCGCAACTACGACGCCATCATGAATGGCGAATATGCGCAAAAGGATTTTCTTCAGGACGAAAGCGTTTCTTGCGTTAAAACGCTGAACGCGTCAAAGCAGTTGGCCAAGCAACGCATCTATACGCACCAGGGCAAGATCAAGCAAGAAATCGGTGCCTACCCCTGCTTGCACCATCTGTTGTCGCTGTTCATTCCTGCTGTAGCTGCCCACTACAGTCAGAATGATTTAAGCGACCGTCATAAAAAGATCTTGAAATTGCTGGACCAGTTGCCAAGTCGGGACGGCCGGAAATACCACGCATTCCTTGACGTACTGGACTTCATTGGCGGTATGACTGACAACTACGCACAAACCCTGGCACGTGACACTGCAGGGTTTTGAACGGCCACCCTACGGCCGTGGGCTGCACCAGCACACGCATGAACTAAAAACGCAACGCAACCTGGGACAGGTTGGCTTGGCTACGTACGTTCTGCGGAGTGCTTTTCAGGTAGCGGGACTGGTTGTAGTGGCAGGCGCTTGCGGCTCCCCTTCGGCTTCCAGACCCCACTGATCCCAATCGTCCCCGAACAGCTCCGCCGGATGCTGCGTGCGGTCCGAGCCATTGCCGCAGCGCATGTCCTTGGCGGGGCAGTACAGGTCGCAACCCCAGCACACCCGCTCGGGATGGGCAGGGGCCTGGGGGAACTTCTTGGCTGCCATGGCCGGACTCCGGCGGCTGTGTTCCGGCCTACTTGCGTGCCGGGGGCACGTCGGTGCAACTGCCGTGCGCCACTTCCGCCGCCATGCCGATGCTTTCGCCCAGCGTGGGGTGCGGGTGGATGGTCTTGCCGATGTCCACGGCGTCTGCGCCCATCTCGATGGCCAGCGCGATTTCCCCGATCATGTCGCCCGCATGCGTGCCCACCATGCCGCCGCCCAGGATCTTGCCGTGGCCGTGGGCCTCCGGCGAATCGTCGAACAGCAGCTTGGTGACGCCTTCGTCGCGGCCGTTGGCGATGGCGCGGCCGGAGGCCGCCCAGGGGAACAGGCCTTTTTTAACCTTGATGCCCTGGGCCTTGGCTTGGTCCTCGGTGAGGCCCACCCAGGCCACTTCGGGGTCGGTGTAGGCCACGCTGGGGATCACGCGGGCGTTGAAGGCGGCGGATGCCAGCTCCTTGTTGCCCTGCAGTTCACCGGCGATGACTTCCGCCGCCACATGCGCCTCGTGCACCGCCTTGTGCGCCAGCATGGGCTGGCCCACGATGTCGCCGATGGCGAAGATGTGCGGCACGTTGGTGCGCATCTGGATATCGACGTTGATGAAGCCACGGTCCGTCACGGCCACGCCGGCTTTTTCGGCGGCGATCTTCTTGCCGTTGGGCGTGCGGCCCACCGCCTGCAGCACCAGGTCGTACACCTGTGGCTCGGGTGCGGTGCCGCCCTCCTCCGCTGGTGCGAAGGTGACTTTGATGCCTTCGGGGGTGGCCTCGGCGCCCACAGTCTTCGTCTTCAACATGATGTTGTCGAAGCGCTTGGCGTTCATCTTTTGCCAGATCTTGACCAGGTCGCGGTCGGCGCCCTGCATCAGGCCGTCCATCATCTCGACCACATCCAGGCGCGCGCCCAGGGTGCTGTAGACGGTGCCCATTTCCAGGCCGATGATGCCGCCGCCCAGGATGAGCATGCGCTTGGGCACTTCCTTGAGTGCCAGGGCGCCGGTGGAATCGACCACGCGCGGGTCGTTGGGCATGAAGGGCAGGCGCACGGCCTGGCTACCTGCGGCGATGATGGCCTTCTTGAAGGCAATGACCTTCTTGGTGCCCGTCTTCTCCTGGCCGGTGCCGGTGGTTTCTTCCACTTCAAGGTGGTTGGCGCCGACGAAGGCACCGTAGCCACGCACGGTGGTCACCTTGCGCATCTTGGCCATGGCGGCCAGGCCGCCGGTGAGCTTGCCGATGACCTTCTCTTTGTGGCCGCGCAGCTTATCGATGTTGACGGCGGGCGCGCCAAAGTCCACGCCCAAGTCGGCCATGTGGCTGACTTCGTCCATAACGGCTGCCACGTGCAGAAGCGCCTTGGAGGGGATGCAGCCCACGTTCAGGCAAACGCCGCCCAGAGTGGCATAACGCTCGACGATGACGACCTTGAGACCCAGGTCGGCGGCACGGAAGGCGGCGCTGTAGCCACCAGGGCCGCCGCCGAGCACGAGCACGTCACAGTCCAGATCGGTCGATCCAGCGAAGCTGGATGCTACTGGATTGATAGCTGCTTGCGCTTGCTGAACGGGCGCAGGGGCCTGTTTTTGCTCAGAAACTGCAGGCGCTGGGGCGGCTGCAGGTGCGGGAGCTGCCGCGCCTGCACCCTGCACTTCAAGCGTCAACACCACCGAGCCTTCGGCGATCTTGTCGCCGAGCTTCACTTTCAGCTCCTTCACAACGCCAGCATGGCTGGACGGGATCTCCATGGAGGCCTTGTCGGACTCCACGGTGATCAGGCTTTGCTCGGCCTTGATGGTGTCGCCGGGCTTGACCAGCACTTCGATGATGGCCACTTCGGCGAAGTCGCCGATGTCGGGCACCTTGATGTCAATGATTGCCATGGTGTGTCTTGCCCTTTCGTTACATCACGATGCGGCGGAAGTCCGCCAGCAGCGAGGCAAAGTACACGTTGAAGCGTGCAGCGGCGGCGCCGTCGATCACGCGGTGGTCCCAGCTCAGGCTTAGGGGCAGCATGAGGCGCGGTGCGAACTGCTTGCCGTCCCACTTGGGTTCGATGCTGCTCTTGCACACGCCCATGATGGCGACTTCCGGCGCGTTGATGATGGGCGTGAAGTAACGGCCACCAATGCCACCCAGCGAGCTGATGGAGAAGCAGCCACCGGTCATGTCGGCCGGGCCGAGCTTGCCGTCGCGCGCCTTCTTGGCCAGGTCGCCCATCTCTTGCGAGATCTGGACGATGCCCTTCTTGTCGGCATCACGGATGACGGGAACCACCAGCCCGTTTGGCGTGTCGGCCGCAAAGCCGATGTGGAAGTAGTTCTTCATCACCAGCTGGTCGCCGTCGAGGGAACTGTTGAACTCGGGGAACTTCTTGAGCGCAGCCACGGCGGCCTTGATCATGAAGGCAAGCATGGTGACCTTGACGCCACTCTTCTCGTTCTCCTTGTTGAACTGCACGCGGAAGGCTTCGAGGTCGGTGATGTCCGCGTCGTCATGGTTAGTGACGTGCGGGATGACGACCCAGTTGCGGTGCAGGTTGGCACCGCTGATCTTCTTGATGCGCGAGAGGTCCTTGCGCTCCACCGGGCCGAATTTGGTGAAGTCCACCTTGGGCCAGGGCAGCAGGTCCAGGCCGACGCCGGAGCCGCCAGATGCCGCTGCGGGCGCCTTGGCCGCCTGGGCCTTGGTCTGCACCGCACCTGCCATCACCTGCTTGGTGAAGGCGGCCACGTCGTCCTGGGTGATGCGGCCCTTGGGGCCGGTGCCCTTGACTTCGTCGATGGGCACGCCCAGCTCGCGGGCGAACTTGCGCACCGAAGGCGATGCATGGGGCAGTCCTGCCGTGGGGGTGCCGGGCTGGTGGGCGGGGACCGAGGCGGTGGCAGCGGCGGGTGCTGCGGCAGCCACTGCGACTGCAGGAGCAGCCACGGGGGCAGGTGCGGGCGCAGCGGCTGCAACGGGTGCGGCGGCCGGTGCTGCAACAGCAGCCGCACCTTCCAGAATTGCCACCAGATCACCGATGTTGACGGTGTCGCCAATCTTGACCTTGAGTTCCTTGAGCACGCCAGCAGCGGGCGATGGGATCTCCATGGAGGCCTTGTCGGATTCGACGGTGAACAGGGATTGTTCGACCTTGATGGTGTCGCCGATCTTGACCAGCAGCTCGATCACGGCCACGTCCTTGAAGTCGCCAATGTCGGGCACGCGCACTTCGACCGGGCCAACAGCCGCAGGGGCCGCAGCAGCAGGAGCCGGTGCTGGCGCCGCCACCGGGGCGGGCGCGGGAGCAGCTGCGGCAGGAGCCGGTGTTGCTGCAGCGCCCGCGTCAGCAGACTCCACCACGGCGATCACTGAGCCTTGTTTGACCTTATCGCCCAATGCAATCTTGAGTTCCTTGACCACGCCCGCATGGCTCGATGGGATCTCCATCGACGCTTTGTCGGATTCGACGGTGATGAGCGACTGCTCGGCCTTCACGGTGTCGCCCACCTTGACCAGCAACTCGATCACGCCCACTTCGTCGAAGTCCCCGATGTCCGGGACTTGAATGTTGACCAATGCCATTGTTCTGTCTCCGTTCGTTTTATGCGTAGAGCGGGTTGATCTTGTCTGCATTGATGCCGTACTTGGCGATCGCCTCGGCCACCTTGGTGACGGGCAGCACACCGTCTTCGCTCAGCGCCTTGAGGGCGGCCACAACAATGTAGTGGCGGTTCACCTCGAAGTGCTCGCGCAGCTTGCTGCGGAAGTCGCTGCGGCCAAAGCCGTCCGTGCCCAGCACTTTGTAGTTGCGACCCTTGGGGATGAAGGGGCGAATCTGCTCGGCATAGGCTTTCATGTAGTCGGTGGATGCGACCACGGGGCCAGTACTGGCACCCAGTTGCTGCGCCACAAACGGCACACGCGGCGTTTCCAGCGGGTGCAGCAGATTCCAGCGGTCGGCGTCCTGGCCTTCGCGGGTGAGTTCGTTGAAGCTTGGGCAGCTCCACACATCGGCCTGCACGCCCCAATCGGCGGCCAGCAGGGTTTGCGCGGCCAGCGACTCGCGCAGGATGGTGCCCGAGCCCAGCAGTTGCACGCGCTTGTCACCCTCAGCGCCGGGCTTGCACAGGTACATGCCCTTGATGATCTGCTCTTCGGTGCCCGCCGTGAGGCCCGGCATGCTGTAGTTCTCGTTGAGCAGCGTGATGTAGTAGAAGACGTTCTCTTGCTGCTCGACCATGCGCTTCATGCCCTGGTGCATGATCACCGCGACTTCGTGGGCGAAAGTGGGGTCGTAGCTCACGCAATTGGGGATGGTGTTGGCCAGGATGTGGCTGTGGCCATCTTCGTGCTGCAGGCCTTCGCCATTCAGCGTGGTACGGCCCGATGTGCCGCCCAGCAGGAAGCCACGCGCCTGCATGTCACCCGCCGCCCAGGCCAGGTCGCCAATGCGCTGGAAGCCGAACATGGAGTAGTACACGTAGAACGGCACCATGATGCGGTTGTTGGTGCTGTAGCTGGTGGCCGCAGCGATCCAGCTGGCCATGCCACCGGCTTCGTTGATGCCCTCTTGCAGGATCTGCCCGGCCTTGTCTTCCTTGTAATACATCACCTGGTCGCGGTCGACCGGGGTGTAGAGCTGGCCCTTGGGGTTGTAGATGCCGATCTGGCGGAACAGGCC
>OGCL01001847.1_pt1 | contig 16665 bp, 11 predicted proteins | sample 1570041 | NCBI WGS metagenome assembly OGCL01 (sample SAMN06266162, study PRJEB24511) | hot springs metagenome | isolation source: Hot spring water | place: South Africa: Limpopo | collected 2015-06-22
TAAGGCAGGCCATCGCGCTGCGCACCAATGCGCTCGTGAAACGCGACCAGTTCGGTCGCGCCATGCGCGACCGTGCGGTGCCGGCAGACCGGAAAGCCCATGGCCGACAGGGCATCGAGCACGCCGGCATGCGTGGTGGGCACGTCCCAGCCCTGTGTCTCGCCCAGACCATAGGCAAAGAAGCGCAGCGGCCGTTGGGCCGCGATCGCCGGATCCAGCTGGCGCACGGCGCCGGCGGCAGCGTTGCGCGGGTTCACAAAGGTCTTGTCACCCCGTTGGCGCTGACGCTCGTTGAGCGACTCGAAATCGTCGCGGCGCATGTACACCTCGCCACGCACCTCGAGCACAGGCGCATCGCAGCCCTTGAGCCGCAGCGGGATCTGCCCGATGGTCCGGATGTTCTGCGTGACGTCTTCGCCGACCTCACCGTCGCCCCGGGTTGCCGCGCGCACCAGCACGCCGGCTTCGTAGCGCAGGTTGATGGCCAGGCCGTCGAACTTGAGTTCGGCCGCATAGTCCACGGGCGGATCGGCCTCGGTCAGGCCGAGCTCCCGGCGCACCCGGCCGTCGAAGGCCAGCGCCCCGCTCGCCTCGGTGTCGGTCTCGGTGCGGATCGACAGCATGGGCACGGCATGGCGCACCGGCTCGAAGCCAGGCAAGACCTTGCCCAGCACACGCTGCGTGGGCGAATCCGGCGTGATCAGTTCGGGATGGCTGTGCTCCAGTGCCTGCAAGGCCTGGAACAGCCGGTCGTACTCGGCATCGGGAATGACGGGCGCATCCAGCACGTAGTAGCGGTGGGCATGCTCGTTGAGCTCGGCCCGCAGCGCTGCAGCGGCCTGCGCCGGGTCCACCGGCTGCCCTGCGGGGTCCGCTTCGGCCCCAAAAAGGTCGGACTGGGCCATGCGCCCTCAGCTGAACAGTCGACGGGTGGTGGCAGCGCCAGCGGCCAGGTCGCGCGCAGACAGGGCGGCGTACAGGCGCTCCAGCTCGGCCTCGATCGAGGCAAAGGCAGCCGGCGTGAACGGATGACCCTGGTCATCGGTCATGCCAGCATCCAGCGCCATCGACAGCACCTCGCCCGCTGCGCACCAGGCCTTGAAGGGCTGGTGCTCTTGCCCGGTCTGCGGCACGTCAAAGGCCAGCACCAGCTCGCGCACCGTCGCCTCTTCCGGGTCTTCGGCAAACGCGGCCTGGGCGTCGTATTGCAATGTCAGCACAGGCGGGGCGCCGTCTTCGGTGGCAGGCAGCACCAGCCGGCCCGGCAGGGCGCCAGGAACAAAGCCGTGGCGAGCCGCCTGCTGCTGCACATAGCCGACCGACCACGCGCTGCCGCGGGCGCGCAGGCGCAGCGCGAGTTGGGCATCGTGGGCGCCAGCAAAGGCGTCAAGTTCCTTGGCCCGACCCACGATGTCGAGCATGTCAGGGAACTCCACTGCCGCGCCCAGTGCATCGGCCATCGTCTGCACCTTCTGCACGAACTCGGAGTATTCGATCTCGTTGAGGCTGCCCGTGCGATTGGCCATCAGGACGCCTGCCTGGAGCTCGCGGTACAGCACGCCGGCCTGAGGCGGCTCCCATTCGCCACCGTCCACGCGCTGCGCTTCAATCAGCATGGGCTTGCTGCCTGCACGGCGGGTAGGCGGCACGTGCAGCAGGATGTGGTCACCGCTGAGCGGCGACTCCAGTGTGAGCACAGCGATGGCGTCGACCAGCGGATCCAGCCGTACGCCACCACGCCGCACCGGCGGCGCGCCGCCGGGCATGCCGTCCCGCGCGTCACCGCCAGGCGCATCCATGGGTTGGGTCGGGATGTCGTCCAGGCTCGCGGCCAAGGGGTCGACCGGCTCCATGGGAACCCGCTTGGGCTGGCGGGCCGCCGTGCGGCGCGCCTGCCACCAACCGTGTACCAGCACCAGCAGCAACACGGCTGCCCCCAGCAAACCCAGATAAAGCGTCAGCGAATCGGTCATTGGTTCAGGGTCCTCAGGCTGCGTGGGCCATGCCCAGCGCCGCTTCCATGTCCACGGCCACAATGCGGGACACGCCCTGCTCCTGCATGGTCACGCCCACCAGCTGGTCGGCCATTTCCATGGCGATCTTGTTGTGCGAGATGAACAGGAACTGCGTGTGGGCAGACATGCTGCGCACCAGGCGTGCGTAGCGTTCGGTGTTGGCGTCGTCCAGCGGCGCATCGACCTCGTCGAGCAGGCAGAACGGCGCCGGATTGAGATGGAAGATGGCAAACACGAGCGCGATGGCGGTGAGCGCCTTCTCGCCGCCAGACAACAGGTGGATCGTGCTGTTTTTCTTGCCGGGCGGGTGGGCCATGACCTGCACACCCGCGTCCAGGATCTCGTCGCCCGTCATCACCAGCTTGGCGCTGCCCCCGCCAAACAGGCTCGGGAACATGCGGCCGAAATGCTCGTTGACGGTGTTGAAGGTCGAGCCCAGCAGGTCGCGCGTTTCCAGGTCGATCTTGTGGATGGCGTCTTCCAGGGTCTGGATGGCGTCCAGCAGGTCGGCCATCTGGGCATCCAGAAAGCCCTTGCGCTCGCGGGCTGAGCTGAGCTCTTCCAGCGCCGCCAGGTTGACGGCCCCCAACGCGGCGATCTCGCGCTGGATGCGGTCGATCTCGCTTTGCAAGCCATAGAGCTTCACGCCCTCGCGCTCGATGCCTTCGGCCAGCACGGCCAGATCCACCTCGGCGGCGGCGAGCTGCTCCATGTACTGCGCGCCACCCAACGCAGCCGCCTGCTCTTCAAGCTGCAAACGCGTGATCTGGTCACGCAACGGTTGGAGGCTGCGCTCGAAGCCCATGCGCTGCTCATCGGCCTGACGCAGCTGGGTCGCCAACGCTTCGTAGTGCTGCCGGGCCTGCGACAGCGCGCCCTCTTTGGCGAGCCGAACCGCCAGGGCCTCGTCCAGCCCGGCCTGTGCCGAGGCGTCGTCCAGCTGGCTTTGTTCCTGTTGCAGTTGGCCCATCGAGGCCTCGTTGGCTTCGATCTGTTGCAGTGCGGTCTCGATGGCGCGCTGCAGCTCGCCACGGCGAGCCGCCATGCTGCGGGCGCCGAACTGCGCTTCCTGTGCCTGCCGCTCCAGCGCACGGGCCTGCTCGCGGGCCTGCTGCAGGCGACGCTCCGCCTCGATCACGGCTTCTTCGAGCGTGGCGTGGCGCTCCTGGGTCTCGCCCAGGCTGATGTCCAGCTCTTCGAAGCGTGCTTCGCCCGTGGCGCGGCGCTCCTGGAGTTCGTCGAGCATGGCGTCGAGTTCGGCCATCTCGCCGTCGATCTGCGCCCGACGGCCGTGGGTCTGTTCAGCCTGCTGCGTCATGCGCAGCACCTCGACCTGAAGCTGGTGCGTGCGCTGCTGCGACTCAGCCGCATCGCGACGGGCCGTGGCCAGTCGCTGTGCGGCCTCGGTATAGGCGGCCTCGCTGCGCACGGCCGCCGCGCGAGCCTGGTCCACCATCAGGGACTGGGCGCGCACCTGCTTGTCGAGGTTCTCGATTTCCTGTGCGCGGGCCAGCATGCCGGCCTGCTCGGAATCAGGAGCGTAAAAGCTCACCGCAAACTGGCTGACGCTGTGGCCAGCGCGCGTGAGGATGACCTCGCCATGGGTCAGCTGCCCACGCGCGGCCAGGGCCGCCTGCAGATCGGCTGCGGTGTAGACGCCTTCAAGCCAGTCGTTCAGCAGAGCCTTGAGGCCCGGCTCCTGCACGCGCACCAGATCCGACAGGCGGGGCAAAGTGGCATGGGTGTTCGCAATGGGCGCCTGGGGTGCGCTGTAGAAGGCCAGCTTGGCTGGCGGGGCATCCAGCTCAAAGGCCCGGACGGTTTCCACCCGCCCCACCTCCAGCGCAGACAGGCGCTCGCGCAGGGCAGCTTCAAGGGCGGTTTCCCAGCCGGTTTCGATGTGCAGGCGCTGCCAAAGGCCCTGGAGCCCGTCCAGCCCGTGCTTGGCCAGCCAGGGCTTGAGCTTGCCTTCGGTCTGCACCTTGTCCTGCAACGCCCGCAGCGCGTCAAGCCGGGCACTCAGTTCGGCCATGCGCGCCTGCTGGGCCGTGGCTTCGCCCTGGGCGGCCTGGCGCGCCTCATCGAGCTCGGGCACGGTGTCAGACAGCGTCTGCAACTGCGCGTCACGCACCGCCTGCTCTTCCTCGCAGGCAGCCAGTTGCTGGCGCAGCTCGTTGAGCTTGTGGTCGTCGGGTGCCGCCAGGCCCTGGCGCTCGGCCTGCAGGCGTTCACGGCGCAGGCCCAGCTGACGAGACTGTTCGTCGATGCTGCGCGACTCGGCCGCGAGCACCTGAATCTGTTGCTGCACCTGGTTGACCGCGCCCCGCTGGTCGTTCGCCCGCTGGGTGGCGGCGCGCACGGCGTCTTCCATCGCAGGCAGGTTGCCGGCCAGCTCTTCGGCCTGTGCAGCCAGGATCTCGGCCTGCTCTTCGGCGGCCGCCATGCGTTCCGCCAGGGTCTCGAGCTCTTGCTCGGCCTGTTGCCGGCGGTCGGCCCACTGGGCGTTCTGCGCCCGCAACTCGTCGAGCCGTTGCACCACGCGCTGACGGCCTTCGACCACGTAGCGGATACGTTCTTCCAGCCGGCTGACCTCCAGACTGGCCTGGGCCAGCTCGCCCTGCGCTGCGTGCAAGGCGTCGCTGGCTGCATAGTGACCCTGCCGCACCTGCTCCAGCTGGGCTTCAACGGACCGCAACTCGGCCATGCGGCCTTCGAGTGCGTTGGTGGCCTCGAGCACGGCCAGCTTCACGCGGCTTTCTTCCTGCGCGGCGTCTCGGTGCTTGAGGAACCACAACTGGTGCAGCTTCAGGGTGCCCTGCTCCTGCAGGGTGTGGTAGCGGGCCGCCACCTCGGCCTGCTTTTCGAGCCGGTCCAGGTTGTTGTTCAGCTCGCGCAGGATGTCTTCCACCCGCGTGAGGTTTTCACGCGTGTCCTTCAGGCGGTTTTCCGTCTCGCGGCGGCGCTCCTTGTACTTGGACACGCCAGCGGCTTCCTCCAGGAACAGGCGCAGCTCTTCGGGCTTGGACTCGATGATGCGGCTGATCGTGCCTTGCCCGATGATGGCGTAGGCGCGCGGCCCCAGACCGGTGCCCAGGAACACATCCTGCACGTCGCGACGGCGCACCGGCTGGTTGTTGATGAAGTAGCTGGAGGTGCCATCGCGGGTCAGCACCCGCTTGACGGCGATCTCGCTGAACTGGTTCCACTGGCCGCCGGCCCGCCCTTCTTCATTCGAGAAGACGAGTTCCACGCTGGAGCGGCTGGCCGGCTTGCGGTTGGTCGAGCCGTTGAAGATCACGTCCTGCATGGACTCGCCACGCAACTCCGACGCCTTCGATTCGCCGAGCACCCAGCGCACGGCGTCCATGATGTTGGACTTGCCGCACCCGTTCGGCCCCACCACGCCCACCAGTTGCCCGGGCAGCTGGAAATGGGTGGGCTCGGCAAACGACTTGAAGCCGGAGAGCTTGATCGACGTCAGGCGCATGCTGCTGCGTGTCCGGTGGGTTCCTGGGGGCGGGACGCCTGCTCCGACCACCCGCTAAGTTGTTGATTTGTCTAGCTTATTCAGCCGCGAGACCGGCCTGATTTGCCTTCTGAATGCGCGGGGGATGATAGCATTGCGTTTTTGCCCGAAGCCGTCAGCGCGCCCGGGCGACAACGCAGCGTTTTTTCACCATGGCCAAGACCGCACCCGCCCGCACCTCTCCCGCGCAACCTGCCCGCACCCGCAAGCCCCGTGCCGAGGCGACCTCTGGGGCCCTGACAGTCGGCGAGCGTGAAAAACCGGCGGTGCCGCCCTCGGTGCCCTCGCGTCAGCTCGATGTGTTCCCGAATCCGGCCCCCGAGCGCGACTACGTCATCCAGTTCCAGGTGCCCGAGTTCACCTGCTTCTGCCCGCTGACGAAGCAGCCCGACTTCGCGCACTTCACGATCGACTGCATCGCCGACAAGCTGTGCGTCGAGCTCAAGAGCCTGAAGATGTACATGTGGAGCTACCGCAACGAGGGCGCATTCCACGAAAAGGTCACCAACGACATCCTCAGCGACATCGTCAAGGCCATCAAGCCGCGCTACCTGCGCATCACGGCCAAGTGGTATGTACGCGGCGGCATCTACACCAACGTGGTGGTCGAGCACCGCAAGAAGGGTTGGAAGCCGGCCCCCCGCGTGGATCTGCCGCAGCACGGCGCCGAAACCGGGTTGCTGGGCTGAACCATGTCCCCACTGGGCTGGCTTGAGCATGGCGTGCTGGCCGGCACGCTGTTGCTCGCGCTGGCCTTCAAGCCGTGGCTGCCGTTGCGCCACGCACCGCTGCAAAGTCCCTGGCTGGCCGCCCTGGTCCTGTTGCCCTTTGCCTGGTGGACGCAACACCTCATGCCCAGCGGCTTCAGCTTGCACCTGTCCGGCGCCTGCCTGCTGGTGTTGATGTTCGGCTGGCCGCTGGCCATGTGGACGCTGCCGCTGGTGTCGCTGCTGTCTGAAGGGCTGTCGCAAGGCACCCTGCCCCCGTGGGGCCCCTGGGTGGCGCACGTGGTCTGGCTCGGCGTCTTGCCCGGCACCTTCGCGCTCGCGCTGGGCCTGGCCATCCGCCGGTGGCTACCCCGTCACCTGTTCGTCTACATCCTGGGTCGCGGCTTTTTCACCACCGCGCTGTCCGTCACATTCATGGGCGTGCTGGCCTGGCTGGCCGGCCGCAAGCCACTCAGCCTGGGCGACGACGAGTGGCTCCTGGCCCACTGGCTGCTGGGATGGGGGGAAGCCATCAGCACCGGCATGCTGACCGCCATCTTTGTCGCGTTCAAGCCGCAATGGCTGCTCACGTATTCGGACGCGCGCTACCTGCCGCCACCCGACCGCGCAACCTGACCGCCTCACCGCGGCGAGACCGCGGCAAACCCTGGGAATCGAGGACGACAACTCGCTACAGCTTGTCCACCATCTGGCCGATAGTGACCCAAAGGCACGTTCACTCAGATGACCCTTCCCCCCTGGCTGTCCCCCCTGGCTGTGCTCATTTTGGGCCGCGAGCCGCGCTTGCGCCGCCACGTGGTGTTCGTGCTGCTGACGCTGCAGTTGTACGCTGTTTGCCTGGGGGTGATCTGGCACTCTCAGTATCTCGACATCATCCCGCCGGGGCTGGCGCAAATGCTGTCCTGGGCCAGCATCGCCATCTTCGGCAGCATGTATCTGGCGGTGCGCAGCGGTCGCACACAGCACCTGGCCGATCCGGTCCTGACCCTGCCCCATGCGGTCATTTCGGTGGGGCTGTGCGTGGTGGCCTACACCCAGATCGGCGAAAGCCGGGGCAATGTGATGATCCTCATCGCGCAGGCCATCGTGGTGTCCATGTTCCGGCTCAAGCCCGCGCACGTGCTCGCGCTGGGGCTGTACACGGTGTCGATCTTCGCGCTCGCCGTGGGCTGGCTGAGCTGGCAGGATCCCCAGCGCTACCCCTGGAGCCAGGGGCTCACCCATTTGATCGTCGGCGGGGCCACCCTGCTGATGCTGTCTCTGGTTGCCAAGTGGGTGAGCGACATCCGCATGCGCATCGGCTCTCAGGCCGAAGAGCTGACTCAGACGCTGCAGACCCTGCAGCAGATGGCCACCCAGGACATGCTGACCGGCCTGATGAACCGCCGCGTGATGACCGACCTGCTGGAGGCCGAACTGAAGCTGGCGCAGCGCCATGGGCAGCCCCTGACCGTCGCCCTGATCGACCTGGACCACTTCAAACACATCAACGACACCCACGGCCACCATGTGGGCGACGAGGTACTCAAGACCTTTGCGCGGCTCAGCGGGTCGCGGCTGCGCGAGGTCGACCGCATGGCGCGCTGGGGCGGCGAAGAGTTTCTCTGCCTGCTGCCGCAGGTGACCGCTCAGGACGCGCTGTCGGCCATTGACCGGCTGCGCCAAGCCATGGCCGACAGCGTTCCGCTGGAACAGAACAGGCTCAGGACCACCTTCTCGGCCGGTCTGGCCCAGGCGCGCCCCGATGAAACCCTGGAACAGTTGGTCGAGCGCGCAGACCGCGCCCTGTATGAGGCCAAGCAACAGGGGCGCAACCGCTGCCGCATTCATCAGGATGCTTGCGGTCCGTCTACTGCACAGCCGGTTTCGATCGTCGCGGAAGGAAGCACATGAGCGACACCGCATGGCAAGGTGGCAGCTCGCCCGACCCCATTGTGGAGGCCATGGGCCGGCTGACCACCAGCATCTTCGGCCCTGATCGCGCCACGCGTGCCCGCACGGCTGCCATCCTGTTGTGCGCGCTGATGTACGCCGTCTGTTGCAGCGCGGCCTACCACGCAGCCAGCATCGGTCTGATGCGGCCCTTCGCGCCCACGCTGCTCACCTGGACATCGATGCCGGCCTACGCCGTGTTCTATGGCCTGGTGCGGTGTGGTTGGAGTCGCCGCTTCAGCGACCCCACGCTCATGATCCCGCAGATCATCTTCGCGCTGCTGGCCATCGCTTTTGCCTACACCGCCGTGGGCCCGGACGATCGTGGCGTGGTGCTGGTGTTGCTGGCGTTGGTCATGGTGTTCGGCATGTACACCCACACGCCCAAGCACTCGGTGATCATCGGGGTGGCCGCCATGCTGCTGCTGGGCGCGGCCATGGGGGTGCTGTCCAGCCTCGAGCCAGATTACTACCCGCCCGCGCTGGAGCTGATTCGGTTCGAGCTGATGATGGGCACGCTGCCGGCGCTCATTTACTCGGCCTACCAGATTGCCAGCTGGCGCAACCGCATGGCCGAGCAGCGCCGGGCGCTGCGTGAGGCGCTCACCCAGGTCCAGCAGCTCGCCACGCGTGATGCCCTGACCGGCCTGTACAACCGTCGCCACATGCAGGAGCGGCTGGAGCACAGCATCAAGCGCTACGAGCGCTATGGCGAAAAGTTCACCGTGGCGCTGATCGACCTGGACCACTTCAAGCGCGTCAATGACGTGCACGGGCACCGTGTGGGCGACCAGGCGCTGCAGGCCTTTGCCTCAGCGGCCAGCATGGTGCTGCGCGAAACCGACTGTCTGGGCCGCTGGGGCGGCGAAGAGTTTCTTTTTCTGCTGCCCAACACGGGCGCCCAGAAAGCGCACGTGGCCCTGGAACGGCTGCGTGAGGCACTGGCACGCTGCAGCGCCAGCACCAGTGTGCCAACGCTGCGGGTGACGTTCTCGGCCGGGATCGCCGTGCATGACCTGCCCCTGACGCTCAACCGCACGCTGGAGCGCGCCGATCAGGCGCTGTACGCCGCCAAGCAAGGGGGGCGCAACCGCTGCGAAATCGCGCCGCCCCCTCAGACCGACGCCATCACGCTGGTACGGGAAGGCCCGTGAACCGGCGGCGCCGCTGCCGCGGCATGCCATGCACGGCGATAATCTCGCCATGAATCCGCTGCTGTCCCATCTCCAGCCCTACCCCTTCGAGCGCCTGCGCAAGCTGACCGCCGATGTGGTGCCCAATCCGGCTTTGAAGCCCATCAGCCTGGGCATCGGCGAGCCCAAACACGCCACGCCAGCGTTCATTCAGTCTGCGCTGACGAATGCGCTTGACGGACTCGCGGCCTATCCGGCCACGGCAGGCGAGCCCGCCTTGCGCGAAGCCTGCGCGCGCTGGCTCCATCGGCGCTACGACATTGCGGTCGACCCAGCCACCCAGATCCTGCCAGTCAATGGCTCGCGCGAAGCCCTGTTCGCGCTGGCCCAGACCGTCATTGACCCCAGCCAGCACCGCGACGCGGGTGGCCCGACGGTGGTCTGCCCCAATCCGTTCTATCAGATCTACGAAGGCGCGGCGATCCTGGCGGGCGCACGTGTGGCGTTTGCCAACTCCGACCCGGCCCGGAACTTTGCAGCCGACTGGTCCAGCATCCCCGAGGCCACCTGGGCCACCACCCAGCTGCTGTACGTCTGCTCGCCCGGCAACCCGACGGGGGCCGTGATGCCGCTGTCCGAGTGGGAGCGCCTGTTCGCGCTCAGCGACCGGCATGGCTTCGTGATCGCCTCGGACGAGTGCTACAGCGAGATCTACTTCCGCGAGGGCCCCGACGCCGCACCGCTGGGCGGCCTTCAGGCTGCCGTTCAACTGGGCCGAACAGACTTCCGCAACCTGATCGCGCTGACCAGCCTGTCGAAGCGCTCGAATGTGCCCGGCCTGCGTTCCGGTTTCGTGGCCGGGGACGCGGCCATCATGAAGGCCTTCTTGCTGTACCGCACCTACCATGGCAGCGCGATGAGCCCGGCCGTTCAGCGCGCCAGCGTGGCCGCCTGGAACGACGAGGCGCACGTGGTGGAAAACCGCCGCCTCTACCGCGAGAAGTTCGAGCGCGTCACTCCCCTGCTGGCCGAGGTCATGGATGTGGCCCTGCCCGATGCCAGCTTCTACCTGTGGGCCAAGGTGCCGGCACACCTGGGTGGAGGAAGCGACGAATGGTTCGCCCGCGAACTCCTGGCTCAATACAATGTGGCGGTTCTGCCCGGCAGCTACCTTGCGCGTGAAGCGCATGGCGTCAACCCGGGCGCAGGCCGGATCCGCATGGCCCTGGTGGCAGGTGTCGACGAGTGCGTCGAAGCCGCCCAGCGTATCCGCCAGTTCATCGCCGAGCGCAGCTGACACGCTGCGCCCCGGCTCATCCCATTGCTTACCCGACGTATCACACCATGACGCAAGCCCTTCAGACCATCATCGACAACGCCTGGGAACAACGCACCTCGCTGTCGGCCGCCAGCGCGCCGGCCGAAGTGCGCGATGCCGTCAACCACATCATCGACCAGCTCGATACCGGCAAGCTGCGCGTGGCCGAGAAGATCAACGGTCAGTGGGAAACCCACCAGTGGGTCAAAAAGGCTGTGCTGCTGAGCTTCCGGCTCAATGACAACGTGCCCATGGGCGATGGCGCCCTGCAGTTCTACGACAAGGTGCCCACCAAGTACGCCGGCATGTCGGCCAGCCAGCTGGCCGAAACCGGTGTGCGCGTGGTGCCGCCCGCTGTGGCACGCCGCGGTTCGTTCCAGGCCAAGAACGTGATCCTGATGCCGTCGTACGTGAACATCGGCGCCTACGTCGATGAAGGCACCATGGTCGACACCTGGGCCACCGTGGGCTCGTGCGCCCAGATTGGCAAGAACGTGCACCTGTCGGGTGGCGTGGGCATCGGCGGCGTGCTGGAGCCGCTGCAGGCCAACCCCACCATCATCGAAGACAACTGCTTCATCGGCGCCCGTTCCGAGGTGGTCGAAGGCGTGATCGTCGAAGAGAACTCGGTGATCTCGATGGGCGTGTACATCGGCCAGTCGACCAAGATCTACGATCGCGCCACCGGCGAAGTCACCTACGGTCGCATCCCTGCCGGCTCGGTCGTGGTTTCGGGCAACCTGCCTTCGGCTGATGGCAAGTATTCGCTGTACTGCGCCGTGATCGTCAAGCGCGTGGACGCGCAGACACGCTCGAAGACCAGCATCAACGACCTGCTGCGCGGCGCCTGATCGCTGCCGGCAAAGCCCTTCACACAGCAGACAAACCGGGAGATCGCGATGAGTGGTGGTGGCAACCTGGAGCGCATCCTGCGCCTGATGGCCGAAAAGAAAGCGTCTGACGTCTTCCTCTCGGCCCGCACACCCATCCTCATCAAGATCAGCGGCCAGTTGCTGCAACTCACCGACCAGCCGCTGACGCCGTCTCAGCCGCGACAGCTGCTGTCCGAGCTGGTGTCGCCCACGCAGATGGAAGAGCTCGACGAAACCGGCGAGCTCAACCTCGGGATCACCATCCCGGGTGTGGGCATCTACCGTCTGAGCGCCTTCAAGCAGCGCGGCTCGGTGGCGGCGGTGTTCCGCTACATCCCGTCGGACATCCCGCCGCTGGAATCGCTCAACGTGCCGCCCGTGCTGAGCGATCTGGTGCTGCAAAAGCGGGGCCTGATCCTCGTCGTGGGGGCCACTGGCGCGGGCAAGAGCACCACGCTGGCCGCCATGCTGGAGCACCGCAACCAGCGCATGACGGGCCACATCCTCACCATCGAAGACCCGCTGGAGTTCCTGTTTTCGAACAAGAAATCCATCGTCAACCAGCGCGAGGTGGGGCGCGACACCCAGTCATTGCAGGTGGGCCTGAAAAACGCGCTGCGTCAGGCGCCCGACTGCATCCTGATCGGTGAAATCCGCGACCGCGAAACCATGACGGCGGCGTTGTCCTATGCGCTGTCGGGCCACCTGGTGTTGTCGACGCTGCACGCCAACAACAGCCACCATGCGCTGGGCCGGATCCTGTCGTTCTACACCCCCGAGGCGCGCCCGGCCCTGTTGAGCGACTTGGCCTCGGGCCTCAAGGCCATCGTCTCCCAACGCCTGCTGAAGTCCACGACCGGCGGGCGCGTGCCGGCCGTCGAGGTGCTGCTCAACACCCAGCTGGTTGCCGAGCTGATCGAGAAGGGCGACTTCTCCAGCGTGAAGGAGGCCATGGACAAGTCTCTGGCCGAAGGCTCGCAGACATACGAAGCCGACATTGCCCGCCTGATCAACGAGGGGCTGGTGAGCCGCGACGAAGGCCTGATCCACGCCGACTCGCCCACCAACCTGATGTGGCGCATGCAGAACGAGACCACCACGCGCTCCAAGCTGGTCACCAAAGCCGAAGAGGCGGATGACGGCCCCTCTTTCACTGACATCACGCTGGACGTCAACCCGAGCGACAGCAACGGCTACGGCCGCTGACCCATGACCGACACCGTTCGACTGACCGAAGCCCTGATCGCCCGAGCCTCTGTGACCCCACTGGACGGGGGTTGCCAAGAGCTGATCACACAGCGCCTGCGCCCACTGGGGTTTGACTGCCGTACCCTGGTCTTCGGCCCGCAAGATGCGCCTGTCACCAATCTGTGGGCGATCAAACGCGGCCGGGATGCCGCTGCGCCTGTGCTGGCGTTCGCCGGCCACACCGACGTGGTGCCCACCGGGCCGCTCGACCAGTGGTCGTCCCCGCCTTTCGTGCCCACATACCGCGATGGCCTGCTCTACGGCCGCGGCGCCGCCGACATGAAAACCTCGCTGGCCGCCATGGTCGTGGCGACTGAGGCCTTTGTGGCCCGCCACCCCGACCACGCCGGCAGCGTCGCCTTCCTCATCACCAGCGATGAAGAAGGCCCTTCGGTGGATGGCACCGTCAAGGTCTGCGAATGGCTGCAGCAGCAGGGCCAGCGCCTGGACGCCTGCATCGTGGGCGAGCCCACCTCGGTCAAGCAGGTGGGCGACATGATCAAGAACGGCCGCCGCGGCTCACTCTCGGGCAAGCTGCGCGTCAAGGGCGTGCAAGGCCACATCGCCTACCCCCATCTGGCAAAGAACCCGATCCACCTGCTCGCACCGGCGCTGGCCGAGCTCGTCACCATCGTGTGGGACCAGGGAAACGACCACTTCCCGCCGACCACCTGGCAATGCTCCAACATCCACGCAGGCACCGGCGCCAACAACGTCATTCCCGGTGAGGTGGTGGTCGATTTCAATTTCCGTTTCTCGACCGAGTCCACCCCCGAAGGGCTGCAACGGCGCCTGGAAGACGTGCTGCGCCAGCACGGGCTGGACTTCCACATCGACTGGACGCTGGGCGGCCGCCCCTTCCTGACCCGCAAGGGCCCGCTGGTCGACGCCATCTCGGCCGCCATCGAACAGGTCACCGGCGTCACCACCGAGCTGTCCACCACAGGCGGCACATCCGACGGCCGCTTCATCGCCCAGATGTGCCCACAGGTGGTCGAGTTCGGCCCGGTCAACGCCAGCATCCACAAGATCGATGAGCACGTGCGCGTGGCCGACATCGAGCCCCTGAAGGACATCTACCTCGGCACCCTGGAAAGGCTGCTGGCGTGACCCTCATCGAGCTGATCGAGCACGCCGCCGCGCGACTGGACGCCGCCCAGGTCGGCTATGGCCACGGCACCACCAACGCCTTCGACGAAGCGGCCTGGCTGGTGATGTGGCGACTGGGTCTGCCCATCGACTCGCTCGATGAAAACGAGCAGCGTGCGGTGAGCGACGAAGAGCGCAAGCAGGCCGAAGCCCTGATCGACGAACGCATCGCCACCCGCAAACCCGCCGCCTACCTGACGAAACAGGCCTGGCTGCAAGGCGTGCCCTTCTACGTCGACGAACGCGCCATCGTGCCACGCTCTTTCATCGCCGAGGTGCTGGCCGACGGCAGCATCGACGCGTGGCTGAGTGAGCAGACCCACCGCGTCCTGGACCTGTGCACCGGCAACGGCAGCCTGGCCGTGCTGGCCGCCATGGCCTACCCCGATGTCACCGTCGACGGCGCGGACATCAGCTCCGATGCGCTGGCCGTGGCCCGCATCAACGTGGACCAGCATGGCCTGCAAGACCGCATCACGCTGCTGCAAAGCGATGGTCTGAGCGGCGTCCACGGCCCTTACGACCTGATCCTGTGCAACCCGCCCTACGTCAACGCCGACTCGATGGCCAGGCTGCCTGCCGAGTACCGCGCCGAGCCCGAGCTGGCCTTGGCATCCGGCGAAGACGGCATGGATTTCACGCGCGCGTTGTTCGCCACCCTGCGCGCCGAGCCCGACCGCTTCATGAGCGACGACGCCGTGCTGGTGCTGGAGATCGGCAACGAACGAGCGAACTTCGAGCGTGCCTTCCCAGACCTGGCCGTGACCTGGCTGCCCACGTCCGCCGGCGATGACCAGCTTCTGCTGGTGACGCGCGACGCCCTGCTGCTGGCAGACTGAATGCGCGCCTTCCTACCGCGCGCCCACTGAGCTTTCATGATCACCCTGAAGAACGTCACGCTGCTGCGCGGCACCAAGGCCGTGCTCGACGGTGCGAGCGCCACGCTGCACGCCGGCGAGAAGGTCGGCCTGATCGGCCGCAATGGCGCGGGCAAGTCCTCGCTGTTTTCGCTGCTGGCGGGCCGGCTCCACCCCGATGCGGGCGATGTCGAGATCCCGCCGAGCTGGCTGCTGCCTGGCGGCATGGCCGAGGTCGCGCAGAACATGCCCGAAACCGACGAGCCCGCCACCGAGTTCGTGCTGCAGGGCGACACCCGCCTGATGGCTGCCCGCGAGGCGCTGGCGCAAGCCGAGGCGGCCAACGACGGCCACGCCATCGCCGAAGCCCACATGGCCCTGGCCGACGCAGGCGACTTCGACGCGCCTGCCCGTGCGCAGGCCCTGCTGCTGGGTCTGGGCTTTCAGCTCGAGCAGACCACGGCGCCCGTCAACAGCTTCTCGGGTGGCTGGCGCATGCGCCTGCAGCTCGCCCGGGCGCTGATGTGCCCGGCGCAGCTGCTGCTGCTCGACGAGCCCACCAACCACCTGGACCTGGACGCCCTGGTCTGGCTGGAGAGCTGGCTGCAACGCTACGAAGGTACGCTGATCATCATCAGCCACGACCGCGAGTTCCTCGACGCCATCACCAAGGTCACCCTGCATCTCGACGAAGGCAAGCTCACCCGCTACACGGGGGGCTACACCGCCTTCGAGGCGATGCGTGCCGAGCGCCTGAGTCAGCACCAGGCCGCCTACGAGAAGCAGCAAGACCGCATTGCCCACCTGCAGAAGTTCATCGATCGCTTCAAGGCCAAGGCCACCAAGGCGCGCCAGGCGCAAAGCCGCGTCAAGGCGCTGGAGCGCATGGAAAAGCTCGCGCCCGTGCTCACGGCCAGCGACTTCGAGTTCAGCTTCCCCGAACCGGCCAGCCTGCCCAACCCCATGCTGGTCATGAAAGACCTGCACTGCGGCTATCCGGTCGACGGCAGCGAGCCCATCACCATCGTGCGCGGCGTGACCCGCTCGGTGCTGCCCGGCCAGCGCATCGGCATCCTCGGCGCCAACGGCCAGGGCAAATCCACCCTGGTCAAAACGCTGGCCCACATGCTGCAGGCTGTGGCCGGTACCGTGACCGAGGGCAAGGGCCTGAGCATCGGCTACTTTGCACAGCAAGAGCTGGACGTGCTGCGCCCCGAAGAAGGCCCGCTGGCGCACATGATTCGCCTGGCCAAGACCGTGAGCCCGCAGGCGCGCGAGCAAGAGCTGCGGGACTTTCTAGGCCGTTTCCGCTTCACGGGCGACATGGTCATGCAGCCGGTTGGCCAGTTCAGCGGGGGCGAGAAAGCCCGGTTGGTGCTGGCCCTGGTCGTGTGGCAGCGCCCCAACCTCTTGCTGCTCGACGAACCCACCAACCATCTCGACCTGACCACGCGTGAGGCCCTGAGCATCGCGCTCAACGAGTTCGAGGGCACCGTGATGCTGGTCAGCCACGACCGCGCGCTGCTGCGCGAGGTGTGTGACGAGTTCTGGCTGGTCACGCGCGGTGGTGTCAGCACCTTTGATGGCGACCTGGACGATTACCAGAAGTGGCTGCTCGATCAGGCCAAGGCGGCGGCTGCGGCCGCACGCGCGGCACGCGACCTGCAAGGCCACACACCGGGCGCTGGCCAGGGCGTCCCGGATGCGCCGGCCGCAGGGGCAAGCGCGGCCAGTGGGGAGGCGGCTGGCGGCAACCGGCGGGAAGACCGCAAGGCCGCCGCACAAGCCCGTCAACGGCTGGCCGAACAGACCCGTCCGCTGAAAATCGAGCTCAAGCGCATCGATGAGCGTCTGGCAGCACTGACCCAGGAGCACGCCGACCTGATG
>OGCL01001848.1_pt1 | contig 16664 bp, 18 predicted proteins | sample 1570041 | NCBI WGS metagenome assembly OGCL01 (sample SAMN06266162, study PRJEB24511) | hot springs metagenome | isolation source: Hot spring water | place: South Africa: Limpopo | collected 2015-06-22
AGGCAAAAATCCCCGGTTTCAGACCTGGAAAGACGCCATTTCATCTTATAGAGAAAAGGTTTGGCAAGGAGATAGAAGCAGATGTGTTGGAAAGGATCATCCCTGATTATTATCTCAAGGCAATAAAAGAGGCTGACATAACGCCTGTATCGAGTCCTGTTATCGAGGAGTCTTTTGATTTTAAGAGGAATGAACCTATTTCAATAACAATTTCAGTAGAAGCGAGGCCAAAGATAGAAAGCCTCAATTACGAAAACATTACGGTTAAAGATATTAAGGTCGAGATAAAAGATGAGGAAGTTGCTGCTGTTTTGGAGCGCCTCGCTGAAGAAAAGTCAATATATGAAGTGGCGGATGATGCTGTAAGGAAAGGGGATCTTATAACAATTGATTATATTGCTGAAGGAGATGCTTCAAAGGATGTTGTCTTAAAAGTAGGAAGCGGCGATTATCCGCAAGAATTTTTTGAAGGAGTCATCGGCAGAAAAAAGGATGAAAAATTTGAAGTAGAGACATACTTTCCTGAAGATTCCCATCTTCCTTTTGCAGGCAGGAGAGCAAAATTTGAGGTTGAGATTAAGGATATCAAGAGGCGAAGCATTCCTGCTATTGACGACGAGTTTGCAAAGGATATGGGCTTCGAAAATATTGGGCAATTAAGAGAAAAAATAAGGGAAAATATTCTAACATCCAAGAATATGGATGCAGAAAACGCTAAACGGGAAGAGATCCTTAATAAGCTTTTAGATTCCCACAGCTTTGAAGTCCCTGAGACTATGCTAAATGTCGAAATAAAAGGGATATTGGGCGAGATAAGGGCTGCTGGTAATGATAAGAGGACAGATGAGGAGATTATGAAGGATGTAACGTCTTTTGCAGAAAAAGGGATAAGGGGCTCAATTATTCTCGAATTGATAGGAGAGAAAGAGGGAATAACAGTTTCTGAGAACGATATAAAGGAAGAAGTGCTTAATATTGCAAGGAGATATTATACCCATCCTGATAATGTAATAAAATATTATATGTCAAGAGACGGCTCATTGAACGGAATTAAAAAATCTGTTTTTGAGAAAAAGGTATTAAGCCTTCTTTTGAGCAAGGCAAAAATAGAAAAAGGAGAATGATTTATGAGCGTAGTCCCGATTGTTATAGAGCAGACAGGCAGGACTGAAAGGGTTTATGATATATATTCAAGGCTTTTGAAGGACAGAATAATCTTTATCGGCACTGCTATAGACGACAATATTGCCAATGTTGTAATAGCGCAACTGCTTTTTTTGCAGACAGAAGACCCTGATAAGGACATCCATATTTATATAAATTCGCCTGGAGGCATTGTTTCAGCAGGGCTTGCCATATATGATACTATGCAGTATGTCAAGCCTGATATCGCTACGTACTGCATTGGTCAGGCAGCGAGCATGGGTGCTTTGCTTCTTACAGCAGGGACAAAAGGCAAGAGGTTTGCCCTTCCACACTCCCGCATAATGATACACCAGCCCATAGGCGGTTTCTACGGACAGGCAACAGATGTTGAAATACATGCAAGAGAGATATTAAAAATGAAGAAGACACTAAACGGCATTCTTTCAAGGCACACAGGACAGCCTTACGAGAAGGTTCAGGCAGATACAGAAAGGGACTTTTTTATGTCTGGAGACGATGCAAAAAATTATGGAATAGTTGATGATGTGATAGCCACGATGAAGGAGATAAAGAAGAAATAGTTCACAGCAAAAGGTTGGAGGTTTTGATGGCAAAGAAGACAAATGGCAGCATGCTTAGATGCTCTTTCTGCGACAAGACACAGAAAGAGGTCGGAAGACTGATCGCTGGGCCAATGGTATATATATGCGATGAGTGCGTAAATCTCTGCAATGAAATAATAGATGAAGAACGTAATATTCCTGAGAAAGGATTGACAAAGAAGCTGCCGACCCCTGTTGAAATACATGAGTTTCTTAATGACTATGTAATAGGACAGGATAGGGCGAAAAAGATATTGTCTGTTGCTGTTCACAACCACTACAAAAGGATATACAGTGCTTCTAAGACAGATGTGGAACTCCAAAAGAGCAATATATTGCTTATAGGAAATACAGGTACAGGCAAAACCCTTCTGGCTCAGACATTGGCAAGATTCCTTAATGTTCCATTTACAATAGCTGACGCCACGACCCTTACAGAGGCAGGATATGTAGGCGAGGATGTAGAAAATGTGCTTTTGAAGATCCTTCAGGCTGCGGATTACGATGTTGAGAAGGCTCAGGTAGGTATAATATATATTGACGAAATTGACAAGATAAGCAGAAAGGCAGACAGTCCATCCATAACAAGGGATGTATCAGGAGAGGGTGTTCAGCAGGCTCTTTTGAAGATAATCGAGGGGACTATTGCAAACATACCTCCTCAGGGCGGAAGAAAACACCCTCAGCAGGAGTATATACAGATCAATACAACCAATATGCTCTTCATATGCGGAGGCGCATTTGTAGGGCTTGACAGAATAATAGAGCAAAGAACAGGCAAAAAAAGCATAGGTTTTGGCGCGGATGTAATGAGCAGCAGGGAAAAAAAGATAGGCAATATATTAAGCCTTGTAGAGCCCGAAGACCTTTTGAAATATGGCCTAATCCCCGAATTTATTGGAAGGCTTCCTGTTGTCGCAACCCTTGATGATCTGGATGAGACGTCTCTGATGAGAATATTGACAGAGCCAAAGAATGCCCTGATAAAGCAGTATCAGAAGCTTTTGTCTTTGGATAATGTTAAGCTGAAGTTTACAGATAGCGCTCTTGCGGCAATAGCAAAAAAGGCTGTCGAAAGAAGGGCAGGGGCAAGAGGGCTTAGGGCTATTCTTGAGGACGTAATGCTTGATGTCATGTATGAGGTTCCGTCAAGAGGCGGGGTATCAGAATGCATTATTAACGAGGACGCTATAACAAAAAAAGAGAAGCCGATAATTGTATATAAAAGCCAGGCAGAATCAGCTTAAAATATATTTAAATCCTGATTTCTTTCATCTTTAAGTTGGGGTAAAATCAGTGGGCGAAAAAAACATCAATATCGGAATAATAGGCTTTGGAACAGTAGGAACAGGCACTGTAAGAATACTGCTTGATAATTATGAACTTATCAGGAAAAGGACCGGAATATCCTTTGTCATCAAAAGAATTGCAGACCTTGATTTAGAAACCGATAGGGGAATAAAACTTCCTGACGACGTGCTTACTACAGATGCCAATGCCATCATCAATGATCCTGATATAGACATAGTTATTGAGCTTATGGGAGGGATTCGTCCTGCAAAGGAATTTATTGTTCAGGCAATAAAGAATAAAAAACATGTTATTACCGCAAATAAGGCATTGCTCGCAACAGAGGGAAATGAGATATTTGCAGAAGCCGAGAGAAACAATGTTGAGATTGGATTTGAGGCATCTGTTGCTGGAGGAATACCTATAATCAAAGTTTTGAGAGAAGGGCTTGTTGCAAACAATATAGTTGCTGTTTATGGAATTATAAACGGCACATCCAATTATATTCTGACAAAGATGACAGATGAAAAAGTAGAATTTTCCGATGCATTAAAAGATGCTCAGAGGCTTGGTTATGCAGAGGCAGACCCCACATTTGATGTTGAGGGAATTGATGCTGCTCATAAACTTACCATTCTTTCTTCCCTTGCATACGGCATCCCTTTTTCATATAAGGAGGTTTACAAAGAAGGAATTACAAAGATTACCGCACAGGACATAGAATTTGCATTAGAACTCGGATATAAAATTAAGCTCCTTGCAATTACTAAGCTATCTGATGGCGGGGTAGAGATGAGGGTTCATCCAACAATGATACCAAATGAGTATCTTATATCAAAGGTTGACGGAGTGTTCAATGCTGTTTATGTTGAAGGCGATGCTGTAGGCGCAACAATGTATTATGGAAGGGGAGCAGGCGATATGCCGACAGGAAGTGCTGTAGTAGCTGATATAGTTGATATCGGGAAAAAAATAATCAGAAGTCAGAAGTCAGAAGTCAGAAGTCGGAAAGAGAGTTCTGACTTCAAAATTAAGAAGATGGAAGATATTGAAAGCATGTATTATTTCAGATTTTCAGCACTGGACAAACCTGGAATTTTGTCGAAAATATCAGGCATACTCGGCAATTACAATATAAGCATAGCATCTGTTATCCAGAAGGGCAGAAGAATAGGCGGCTCTGTGCCACTTGTTGTTCTGACCCATACAGCAAAGGAAAGTGATGTCTTAAATGCAATAAAAGAGATAGATGATTTGCCGATAGTGTCTGACAAAACAATGTTTATAAGGGTAGAGGGGAAAGAGGAATAAAGAGGGAGGTAACATTATGGGGGATATTAAGATTGACAAAAAGATAAACATAAAAGGGCTTGTGTGCCCATATACATTTGTAAAATCAAAACTTGCTGTTGAGGATATGGAAGTTGGAGAGGTTATAGAAATACTCCTTGATTATGAAGAGGCTGCAAGGAGTGTGCCGAAGTCAATGGAAGAACTCGGGCAAAAGGTGTTAAAGGTTGAAAAGATAAATGATACAGATTGGGTATTATTGATAAGGAAAGATAAAGAATCGGGTTAATCCAAAAATGCATTTGCCGAAGGCATATATGAAATATTTGCTTTCCAACCCGCTTTATCAGATATTTTAATTGTATTTTTAGGGTTAAGGTTGAACATGTTTTTAACAGGAGGAGCAGATGGATTTTACAGAAGACCAACTGCAGAGATACAGCAGACATATAATACTGCCGGAGGTCGGCGGCAAGGGGCAGAAGAAGATACTTAATGCAAAAGTATTTATTGTCGGCGCAGGAGGACTTGGATGCCCTGTCGGGTATTATCTCGCTGCTGCAGGTGTGGGGACTATTGGAATGATAGACAATGATACTGTTGAATTGAGCAACCTCCAGAGGCAGATAGCACATAACACGAAGAAGATAGGTGTTCATAAGGTTGATTCTGCAAAGGAGACATTTGAGTCATTAAATCCCGATGTTAAGGTGATAGGCATAAAGGACAGGATTTCAAAGGATAACATCAAGGATTTGATAAAGGACTACGACATTGTTGTTGACGGAAGCGATAATTTCCCGACAAGGTATCTTGTAAATGATGCATGTGTGATGCTCAAAAAGCCTCTTGTCAGTGGCGCAATATTAAGATTTGAAGGTCAGGTAACAACAATCCTGCCTAAAGAAGGCCATTGCTACAGATGCCTTTTTGAAGAAATGCCGCCTCCGGGCCTTGTTCCGTCATGTCAGGAAGCTGGAGTAATCGGAGCGATCACCGGCGTTGTGGGCTCTCTTCAGGCGCTTGAAGTTGTAAAGCTGATACTCGGAAAAGGCGACAACTTAAAGAACACACTTTTAATTTATGATGCGCTGAAGGCTAATTTCAGACGCGTAAAAGTTCCAAAAAATCCAGAATGTCCTGTATGCAGCGAAAATCCGACCATCACGGAATTGCAGGATTACGATGCAGGGTACTGCAGGATATGATTTGGAATAATTTTACTTCAAATGCCTTATGGTTACTATTCCGGCGCTCTATTGGGTAGTAACCATGAGTAATTTGATAATCCCCTCCAATGTTTTTCAAGAAATGATTGCCTACTGCAAAGCTGGGTATCCCAATGAGGCGTGCGGAATTCTCGCAGGCAAAGATAATGAAGTCTCAAAGATTTATAAAATGACAAATACTGAAAACTCTCCTGTAACCTACATGCTTGACTCAAAGGAGCAGTTTAAGGCAATGAAAGATATGAGGGACAATGATCTCTCTATGCTTGCAATCTTTCATTCACATCCGTCATCGGCTGCATATCCGTCTGCAAAGGATGTGAGCCTTGCCTTTTATGAAGACAGTGTTTATATAATTGTCAGCCTCATGAATAAAGAGCCAATTGTGAAAGGGTTTTTGATAAGAGAAGGAAAGATACAGGAGATTGAGCTTAAAATATCGGAATGAGAAAACTTTTTATTCTGGATTAAATGGTGGTTCTTCGCTCCAGCGGGTTATATAAGATTCAGGTTTTTTATCGAGTGTTTTTATTGAATCGGGCACCATAATAACATGGTCAGCAACTATGATGCTTCCAGAGACTTCTATCCAATCACCTTTATTATACATTACTTCTGATTTTCTAACGACATCAATCTCAACAGGCGTTGCATCGGCTGCGCAGCATGTCATAAACAATCTGTTGACAGACAAATATTTTTCAGAAGTATTATCGGATATTGCGCCTACAACTTTGAATTTATGCATCTGCGCCAATTCGGGATGGTTTCGCGCCAAAAGCCACAATTCAAATAGATTAAGTCTTACGTAACCAGCGCTGTCAATAGGTAGATTGAACAATTTTTGTTTTTTGGAGGATGTCTTTTGGGCGGGGATTGTCTTTACTGCTGGTATATTCACTGCTGTGATATCAGAAGGCCTAATCAACAAAAAAAGCATTAGAGGATAAACGAGGAGCACCCCTTTTACTGTCTGTTTCCATAACAGACTGCGATTTGAAGCCTTATTATGTTCATTCCTGAGAGACAGCGTTAACAAAAACAGACCTAAAGAAAATCCGCTGAAGTATGTAAGCCAGACGAGCCTTGGAGATATAAACCTTGTTATCTCTCCTGTATAAACAAGGTAGAGCGTGAAGAGACCGTATCCAAAAAATACAAAGGCATGGGTTACGAATGCCATAAAAGCCTCTGAAGCATGAAACAAATTAAAATTATAAATAATGGAGGCATTAAACACAAAATAAAGAATACCCTTTTTTGAAATACCTGTTTGTACATCATAATCAGTTTCAAATCAAGCATCGGCCCAAGCGTGAGAAATGCTATCTGAGACGGCATATTAAATACTCCATTCAGGGCTGATGCTATAAAGGCGTCAGCCTCGGAGCAAAGAGACAGCAAAAATGCCAGTGCTGCAGATACAGGCACCCCAAGCCATTCATTTTCTCTAAAAAATATAAAAACCTCTGCTGGAGAGAATGTCTTAAATAAGGCAGTTGCTGTTGCGCCAAGAAGCAGCAGAGAAAATATCATTATAAAATCATCCATTGCATGGGTCAGGGCATGTTTGATTCTTTCTGGAAACGCATGGACTTGTGGTTTGATGACTTGAACGCCAATTCCCTTTCCCTTCCGGATAATATCATTGCCTTGAGACCAATGGATAATTAGCCCTGCAATAGCGGCAATCGCAATGCCTATCCCCGCGCGCCATAAGACCATTTGAGGATGCCATGAGTATGCTGCAAATGTTGATGCGAGGGTAATTGGATTTATAATCGGACCTGCAAGCATGTAAGTAATGGCTGAAGCTGAAGGCATTCCTTTTTTTATGAGCCTTCTCACGATAAGAACAGAGCCGCATTCGCACATGGGAAGAAGAGCGCCTATAAGCGAGCCGACAGCAACTGAAGGGAGCAGTTTTTTTGGCATAAGCCTTGTAACTGCTGATGATGGAACGAACTCCTCAACAATCCCCGATATCAAAGCGCCGAATACAACAAAGGGAAATGCCTCTATTAGTATGGCGAGGATTATAATAGTGAAATTGTCTAACACAATCTATTATAGAAAATCAGGTCGAGATTTAAAACAGCAGGGCTGAAATCAGCCCTGCTGTTTTATTCGTTAAGGTTAGCCTTTCTTTGGCTTTGGAACTATCTCAAATATGTTGTAGTAGGAATTTAGAACCATGCCGCCGCCAGGATTTCCATTGGTCTCTATCTTTTTTGCAACCTCAAGTTTTGTCATGTCAATCTCATAAAGCGCACCGTCTTTGTCATTACTCACAAATGCCTTTTTGCTGTCATGTGTAAATGCAGCATGCCCCATTCTTCCTGTCCCTATGGTGAGGTTTTTGACAACAGAGTGGGTCTTTGTGTCAATTATAGATATTACATTGTTGCCATAATTTGTTACTACCGATAGCTTTCCGTCAGGAGTCATATAAGTATGGCCAACACCTGTGGAAGCGGTCCTGATGTCTTTGACAAGCTTCTTGGTCTTTGCATCAAAGACAGAGATTGCCCTTCCTTTGAAGTTGCCGCCCGGTCCACGATTGCACAGATAGAAGTATTTTCCATCGACTGTGAAGTTTCCGTGGTGGCCTTCAAATGCATCTTCTCCATCAAGAGGCATATTTATTGTTGTCAGGACAGGCATATCTTTTGGGGTTAGATCAAAGACAGTTATGCCCGCAGCAATCTTTCCATCAGAGGTTCCTTCAGTAACTACCCAGAGTTCTTTGCCGTCATAGCTCGGAATTATGTAGTGAGGGATTGTGTCAAATGCCTTTTCGGTCATGCTGAAGTCCTTTGTATCAATTACCAACACCTTCTTATCAGGCCTTGTAATAGTGAAGAAATACCTGCTGTCATTGCTCCAAGCATTGTGCATTGATGTAACGCCCTTGAACTCTTTGTTTGCAACAGCATAAGCAAGCTCTTTTACGATCTTATCAGCAGCAGGATCGATAAACACTATCTTTTGTTTGCCGTCTGCCTCCAATCCCCAGTGGTCAACCCCAAGAAGCTTGCCGTTTGGGCTTATAAGCCCATGCTTTGGGCGGCTGCCTGTTTCTATATCGTTTATCTTCGTGAGGCTGACCACATCAATAACAGTAACTGTTCTCATCCCTTCCCCTGCATTGCTCACATAGAGTTTTTTGCCGTCAGGTGTTATTGCCCCAAGGGTTCCGCCCTTTCCCGTATCAAATACAGCAAGAACATCGCCTTTGTCTTCAGATACAGCATAAGCCTTTCCAGAGCCGTGCAGATGAAACACAACCCCTGCCCATCCGCCTGAAGGCTCTACCTTTGCCTTTGCATGAATCGGCATGTTGTTTAGTATGCCGACCAAGACAAAGGCAGCCATCAATAATACGCCTGACATTCCTATGAACAGCCTCGATGTCTTTGTCATAAGTTCCTCCCCAAAGAGATAAAATACCGGATAAAATGTCCTGTTTGTTGATTACACAATATCATGTGCATGTCATGCTATCAACTTGAAATTATGATTAATAGATGTTACAGAAGAATCAATTTTCGGGCATTTGCAAAGCATTGACAACAGCTCTATGCAAATATATTATAAAAGACATGAAAGAAATAGATTTTTCTGAACTTGCAAGACCTAATATCAATGCGCTGAAACCTTATGAGACAAAGGAAATCCCCTGCAAAGTAAAGCTCGATGCCAATGAAAGCCCCTATTGCATTGACATTATTCCTGACAAAAAAATTCTTAAGAGACTTAACCGCTATCCAGACCCTGATTCTAAAGAACTAAAAAAGACAATTTCAAAGGCTCTAAAAATCAAAAAAAACAACATACTTCTTGGAAACGGCTCAGATGAGCTTATTTATTATTTGATTACGACTTTTGGCGGACCAGTTCTCTACCCTGTTCCTACATTTTCTATGTATGGAATAATTGCACAGGCATTGGGAGAAAAAAATATAGGCATACCATTGGACAAAGACTTTGATATTGATGAAGAAAGAATGCTTGCAGCAATAAAGAAATACAGACCAAAACTTATTTTTTTTAGTTCACCCAACAATCCTACAGGCAACGGCTTTTCTGCTGATAAAATTTTAAGAATAATTGACTCGTCATTCGTCATCCGTCATCCGTCCCTCGTTATAGTGGATGAAGCATATCAGCCGTTTTCGAGCAAAAAGGGTTTTTTGCCGTTGTTGCGGGATTATAAAAACCTCGCTATACTTAGAACATTGAGCAAAATAGGCTTTGCAGCATTAAGAGTGGGCTTTCTGATAGCTGACAAGGATTTAATAAATGAGGTCAACAAGGTAAGGCTCCCATTTAATCTGAATGCATTGTCTCAGTCAATGGCATTGGAGGCATTCAAAAATAAAAATATAATAGAGGCACAAATAAAAAATATCGCTTCAGAAAGAGAAAGGCTTTTTTACGAATTAAGCAGAATTAATAATGTATGGCCATATCCATCTGAAGCGAATTTCATACTGTTTAGAACAAAGAATGCTAATGAGGTATATAAAGGATTGATAAAACAGGACGTGCTGGTAAGGAATATGGGGAGCGCTGCAAAGGATTCATTGCGTGTAACAATAGGCACTCCTAAAGAAAATGAATTATTTTTAAAAGCACTGATAAAGGCGGTTGGAGGAAAAAATGAGAAAGGCTAAGATTGAAAGAAAGACTAAAGAGACGGACATATCTGCTGAAGTAAATCTTGATGGAAGCGGAAAGTATTCTATAAAAACATCCATCCCTTTTCTTGACCATATGCTCTCCTTGATGTGCAAGCACGGGCTATTAGATGCAAAGCTTAAGGCAAAGGGGGATACGGAGATAGACTATCACCATACTGTTGAGGATGTCGGCATAGTACTCGGCAAGGCTATTAAGCAGGCCATAGGAGACATGAAAGGCATATCAAGATTCGGGCAGGCATCTGTGCCAATGGATGAGTCCCTCGCTTCTGTAAACCTCGACATAAGCGGCAGGCCTTATCTCGTGTATAAAGTAGAATTTCCAAAAAGGGGAAAGCTAAAAGATTTTGATCCAGACCTCATAGAAGACTTCCTACAGGCATTTGTCAGCAACAGCGGCATTACTCTACACATTAATGTCCTTTACGGCAGAAATACCCATCATATAATTGAGGCAATTTTTAAAGGATTTGGAAGGGCATTGAAACAAGCTGTAGCCATTGACCCGAGAATTAAGGGTCTGCTCACGACAAAAGGAAAGCTCTAATGTTATCAAGCCAAACAATGGTATAATTTATCTGATGAATACGCCTTTACAGACAGGCTCTTTAAAAATAGCCAATATAATGGGCATTCCGATCAGGGTACATTTCTCATGGCTCATTATATTTGGCCTTATAACATGGTCTCTTTCATCCTCTTATTTCCCAAAACATGCGCCGCAACTGCCTGCTGGATCTTATTGGATTTATGGCGCCGTTGCAGCCCTTTTGCTCTTTGCCTCAGTTGCATTCCATGAATTGTCGCACTCATTTTTTGCGATGAGACATAAACTGACGATAGTCAGCATAACTCTCTTTATCTTTGGCGGTGTTGCGCAGATGAAAGGAGAGCCTCCTGATCCAAAGGCTGAGTTCAGGATAGCAATTGCAGGACCTCTATCGAGTTTTTTCTTGTCTATGGTTTTTGCGATAGCCTATACTTTGACTAAATCAGATATTACGAGGGCGCTGTTTGCATATCTTTTGCAGCTTAATTTGATACTCGGTATTTTTAATTTGATACCCGGTTTCCCGATGGACGGGGGGAGGGTTTTAAGGTCGTACTTATGGAGAAAGACAGATAATTTTTTCTACGCTACGAGAAAGGCTTCAAGCTACGGCCAGAAGATAGCCCTATTTTTTATAATTTTCGGTTTTTTGTCGATATTTGCAGGTTTTGCAGGAGGTCTTTGGTTTATGCTTATAGGATGGTTTTTGCATACAGCAGCCCAGACAAGCTATCAGCAGGCGAGCATACAGGAGACTCTTTACGGCATAAGAGTAAAGGACATAATGGCGAGGGATATTGTGACTATCCCATCCAATATAGATGTTTATACTGCTGTAAATGAATACTTTTTGAAATACGGCTACGGAGGTTTTCCTGTTGTGGATGACAGCAAATTCCTTGGGTTCATAACACTAAAAGAGATAAAGAATATTGTCAGGGATAGGTGGAAAGATGTTTATGTGTCCGAAATTTTTGTGCCTCACGACAAACGTTGGGAGGTTTCTGAAATGGATGATGCTATGAGGTCCCTTGAACTGATGATAACAGAGGATAAGGGGAGATTAGTTGTAATAGATGATGAGAAGATAGTCGGCTTGATAACAAGAAATGGAATAGCAAGGTATGTGCAGATTATGGGAAGGTGATAGGAGGGAAAATGCCCGAAGCCAAACTAAAAGTAATACTGCTTAAACACACACCAAATCCAGAAGAGATTGTTGCAATGGCTGCAAAGCTCTGCTACAGCCCTTCAGATATAGGGTCGCTCAAAGAAAAGATAGAGACAAAAGACCAGAGGGCATTCGTAGAAAAACTTGTGAAGATGGGGCATATGAGCCCTATAGAGCATGCATCATTCACATTTGCTATAGAAGGCATATCAAGGGCATGCAGCCATCAGCTCGTAAGGCATAGGCTTGCTTCATACAGCCAGCAGTCCCAGAGATATGTAAGCGAGGAGACAGGTTTTGATTATGTAATACCGCCCATAATCAAAGAGGACAGGGAGCTTAAAAAATATTTTGAAAACTTCATGATAGAAGCCCAAAAGGCATATAGCCATATTGTAAAAAAGCTGAACGAAAAGGGCATAAAGGGCGAGTCAGCAAATCAGGACGCAAGGTTTGTGCTTCCAAATGCAGCGGAGACAAAGATTGTAGTTACAATGAATGCACGAGAATTGTTGCACTTTTTCAGGATGAGGTGCTGCAACCGTGCACAGTGGGAGATAAGGCAAATGGCTGAAGAGATGCTGAAACTCGCAAAAAAAACATCTCCTGTTATATTCGAAAAGGCAGGACCAGGCTGCCTCTATGCGCCTTGCCCTGAGGGCGAATACACATGCGGGAAAGTAAAAGAGGTAAGAAAGAAATACGGGGTTAAATAATCTCTATCTTTGCATCCAGAATCATCGCCCCATCTGGATAAAGGGCAACTGGATTAAGATCTATTTCTTTGATTAAGTTGGCTGCTATTATTTCCGAGACAGAAACAATTATATTTATCAGTGCATCAAAATTCACGGGCGGGTTTCCCCGATAGCCTTCTAAAAGCCTGTAGCCTTTAATCTGTTTGATAAGCCGTAATGCGTCATCTTTTTTAATCGGCGCAAGTCCAAAGGCAACATCCTTGAACAGTTCGACAAAAACTCCTCCGAGTCCAAACATCACAACAGGACCAAACTGCCTGTCTATTATCCCTCCAACAATTACCTCTAAGCCCTTTTGAGCCATTTCTTCTATAAGAACTCCTTCTGCACCTACTATCTGGATGAGTTCGTCAAAAGCCTCTTTAGCTTCATTAAGATCTCTTAATCCAAGTCTGACTCCTTTTGCATCGCTTTTTGATTTGATTGTTCTGGATGATATTTTTGCTGCAACAGGAAATTTTAAATCTCCCAAAGAGATTGCATCGCCTTTTTTTATAAACTTTGCATTAGGGACGGAAAAGCCTATTAGTTTTAGAAACTCCTTTATTTCATGCTCCAAAAGGACATTTTTGCCCTTATTTTTTTCTAACAGCGCACTCAGTAGCGGCAATGTATTTTCGTTTATCATGATTTTTAATATTTTAGCATAATGTAAAGAAAAGGCATTGCAGCCGTGTTTTGTAACTTTTATAAATCATTTTGCGGAGTTGACTCTTTGGCTTTTTGTTTTTTTAGTGATTCATATATGCTGAAGTCATTTGCAGCAGCATCTTTTTCTCCCAGCAACATATAAGAAGTTCCTCTGCTCTTATATGCCTCTTTATAGTATGGATTAATTTTTATTGCTTCACCGAGCATGCTTATGGCTGAGACAAGGCTGCCCTTTCTCATCAGTGCATTGCCAAGCCCTAAATAACCTCTCTCCTTTTCAGGGCTTTTTTTTATTACATCCATCCACAATCTTATTTCATTATTCCATACAGCATTTCTTGATAGAGTCGTGATTGAAAGGAGGCAGACTGTTATTGCCAAGACAGCATAAAATATTTTTTTGTGTAGAGAGGTTTTCATTAATTTATTAATTTAAATGATATAAATATAATATATTGTTTGAAGTTTTTTCACTGCAAATCGTCAGGCTGCAAATGTCTGTGCTGTCTGTAAACTTATTTTACATTTCATAATTATATTTTGTATTCTATTGCATTATGCACTTGCCAGAATGGATAAAGACAAAGACTTCAGGGCTTCACAGCACAAAGACGCTTTTGAGAAATCATGGGGTCTCTACTGTCTGCGAAGAGGCAAGATGTCCTAATAAGGGATATTGTTTTTCAAAACCAACTGCAACATTCATGATATTGGGAGACAAATGCACAAGAAACTGCAGTTTCTGCTCAGTGGAATCAGGAAATCCATCTTATGTTGATGCTGAAGAGCCTTACAGGGTTGCTATGGCTGCTGAGGAGATGGGGCTAAAATATATAGTTATTACATCTGTTACAAGGGATGATCTTTCTGACGGGGGTGCATCTCAGTTTGCAGAAACAATAAAGGCAGTAAGAAGAAGGCTTAAAAATGCAAAGATCGAGGTTCTTACCCCTGACTTTAAAGGAGATATTAACTCTCTAATAACTGTTTTGGATGCAAGACCTGATGTATTTAATCATAATATGGAGACAATAAAAAGGCTATACAATACAGTAAGGCCTCAGGCAGACTATGATCGCTCGCTGAACGTTATCAGAAATGCAAAAAAGATATCGCCTGATAGTAAAACAAAATCAGGAATAATGCTCGGACTTGGCGAGACAATTAATGAGGTGACAGAACTTTTTGAAGACTTAATAGATGCAGAATGCAATTTCTTAACAATAGGGCAGTATCTAAGACCTTCAAAAAAGAACCTGCCTGTTGTAGAATATATAAGCTTAGATGTTTTTGAGGGTCTTAAAGAAACAGCGCTAAAAATGGGTTTTGAATATGTGGCATCAGGGCCGCTTGTTAGAAGTTCGATGAATGCGGACGAAATGTATAGGAGGAAAGATGTTTGAGTTTAACAGAATTAAAAGGCTGCCGCCGTATGTATTTGCGATTGTCAACAACCTGAAGATGGAATATAGGAGAAAGGGCGAGGATATTATTGACCTCGGAATGGGCAATCCAGATATGCCTGCCCCAAGGCATGTTATAGATAAGCTCTGTGAGGCAGCACAAAATCCGAAGAATCACAGATATTCAGCATCAAAGGGAATCACGCAGCTAAGGGTAGCTATAACAGAATGGTATAAAAGAAGATACGATGTTGATTTAGATCCCGAAACAGAAGCAGTAGTAACAATAGGCTCAAAAGAAGGGCTTTCACACCTTGCCCTTGCTACTGTTCAGCCAGGAGATGTTGTTTTGACCCCAACGCCTGCATATCCTATACATCCATACAGCGTAATAATTGCTGGAGGAGAGGTTACAAGCGTTCCTATCGGTCCGGGAATAGATTTTTTTGAAGAGATAGAGAAGGCGTTTAAAAAGACTTGGCCGAGACCAAAGATGCTTATTATCAATTTTCCGCATAATCCAACAACAGAGGTTGTGGAAGGTCTTGACTTTTTTAAGAAGGTTGTGGATTTTGCAAAGGAAAATAACATAATAGTTATCCATGACCTTGCATATGCAGACCTCTGTTTTGACAACTACAAGGCGCCGAGTTTTTTGCAGACTCCTGGCGCCAAGGATGTTGGAGTTGAATTCTTTTCTCTCACAAAGAGCTATTCAATGGCAGGCTGGCGTGTGGGCTTCTGCTCTGGAAATAAAGAAATTGTCGGGGCATTGATAAAGATAAAGAGCTATTTAGACTACGGCATGTTTCAGCCGATACAGATTGCAAGCATTGTTGCATTAAGGGGTCCTCAGGACTGCGTTGAGGATTTCAGAAAGATATATGAGTCTCGCAGAAATGTGCTGATAAAGGGGCTGAACAATGCAGGCTGGAAGGTTGAGCCGCCAAAGGCTACAATGTTTGTCTGGGCAGAGATACCTGATGAGTTTAAAAAGATGGGTTCCCTTGAATTTTGTAAATATCTTATTACAGAGGCAAAGGTTGCTGTATCGCCTGGAATAGGTTTTGGAGAGGGCGGAGACAATTATGTTAGATTTGCCCTTGTTGAAAACGAGCACAGGATAAGGCAGGCAGCAGCCGGGATAAAAAAGGTCTTGAATAGAAGGTGAAATGATAAGGAGGTAAAGTCTTTTATCTGTCATGCCTTTATATTTTGCTTTCATAAAATATTCCCTAAAATAGAGATAGGAAGGGTTTTTTTCAGAATTTTTATGACTTGCTGATTTAATAAACACTGCAATCCTCATGCTTATAGACTATGTAGCAGACTGCCCACCATTGTGAATCTAATTACATAATTGCATTTAAACTGCTTTTGAAAATCATTGAAAATAATAGTTAAGGCAATATTAACAACATGGCATTGAAATTGCACTGATAAAAACATGAAGCAGAAAGGCTTTACATTAGTAGAATTGATAGTTGCAATGGGGCTGATAGCTGTCATGGCTGCCGTAGCCGTTCCCAGCGTGCTCAGATATTATAAAGATTATAAGTTTGACGATTATGCAGCGCAGATGGATTACCTTGTGAAATATGCAAAGATATATGCGATGGAAAAGACTACAAATATGGGTATCTGCGTGAATTCTTCTGCTAGGACGCTTACAATTCGTGATATCGGAAGAGTTAGGGGAGCAGGCATCTGCAGCGGAACTGTCATTAAAAGCATGCCTGTAGCTGAAAATTATATTAGTCTTGCCGGCTCCGGGGCTTCCATTGACCCCAGAGGCGTGACGATATTTGCAGGAAATACATGCATCTCTTACAATAATAAATATTTTTTTTTTTAATGATACGGCGACCACC
>OGCL01001850.1_pt1 | contig 16659 bp, 18 predicted proteins | sample 1570041 | NCBI WGS metagenome assembly OGCL01 (sample SAMN06266162, study PRJEB24511) | hot springs metagenome | isolation source: Hot spring water | place: South Africa: Limpopo | collected 2015-06-22
ATAAAAATTCCTCACCAACCCTTCCTATCTTACTTGCTGATTTTATTAAGCTTTTTAGTTCTATCGCCGATTTTGGGTAATCTTATATTGCTTGACAATATTAATCGATATGCTGTATAAATAACATTTAAATTTTAAGGAGTTAGCTAAATGGAACCAGGTAATTATATCCCAACAGAATATCTGCCAATACTATTAATTATGATTATATCGGTCGTTTTTGGAGCAGTTACTCTCTATATTGGTAATGTATTCAGGATAAAAAGACATTATAAGGAAAAACTTCTTGCCTATGAATCTGGTAATCTTCCTATTGGTGAAGCCCGTGAAAGGTTTAGTGTAAAGTATTACATTATTGCCATGCTTTTTGTTGTATTTGATGTAGAAGCTGTTTTTTTGTATCCATGGGCGATAGTATATGACAAGATTGGTCTTTATGCACTTGTAGAGATGATTTTATTCATCTTTATCCTTGTTATTGGCTATATTTACGCTTGGAAAAAAGAAGCCTTTGATTGGAAATAGATTAACTACTATGGATAACACATTAGAAATTAAAGACAATTTCAAAATTGATAGAGAAAGTGGAAAATTAATAGAGATTGAGCAAGGTATTAAGTTAATTCCAGGAATAAATGCTGTTATTGCTGGATTTGATAAAATAATTAATTGGTCAAGGAGATCCTCTATTTGGCCTATGACCTTTGGACTTGCTTGTTGCGGTATAGAAATGATGACAACTGGGTCATCACACTACGATTTGGACAGATTTGGCATTATATTTAGGGGTTCGCCAAGACAGGCCGATTGTATAATAATTGCTGGAACAGTTACAAAAAAGATGGCTCCAATTGTCAGAAGGGTTTATGATCAGATGCCAGAGCCAAGATATGTAATAGCAATGGGTAGTTGTGCTTGCACGGGAAATGTTTATGACACTTATAGCACCGTTCTTGGTGTTGATAAGTTTTTACCAGTTGATGTCTATATACCTGGATGTCCCCCAAGACCTGAAGCATTTATGGATGGACTTATTAAATTACAGCAAAAGATAGATTCAGAAACCTTCAGATGGAGTAAATGGAGATGACACCTCAAGATATAGCTGAAAATATTAAAGACCATTTCCATGACGATGTCATTGACATAACAAACTTCCGAAATCAAGTATCTGTGAAAGTCAAGAAGGAGAATATCAAAAAAATACTTCTCTATTTACATAATGACGAATCCTTAAACTTTGATTACCTTGTAGATTTATGTGGAGTGGACTATCAAGATAAGAGTGAATATCGTTTTGAAGTGGTTTATAATCTATTCTCTGTGAAATTGAGACATTTTATAAGAATAAAGGCACAACTCAAAGATGACACAACTGAAGAACCTGATAACCTTTCAATTGATAGTGTTGTAGATATATGGCGTGGAGCAGATTGGCATGAAAGGGAGTGTTATGACATGTTTGGAATAAGGTTTAATGGACATCCTGATTTAAGAAGAATACTTATGCCTGAGGACTGGGAAGGGTTCCCTTTAAGAAAAGACTACCCATTAAAAAGTGATCTTGTCGATATGGAATGGAAGGAATATAAGGATTTGATTGATTATTCAGAAAAAGCAAAAAAATATGAGGTTAGATAGTTGCCCAATCAACAAAATACTCTAAAAAGAAGAGAACTCACCATAAATATGGGCCCACAGCATCCTGCAACCCATGGAGTATTAAGACTTGTTCTTGAACTTGATGGAGAGACTGTAGTTAAATGCACTCCTTATGTTGGCTATTTACATAGAGGCACAGAAAAGCTTTGTGAAAATAGAACTTATTTATCTGTTTTACCTCTCATGGATAGACTTGATTATATCTCAAGTATGGCTAATGATGTTGGTTATTGTGTGGCAGTAGAAAGACTTTTTGGCATAGAACCACCTGAAAGAGCTAAGTTTATCAGAACAATGATGTCTGAAATGACAAGAATTAGCAGTCATATCATTTGGCTTGGTACTCATGCCCTTGATATTGGAGCTATGACAGTCTTTTTGTATTCATTTAGAGAAAGAGAATGGATAATGGATCTCTTTGAAATGGTTTGTGGTGCAAGACTAACAGTAAGTTATCCGAGAATTGGTGGCGTAAGAAATGATGTGTCACAAGAGTTTCTGGATAGTTTATATAAATTTTGTGAGAAATTCCCTTCAAGAATATTTGAATATGAGACATTGATAGATCAAAATAGAATTTGGCTTCAAAGGACTAAAGGCATTGGTGTGATTAGTGCTGAGGAAGCTATAAATTGGGGTTTTACTGGACCAACATTAAGAGGTTCAGGAGTTGATTATGATGTTCGTAAATATTTTCCCTATGATGCATATGATAAAGTTGAATTTAAAGTGCCTTTAGGTAAGAATGGAGATGTCTATGACCGTTATAGGTGTAGAATGGATGAACTCAGAGAGTCTATAAAGATCATCAAACAATGCATAGAAAAACTCCCCAAAGGACCCATAATGTCTCCTAATGCACCTAAATTTACATTACCACCAAAGGACAAAGTGCTTACTGATATGGAGGCAATGATTCATCATTTTGTAATTATTACTAAGGGACCAATGACTGCACCTATTGGTGAAATTTATTCAGCTGTTGAAGTTCCTAAGGGTGAACTTGGTTTTTACATAGTTAGCGATGGCACAGGTAAACCTTATAGACTTAAGCTTAGATCTCCCTCTTTTGTTCATGTTTCTGCTCTACCAAGATTGTGTGTAGGCTCCCTCGTAGCTGATGTCATTGCTAATATAGGAACAATTGATGTTGTCCTTGGTGAGTGTGACAGATAAATGATTGAAACAATTAAATTATTAACAGGTGATATGCTTTTTGATATTATTACTATCCTTATAAAAACAGCAGTTGTTTTTACCGTTGCTATGCTCCATGTAGCTTATGCAACATATTTTGAGAGGAAGATAATAGGACACATGCAAGTTAGATTAGGTCCTATGATGGTTGGTTATCATGGACTACTTCAACCTATTGCAGATGGTATTAAAGCTTTTTTCAAAGAAGATATTATCCCTTTAGGAGCTGATAAACCTGTTTTTAAAGTTGCGCCATTGATAGCCATGTTTGCAACTATTAGTTCTTTATCTGTCATTCCTTTTTTTGATGGTTTCGTAATAGCTGAAATCAATGTAGGCTTGCTCTTTTTATTTGCAATGTCTTCATTAGGAGCTTATGGTATAGTCATGGCAGGGTGGGCATCAAATTCAAAGTATTCTTTTCTCGGTGGATTAAGGTCATCTGCACAAGTCGTAAGTTATGAAATCGCAATGGGACTAAGTCTTGTAGGGATAATGCTTATGGCGGGTTCCTTAAATATATCTGAAATAGTTAAGGCCCAACAGCAATATTGGCATGGTATGTTTTTGATCCCACAATTTATTTCTTTTTTTATCTTTACCGTTGGAGCCTTTGCAGAGACTAATAGAACACCTTTTGACCTTCCAGAGGCTGAGAGTGAATTAGTGGCAGGTTATTTTGTTGAATACAGTGGGATGCGTTTTGCCTTTTTCTATCTTGCAGAATATGTTGGGATGATAGTCATGTCAAGTATTTCTGTAACATGTTTTCTTGGTGGATGGTATTTGCCACCTTTTGTTGTGAATGTCTTCCCCTTTTTAAATGAAATACCTGGTCTTATAATATTTTTACTTAAGCTTTATTGTTGTTTATTTTTATTTTATTGGGTAAGGGCTACATTGCCAAGATATAGATATGATCAACTTATGTCTCTTGGATGGAAGGTGTTAATACCTTTGTCTTTAGTAAATATAGTTATTACTTCCTTGGTGAAATTTTTCTATTAATATGACAGCTAAAGATTTTTTAAAAAGAATATTCCTTCTTGAGATTTTAAAGGGCATGGCTCTTACATTCAAGACCATGTTTAGTAAAGCTGTTACAAGGCAGTATCCCCTTGAACCACTAGAAGCAATGCCTGGTTTCAGAGGACTTCATGCCCTTGCCAAGGATAAAGAAGGTAATATGAAATGTATTGGTTGTGGTTTGTGTGTTGCTATTTGTCCTTCTCAATGTATTAAGGTATTTACTACTGAAGGTCCTACCCATGAAAAAGTGGTAGAGCGTTATGAAATAGATACATTAAAATGCCTTTTTTGTGCCTTTTGTGTAGAAGCATGTCCTTATGGTGCAATAGTATTAACTGAACATTATGAATACTCAGACTATGTAAAAGAAAATTTATATATGGATAAAGAAAAACTCTTACAAAACTGGGATAAGTTTATGGCAGGGGAAAAGGGCGAAGAATATTTTAAAAGATTCTGGAAACCCCTTTCTAATGATTTCAAGGAGACAGAAGGACAGGCTGTATTCAGAGGTTATGAAAGGAGATGACTGAGGGATGACTACAGTTGAATTATTTTTTGCCTATTTTGCACTATCAATGACCTTTCTTTCTATTATGGTTATTTCAGTAAAAAATCCTGTTCATAGTATCTTATTAATGCTCGTTTTGTTTTTTCATATTGCAGCACTATATTTATTTCTTAATGCCGAATTTCTGGCTGCAGTGCAAGTTATTCTTTATGCAGGTGCAATTCTTGTGTTATTTCTATTTGTCATTATGATGCTTAACCTCAAAGAAGAGCTTATTTCTCACCGTTTTATCCATGAATGGCCTATCGGCATTGCAATTGGAGTATCAATAATTGTCTTTTTATTTTTTGCCATAAGTACTATTACAACTAATTTTAAAGGAACACATACTATTGATTTTATAAAAGCTGAGACTAACACAAAAGCAATTGGAAAGGTACTTTATACTGAATACTTGCTACCCTTTGAAATTGCATCTATTATACTTTTAATTGCCATTGTTGGGGCGTTAGTTTTGGCAAAGAAGGCAAAATAATTATGGTTCCTTTAAGTTGGTATTTAGGGCTAAGTGCTGTAATATTTGTTATAGGTCTTATAGGTTTTTTAATCAGAAGAAATCTAATCATTATGTTTATGTCAATAGAATTAATGTTGAATTCAGTCAATATAAGTCTTATTGCATTCAGTCATTATTTAAATGATTTAAAAGGGCAGGTTATAGTCTTTTTTATCATTACTGTTGCTGCTGCAGAGGCGGCAATTGGATTAGCCATTTTAGTTGCCCTTTTTAGAAACAAAAATTCAATCCATACCGATGACATATCGGTTATGAAGGGCTAAAAATGAATTACACCTATGTGCTTATTCCTGTATTACCGTTAATAGCCTTTGCTATAAACATAATATTAGGCAGAAATATTATTCAAGACAGGGCACACCTTGTTGCAATTCCTGCTGTGGGGGGGGCTTTTGTCCTTTCAGTCTTTGCATTAATTGATGTTATAAATGGCAATATTTATAACTTTGATGTTTATAGCTGGATTAGTTCAGGTGATTTCAAGGTATCTGTGGGCTTTTTGATTGATCAATTAACTGCTATAATGCTTATTGTTGTAACGAGCATAAGTCTCCTTGTCCATATCTATTCGGTAGGTTATATGCATGGTGATAAGGGATATTACAGGTTTTTCTCATATTTAAGTCTTTTTACTTTTTCAATGTTGATGCTTGTGCTTTCAAATAATCTCCTTCAACTTTATTTTGGCTGGGAAGCTGTTGGACTTTGTTCTTACTTTTTGATAGGCTTTTGGTATGAGAAGAAAAGTGCCGCCGATGCAGGTAAAAAGGCATTTATAGTAAATAGATTTGGAGACTTTGGTTTTGGGCTTGGTGTTATCCTTATTTTTCTTGTTATTGGTAGTATTCATTATTCTGATATATTTAATAAAGTTGGAGGTTTGCAAGGACAAGTAATCTCACTTTTTGGATATGATGTAGATTTAATTACATTAATTGCACTACTACTTTTCTGTGGGGCAGTTGGAAAATCAGCTCAAATACCACTTCATATGTGGCTCCCTGATGCAATGGAAGGTCCTACGCCAGTGAGTGCCTTAATCCATGCCGCAACAATGGTTACTGCAGGTGTGTTTATGGTTGCAAGATTTAACCCACTTTTTAGCCTTTCAGAAACTGCAATGATGGTTGTTGCACTCACAGGTGCTTGCACAAGCCTCTTTGCAGCAACTATTGCCTTAGTCCAAAACGACATAAAGAGGATTATAGCTTATTCTACAGTGAGTCAGCTTGGATATATGTTTCTTGCCTGTGGTGTAGGAGCTTATGGTGCAGGGATTTTTCATTTATTTACACATGCTTATTTCAAAGCCTTACTATTTCTCGGTGCAGGCAGTGTCATGCATGCCATGGCTGGTGAACTTGATATTCAAAAAATGGGTGGTCTTAAGAAATATATGCCTGTCACTTATTGGACTTTCTTGATTGCCTCATTAAGCATTGCTGGGATACCAGGGCTTGCGGGATTCTTCTCAAAGGACGAAATCCTATGGCTCGCTTACAACTCTGGAGCTATTGGGAAAATAGTCTGGATGATAGGCTCAATTGTTGCTGGATTAACTGCTTTTTATAGTTTCAGGATAATATTTCTTGCCTTTCATGGCAAATTTAGAGGCACTCACGAACAGGAGCATCACTTACATGAATCTCCTAAATCAATGACAATTCCTCTAATAATACTTGCCATTGGGGCAGTGTCTGCAGGTTGGCTTGGAGTCCCTGAAATACTTGGAGGTAACAATGCTATTGGTCATTTCTTTGAACCACTTTTAGGACATCCAAAGGTTACTGCAACTCATAGTGAGGAGATACAAGTCATGGCAATGTCAGTAATAATTGCCGTATTTGGTATATCTTTGGCGTGGTTTCTATATATGTTCAAACCTATCATACCAAAACTTCTTGCCCATTGGTTTAAGAATATTTACAAGATACTTTGGAATAAATACTATATTGATGAAATATATGAGTATTTATTTGTTAAATCGACCTTCTGGATGAGCAGGTCTGTGTTAATTGCTGTAACTGATTCTAAAATAATTGAAGGGGTTGTCAATGGAGTCCCACAAAAAATTGCTGATTTGGGAGACTTTTTGAGAAAACTGCAAACAGGACACTTACAACACTATGGTATAGGAATGGCTTTGGGCTTATTCACTGTTTTTACCTTAGTGTTGATTTTATCAAGGTAAATGAATAATCAACTTGGAATTCCCATTTTAAGTATCTTGATATTCCTGCCAATTGCTGGTGCATTTGTTGTTGCTCTTTTAAATAGAGAAAAAGAAGGTCTTATTAAGGGTATTACCTTGACAGTAACCATAGCTAATTTTTTCATTAGCATACCTCTTTTTACCAGTTTTGACAAGACCACTGCGATGATGCAGTTTGTAGAGATAGCCTATTGGATACCGAGCTGGGGGGTTAAGTATTTTCTTGGTATTGATGGTATTAGTGTTCTTTTCATACTGCTATCTACATTGTTATCAATCCTGTGTGTAACTATCTCATGGCATAGTGTAGAGAAGAAAGTAAAGGAATTTTATTCAGCCATTTTACTGATAGAAGGCTCCATGATTGGTGTATTTTGTAGCCTTGACCTCTTTTTATTTTATATATTTTGGGAGGCTATGCTTATCCCAATGTATCTATTGATTGGAGTATGGGGAGGGCCAAATAGGATATATGCTGCGATAAAGTTTTTCCTCTATACACTCATAGGAAGTTTGTTAATGCTACTTGGTATCATTTTGCTATATATATTTGGTGGAAGGACCTTTGATGTGCTTGAGATTATGAAGGTAAATTATCCCTTTGGGCTTCAAATGCTACTATTTTGGGCTTTTTTTGCTGCCTTTGCAGTGAAAGTTCCTATGTTTCCTGTTCATACATGGCTCCCTGATGCGCACACAGAGGCACCGACTGCTGGTAGTGTAATACTTGCAGGTATATTGATAAAGATGGGGGCTTATGGTTTTTTGCGGTTTAGCTTACCACTTTTCCCTGAGGCATCATTAGCACTTTCTCCTGCCATGATGATTTTATCGGTGATTGCGATAATCTACGGCGGTATCATTTGTCTGGGACAGACTGATTTAAAAAGATTGATTGCATATAGTTCAGTAAGCCATATGGGCTTTGTAACACTTGGTATTTTTGCACTAAATATGCAAGGCATAGAGGGCGGGATTTTACAAATGATAAATCATGGCATAGTAACAGGAGCACTATTTTTGAGCGTAGGAGTTGTATATGATAGGACACACTCAAGACAAATAGCAGATTATGGTGGCCTCGCAACAGTTATGCCCGTGTTTTCTGCTTTTTTTATGGTCTTTACACTTGCCTCAGTAGGTTTGCCTGGAACAAATGGTTTTGTAGGTGAATTTCTTATACTTGTTGGTGCCTTTACTGCATCAAAACCAATTGCAGTCTTTTCAGCAACAGGTATTATAATAGGCGCAGCATACATGCTCATGCTTTACCAAAAGGTCTTCTTTTTAGAAAAATCTTCAAAAATCATGAAAATCCCTGATATGGATAGAAGAGAACTATTGACACTTTTACCATTATTAATACTTGTTTTTTGGATTGGTATATATCCAAATACCTTTATCTCTTTTATGGACGAATCAGTAAAGGCTCTCCTTGAGAGGATTTATAATAGTCAGATGACTAATTTAGATATTAGCAACATACTTGAAGGTAAAAAATGACGCCAATACCCTTTCCAGATCTAAAACCTTTCACATCAGAACTTATTATACTGTCAGCAGGTTTGTTTTTATTAATACTTGAATTGTTTGTCAAAAACAAGACAGTCCTTTCTGCTGTTTGCATTTTTGCATCAATATGTATCCTCTTTGTGTTATCTGATACACAAGGGATAACCTTTAATGGAATGTTTGTAAACGACCTATACAGTATGTATTTTAAGATAATCTTCATAATTAACCTCGTAATGACTGTTTTGATCTCAATAAATTATATTGATAGAGAAAAACCTGACAGGATGGAATATTACAGTCTGTTGCTCTTCGCTACTTCAGGAATGATGATTATGGCTTCAGCAAAAGACCTTGTTGTCCTATTTTTAGGATTGGAACTAATGGCATTAAGCACATACATTCTTGCAGGTATTAAAACACTAAATATTAAGTCAAATGAGGCCGCAATTAAGTATTTCATGCTTGGAGCCTTTTCTTCTGCATTCTTTTTGTATGGACTTGCGATTCTTTATGGTTTGACAGGTTCAACGGATATATATCAAATATCTGAAAAGATAAAGACTATTGAACCCTCAATGGCTCTTGTATTAAGCATGATAATGATAGTAGTTGCCTTCTCATTCAAGATTGCTGCGGCACCTTTTCATATGTGGGCACCAGATGTTTATGAAGGTGCTCCTACCTCTGTCACTGCCTTTATGTCTATTGGGCCAAAAGCTGCAGGTTTTGCGGTGTTTGGGCGGGTCTTTTATGTTGCCTTTGATAGTATTTATACAGAGTGGGCAACTGCATTAATTGTTATTTCAATAATTACTATGGCTGTAGGCAATATAATTGCATTGAGTCAAACAAATATAAAAAGGATGCTTGCCTATTCATCGATTGCTCATGCTGGTTATATGCTCATAGGTATAATCACTGCTACAGGAGATAGTATTAATGCGGTTTTGCATTATCTCCTAATATATGCCTTTATGAATATGGGTGCCTTTTCAATAATCATATTAATTGAGGGGGGAGAGCAGATTAAAAATTACAACGGCCTTGCCAAGAGGTATCCTTTAGTGTCAGCACTTATGCTTGTTTTTATGTTCTCTCTTGTAGGGATACCACCTACTGCAGGTTTTATTGCTAAATTCAATCTTTTTATGTCTGCAATAAACGGAGGTTATTTATGGCTTGTAATTATTGCTGTGATATTTAGCACCATTTCAGCCTTTTACTATCTAAGAATAGTCATGAATATGTATATGAAAGACAACATCTCTGATTCAATTGTATTCTTAAATAATTCTGCCCCACTTGCTGTTGCAATATTTATATCCACTGTAATGGTCATTGTCATTGGCGTAATACCATCCCTCCTTATTTAGTTTTTCTGGTATAGAATTATTATGGATAACTTGTCAAAACAGTATGTCATATCTTTTTTTAATAGACACCTTGATATTTTTGGTAATAGACCTGAAGCACTTAGATGGACCCATAAGGGGCAACAGGAACACTACAGGAACATTCTTGAGGTTGATAAGTTTATCAGAGGTTCAAGTATTCTTGATTTTGGTTGCGGTAAGGGTGATTTATACGGTTACATTAAAGAAAGGGGTATCGATGTAAAATACACAGGTATTGATATAAACGAAAGCTTGATAAACCTTGCCACTACAAATCATCCTGAGGCAAGATTTTTGTGTCTTGATATTTTACAGGATAAACTGGATGAACTCTTCGATCATATCATTATTTGTGGGGTATTTAATCTTAAGTTTCAAGATATAGAGAATACTGTCAAAGAGATTCTTACAAAACTTTTTGCAATTTGCAAAAACTCCTTAGCGTTTAATGCCCTTTCTGCACACAATCCCCAAAAAGAGTATGAATTAAATTATTTGTATCCTGAAGAATTGTTCAAATTTGCAGTAACTACATTAAGTCCTTATGTCTCTCTAAGACATGATAGCATGAATTATGTTTTTAATCTCTTTATATACAGACAAAAACAGGAAATAAGGGAGTGAACAGAGAAAAAATCTCTATTGCAATAATTACAAAAAATGAAGAAGACAGGATTGAAGAGTGTTTAAAGACATTAAGCTTTGCCGATGAAATTATAGTAGTCGATTCTGAAAGCACTGATAAGACTGTTGAGATTGCCAAAAAATATGGTTGTCGAATTTATGAAGAAAAATGGGAAGGCTTCGGTTCTCATAAAAACAAGGCAATTTCTAAATGTCAATATCAATGGGTTCTGGTGCTTGATGCAGATGAGCGTATCCCTGAAGAAACTGTTCAGAAAATCTTAGAAATACTTAACAATCCTCAAGCAGATGCCTATAGTTTTCCAAGAAAGAACTATTTTCGTAATAAGTGGATAAGACATTGTGGTTGGTGGCCCGATAGAGTGGTAAGATTATTCAACAAAAATAAAGGAGCTATCAAAGATTTATTAGTTCATGAAGCAATTACAACACAAGGCAGAATAGTTGAAATAAACACCCCAATAATACACCATTCAATAAGAAATATTGAGCATATTTTACAGAAGGTAAATACATATTCTTCTTTAGGTGCAAAGGAGCTTTACAAAAGAGGCAAGAATGTTTCGCTTATTACTGTTTTTCTAAAGACTTTGTCTGCTTTTATAAAACTTTATTTTTTAAAAAGAGGCTTTTTAGATGGCTATGAAGGTTTTATAATATCTTATTCACATGCAGTTTATACATGCTATAAATACCTAAAACTAATAGAAATGCAAAAGGATAAATAAAGGTGGAACTAATTTTTGAATAAATAGTAATTTAATAAAAGGATAGGGGAGATGTATCAGTAATTATGATTTTTTTATCATTTATGTATTCAGTAATATATTTTGGAAGAGTAAAGAGTGATTTATGTATTTTACTATCGTAAAAGATAAGTTTATCTGCAAAGCCTTTTATCTTCTCATCTATATTTTTTGATTCAATACTACAGGGATCTATCCTTTTTGAAGCAATTACAAAACCCCAAGTCAGATAAAATGAAGGAATATGTGTGATATAAGGTCTCACTATTGGGAAGATAGTCTTTAAGGTAGAAATTATTGCGGCAAAGACCTTTAAATTACTCACGCTTACAGATGTTGCCTGCGTAATAAATACACCATCTTGTTTGAGGTTTTTGAAAACACACTCATAAAATTCTTTTGTGTATAGCAAAATTGTAGGACCATCTTCAAATGGCTCTGGTAAGTCAGCAATAATTGCATCAAATTTTTCTGAATTGTTTTCAAGATATTCCCTTGCGTTTTTATAGTGGATATTTACCTTTGGGTTATCAAATGCACCCTGATGCCATTGATTAAGGTATCGTTTAGACACATCTACAACAATTTTATCTAAATCAACCATAACTATTTTTTCTACAGAATCATATTTAAGTATTTCCCTTGCTGTGGCGCCCTCACCACCTCCTGCAATAAATATCTTTTGAGGTCTTTGCAACAAGACCATAGTGGGGTGTACAAGGGTTTCATGGTAAATAAATTCATCCCCTTCAGTAGATTGAATCTTATCATCCAAGATTAGCATCTTGCCGTAACTGTCGCTAACGATGATCTCTATTTTCTGAAATTCTGACCTTCCTGTGAAGAGAATTTCTGAAAATGAATAAAAGGACCCCTCGTATTCAGTTGTCTTTTCAATAAACCATTTGGAGTTCATTTTATTAATTATTCACACAATACCTTATGGGGCAGCTTTTCATTATTGTAAGAAAGTATTCCCCTTTTCATCTCTACTATTGATGGATTTTGACTTCCGAACTTTTCAATCAGGTATTTTGCTGCCTCTTCAGGCTTAATTGTATCTCCACAAGTAAAAATATCAACAGCAGCATAGCCGTATTCAGGCCATGTATGTATTGATAAATGAGATTCAGCGATAACAACCATCCCACTAATACCAAATGGATTAAATTCATGGAAAGATACATCAACTATTGTAGCTTTGGCTTCTTTTGCTGCGGTTATAAGGGTTTCTTTAACGCTGGTAAGACTTCTTAAAATGTCAGAATTACAATCTCTCAATTCAACCAAAAGATGGGTCCCTAAAGCATGCAATTTTCCTACCCTCCTTAAATAAATTGATAAAAAAGCTATCGCTTTCCATAAGCCGTGTAATATAAACAAAAAGATTTTATTTGTCAATAAATAAATGATAGTAACTGATTTTATTGAAAATAATACCGGGTTAAAGAGAGTTTGTTAAATCTAAAGACAGGGGATTTTGATAATTCCCTGTCTTTAGAAAAGGCTTTTAAGGCTATTGTTTATCGGTCAATAAAGATATTCCGGGAAGGTCTTTGCCTTCAAGCAATTCAAGAGAGGCGCCACCTCCAGTGGAGATGAAAGATATAGAATCAGTAACACCTGCCTTATGCACAGCAAAGTCAGTATCCCCTCCACCAACAATAGTTAGTGCATAAGCATCGGCCACTGCCCTTGCAATAGCCATAGTCCCTCTTGAAAAGGCATCTATCTCAAATACTCCCATTGGACCGTTCCATATAATTGTTTTTGCATTTGATATAGCCTCAATGAATAATTTAACTGAGGCAGGACCAATGTCAAGTCCTTTCCAACCCTTTGGTAGTTCTTGATTTGGCACTATCTTCGTCTCTGAATATTGATCAATCCTCTCAGATATTACACTATCAACGGGGAGATAAAATTTCACATTATTTTCTCTTAGCTTGTCTATAATTCTTCTTGCTAAATCTAGCATTTCTGTCTCAACCATTGAATCACCAACTTCATAACCTTTTGCCTTGATAAAAGTATATGCCATACCTCCACCTACAATTACCTTATCAACCTTATCAGCAAGATTTTCAAGAACTCCAATCTTTCCAGAAACCTTTGCACCTCCAAGAATTGCCACAAATGGCCTGACAGGATTATTAACTACCCCTTTAAGATATTCAATCTCTTTTTTTAGTAAAAAACCAGCCGCAGATGTCACATACTTTGTTATTCCAGCTGTTGAGGCATGTGCCCTATGGGCAGCACCGAAGGCATCATTTACAAAGTAATCACATAAAGATGCAAGAGCCTTAGCAAAGCCTTCATCATTTTTCTCTTCCTCTGGATGAAACCTAAGGTTCTCAAGGAGCATTACATCTCCGTTTTTCATCTTCATTACTTCATTTTCTACCTTAGGACCTATACAACTATCCATAAAGATTACTTCTTTGTTTAACAACCGTTGAAGCCTTTTTACAACTGGTGCAAGACTATACTTTGGGTCTACCTTGCCCTTAGGTCTGCCCAAATGGGAGGCAAGTATTACCTTTGCGCCTTCATCAATGGCATAGTTAATAGTTGGTAATGTTGACCTAATTCTGCTGTCATCGGTTATGACCAGATTTTCATCAATTGGCACATTGTAATCTACCCTGATAAAGACACGTTTACCTTTTATGTCAAGGTCTTCAATGGTTAATTTATTAAGAGTATCTTTGATTTCAAAATATTTGTTGTTTTTAGCCATATTAGCCTCTCTTGTTAATAATGCCTACTAAATCTTTTAATCTGTTACTATAACCCCATTCATTGTCATACCAAGATATAATCTTAACCATCTTTTTCTCCATTACCTTTGTAAGAGTTGAATCAAAGATAGAAGAATGAGGATTGCCATTAAAATCTACTGATACAAGTGGTTCACTGTTGTACTGCAAAATACCTTTCATAGGACCTTCTGCCCACTTTTTCATGGCAGAATTTACCTCATCTGCGGTAGTTTCCTTTGACAACTCTGCAACAAGGTCCACAACAGATACATTTGGCGTAGTAACTCTAATTGCAAATCCATCAAGCTTTCCGTTTAATTCAGGGAGCACAAGACCTATTGCCTTCGCTGCACCTGTTGATGAAGGTATCATTGATACGGCTGCAGCCCTTGCCCTTCTTAAATCTTTATGAGGCAGGTCAAGAATCCTCTGATCATTTGTATAAGAATGAACAGTCGTCATTAAGCCTCTTATGATCCCAAACTCCTTGTGGAGAACCTTTGCCACAGGGGCAAGACAGTTGGTTGTGCATGAGGCATTTGATACAATTTTATGAATCTTTGGATCAAAAGTCTCATCATTGACACCTATACAAACAGTAATATCTGGTTCTTTAGCTGGTGCGGAGATAAGGACCCACTTAGCACCTGCAGTTAGGTGTTTTGCTGCCTTTTCTCTCTCTGTAAATAAACCTGTTGATTCAATGACTACATCAACACCTAAATCCTTCCATGGTAAATTTTCAGGAGATCTCTCCGCAGTAATCTTGATTTCATTTCCATTTACAACTATTGAGCTTTCTTTGGCTTGTACATCTGCATTAAAAATTCCATGAACAGAATCATACTTTAATAGATGGGCTAAGGTCTTTGCATCAGTTAAATCATTAATACCTACAATTGTGAAATCTTGACAACCCATACTTGTCCTAAAGAAATTCCTCCCAATCCTTCCAAACCCATTGATAGCAACTTTTAAAGCCATTTCGAACCTCCTTTTAATAATTGATGTTGTTAGAAAAAGACATTTATAACCATACCTGTTAGAAGCTTTGGATAAAAATAAGTTGACTTCGGTGGCATTCTAAGACTATTAATGGCTACCCGCTCTACCTCTTCAACAGGAGTTGGATTAAGTATAAATAATGCCTTGTAATCGCCACCTTTGATCTTATCTATAGCCTTTTTTAAGTCCATTTCATAGTATATGTCTTCAGTCTTCAGATCTTCTTTTAAAATCAACTCCTGCAATATGACTGTGTCTATTTCTCTCAAGACACTGTGTAATTGATTAAGTGCATTTCCCTTGTATTTTAATAAAAACCAGTCCTGATTTCCCATATATAAACCAAAAGTATTCTTCTTATGAGTATCTAATGATGTCTTGATGTTGTCTATAGGGCAATCTAATTTTATTCTTGTAATATCAAAGTGTTTATCTAACTTTTTTAAAATGTCATTGCCCCCTGGAATAGACCTGACAAGTCTGTGTGTAGGTAAAATAGTTACATCAGAATTATTGACATCAACAAGATACATAAGCACATAATCCCATGGTCTATAACCATTGATTTCTTTGAGCTCATCAATCAGCCCCTTATCAGCAAGTCTTTTAAATTCAAGGGCTACCTCATACCTGTGATGACCGTCTGCTATAAAAACTGGTTTGTCCTTTAGGTCGTCTATTAAAACCTTGTTAAATTGAGTATCCGTATTTTTAAAAAGCAAATGTTTAAAATTATCCCTATCTGTTGCCTCAAAGATTAATTCACCTCTTTTATTTAATACTGATTTTTCACTACCTCTATATATAGCAAAAATGGGACTAATATTAGCAAGGCAATGTTTCATAAGGTTGAGTCTATCTGCCTTTGGTTTAGAATGGGTATGTTCATGGGGATATATTCCATTACCCAATTCTTCAATCTTAAATAATAGAAAAGTCCCTTTGAGCGAATAATCCCTTTGTTCAACTTTATAATTAACCTCATAATGATAAAAACAAGGGGTTTCATCTCTTACAAGGATTTGTTCTTTTATCCATTTATGAAGTAATTTACTTGCCCTTTTATACTTATTGTCTTCTTTGTCATAAGGCTCATCCTTAGCAAAGTCAATACGAATTATGTTGTAAGGGCTCTTTGAATAAAGCATTTCTCTTTCAACTTCAGAGATGACATCATAGGGGGGAGCTGTAACATCACTACCACTTACGATGTCTTGATTATAACGGAGTGCCTTAAAGGGTATAATTTGTGCCATAATATTTAGTATTGTTAAAAAATTCTGTATATATTATCATTTGAAGCTTTTTTATGCAAACAAATTAAAATCCCAAAATCAGCGATAGAACTGAGAACTTAATAAAATCAAGTAGGAAGGGTTGGTGAAAAATTTTATACGACAC
>OGCL01001851.1_pt1 | contig 16639 bp, 15 predicted proteins | sample 1570041 | NCBI WGS metagenome assembly OGCL01 (sample SAMN06266162, study PRJEB24511) | hot springs metagenome | isolation source: Hot spring water | place: South Africa: Limpopo | collected 2015-06-22
GGCTTGAAAGACGAGGTGCGCCGCACCCGAGCGGTGGAGCTGCTGCACCGCACGCAACGGCCCATCAAACAGGTGGCCGAGGCGGCGGGGTTTGAGAACGAGAAGAGTTTTATCCGGGCGTTTCGCGGGTGGACGGGGCAGTCGCCGGCGGAGTTTCGGAGGGCGCAAGCGACAATTCCGAGATGACCGAATCCCGCAATCACCACTTTGTCCCGCAGGGCTATCTGCGTGGCTTCGGATGGAAGCGAGGGAAACATCACATGGTGATAGTCCACGACTTCAAAGAGCAGAAGACCTACGAAGCCAACACTCGCAACGTCTGTGCTCAACGTGACTTTATGCGCTTTGATTTCAATGACCGCGCGCCAGACTGGCTTGAGAATGAGTTTGGAAAACTCGAATCGAACGCCGTGACTGCAATACGGGACGTCGCCTCGTCCGGCGACTTTCGTGGCGGCAATAGAAATCACATACTCAACTTGATGGCCGTGCTCGCAGTTCGCTCACCAGAGCAACGCGAGAGCATGCGTGACTTTCACGCGCGGGTGGCAGAGCGCATGTTGGATTTGCTGCTGGAGAACAAGGAAGACTGGGAAAAGCACAAAAGGGATATGGAGCAGGAAACCGGCAAGAAATCGCCCGTCACATACGAAGAAGCAAGAGACTTTCACATGCGACGTCAATATCGCGTTGAAGTCGCACGGGAGCGGCATATTCAAACCGAGGTCAATCTGCACCAGACGGTGCTGCAGTTGCTCGACCAGCGGAGATGGACTCTGTACTTAGTTTCAGGGGACTACGGAGAATTCATCACCACGAGCAGGCCAGTTGTCCTTACGTACATCAACCCTGAAAACGTTCCTGCGCCCCTTCGCTACAGCCCAGGCTTCGCGCTCGAAAACACTGAAATCTACTTCCCTCTCACGAGTAAGGCGTTATTAGTCGGCCGCTGGGACGGCGAGGAGGCGACAGTTGGCGCCGCCCCTCAGACGTTTGTTGGCGTGATGAATCATCAAATGATCCGGCACTCTTACGGGCTGGCGATGTCTGCGAGCCGGAAAGTTCTCTACCACGACCCCCTGATGCGCCTCAGATGGGATGACCAATTGATCAGCAGATTCACCACTCAGCCAAGTGCAGAAGATGTTGCCCAGTTCAAGCAAACTCATGGAGTTCTTTGAGTCTGCGTATGCTAGGTTGAAACGTCCAGATTCGCGTTGCAACATCTGCTTCCCAATCGCTGCACCGCCATCTACAGCACTGTGACCAGTACCCACTCTTTCCCCATGCTCCACCTCCACCACTGCGTCAGCGCCCGCTCCTTCCGCCCCCTGTGGATGCTCGAAGAGCTGCAGCTACCCTACCAGCTCCACATGCTCCCCTTCCCGCCCCGCGCCAAGGCGCGGTGGTTTCTGGGCGAGAACCCGCTGGGCACGGTGCCGCTGCTGGTGCAAGGCGATGTCCGCATGACCGAATCGGCCGCGATGTGCCAGTACCTCGCCGCCACACACCCCGATGCGGGGCTGGATGTGGCGCCCACGCACCCGGCGTATGGCGCGTACCTGAACTGGCTGCACATGAGCGATGCCACGCTGACCTTTCCGCAGACGCTGGTGCTGCGCTATGGGCGCTTTGAGCCTGCAGAGCGCAAGCAGCCGCAGGTGGTGGAGGACTACAGCCGCTGGTTCCTGGCCCGGCTGCGGGCGGTGGAAACGGCATTGATCCACAGCGGCAGCGAGCACTTGTGCGCGGGCCGGTTCACGGCGGCGGATGTGGCGGTGGGGTATGCGCTGCTGCTGGCGCAGCACCTGGGGCTGGCGCCGCAGTTTGGGCCTGCTACGCAAGCGTATTGGCAGCGGCTGCAGCAGCGGCCTGGCTACCAGCGCGCGATGGCGGTGCAGGTGCGGGCGGCAGAGGAACAGGGCGTGCCCACAACCCCGGCGCCGGATACGCGGCCTTGAGCTTCACCGGGCGGCCTTGAGCACCTGCGGGCTCTGGCGTCCGCTCTGCTTCGCTTCTTTCTCCTTCTTTGCGCACCACCCCGACCGTTCGAGCTGAGCCCGTCGAAGCCGGGTGCTGCGCTTCGACGGGCTCAGCGTGAACGGCGGTGGGGGGATGGAGGGCCGACAAAAATGCCTTCCGCCATGCGGAGGGCCGCGCCCTCACTCCTTGGCCTGCAGCCCCGCAGGCGGCGCCGGGCGCAGCAGCGATTGCACCAGCGCCCGGAACTCCGGCGAGTGGCGCAGCACGCTGCCACCGGCCTCGATGAGGTCGGTGACTTCCTCCGATGTGATGGAAAACGCGGTGGGCACCTGCAGCAGGCGGCGGCGGGCGATGTCGTCGGGTGCGTCGCGCAGGTTGACAGGAATCACATGGACTTCGGCATCGGGCGCAAACACATCGGTGCTGCCGGGCGATCCGCTGGCAAGCGACTGCTGCCACTGCCGCGTGATGTCGCGCAGAAACTCCTGCGTTTCGCGCGTGGCGCGGGCGCCGGTGCCAAACAGCAGGGCGTCCACCACCTGCGCCATGTTGGGCACCTTGTCGCTCTGGCTGATGTCCACCGAGGGGTCGCGCTCGGCGTTCACGGTGATCAGCACCAGCTTGCGGATGGTGCCGGGCGGTATGCCCACCTCACTGAAGGTCTGGCGCAGGCCACCACCGGCCAGCGCGCGGTCAAGCAGGCGCTGCACGCCCAGGTTGTCGGCCAGGCCGCCATCCACCAGGTGGATGTAGGGCTTGCGCCGCGCGTCGGTGTAGCTCAGCTCGTGCGCGCGGTACAGCCGGGCGCGGTAGTCGCCGGTGGCAGCGCGGGCGCTGGCGGCCGAGGTGCTGCGGCGCTCGGGGCACTGGTCGGCGTAGTTCTTCAGCGTCATGGGGCTGAGCAGCAGCGGCACCGCCGACGACGAGGCCACGGCAAACGACAGCGGCACCTTGCGCAGGTCCGAGCAGATGAGCGAGAACTGCTCCCAGGTGAACTCGAAGCCCGTGCCCAGCGACATGTCGGTGGCGGTGATGAACAGCTGCGGGTGGCGCGGGCGGCGCTCCACGTCGCCAAAGGTGAGGCCGCCATACAGCTCATCGAGCCGCCGCGCGAGCAGGTGGGTGCGGCCCAGCCAGGGCGAGGTGAGGTCGATGAGGTTGCCGGGCCGCAGCGCCTGGGTGATGAGGCTGTTCTGGAAGTTCTGGCGCAGAAACTCGTGCTCGAAGCGCGGCAGGCCGTCAATGCCATGCGCCGCAAAGTAGGCCGCCACGATGCTGCCGCCCGAGACGCCGCTGACCACGTCGGTGGCGTCGAGCAAGGTGGTGGGCTGGCCGTTCCATACAAACCGCGTTTCCTGCATCTCGGTCAGCACGCCAAAGCCAAAGGCCGCAGCGCGCGCACCGCCGCCCGACAGGGTCACGGCCACCAGGATGCTGGGGTCACGCTCGGACTTGCGCACCGGGATGCTCTGGTCCTCGGGCGGCAGGGGTTCGTTGATCCAGGGCTTGACGGAGGAGCAGCCGGCCAGCACCAGGGCGATCCCCAGCGCCGCCACCGTGCGCGCCGCGCGCCACATCCACAGCGTTTGGTTTGTTACGCGCATCGCCGGGCCCTCTTCTCTTGGGTAGGTGGTTGTGGAATCAGCAGCCCAGCAGGCCGGGCAATTCCGCCATGCTGCGGAACACCTGCACGGCACCAGCCGCGCGCAGCGCCTCGTCGCTGTCGCTGGCATCTCCGTCGTCGCCCAGCGGGGCATAGGCATACACGGTGGCCCCGGCGGCCACGCCCGCCGTAACGCCGGTGACGGTGTCCTCGACCACCGCGCAGCGCGTGGGCGCCACCTGCAACGCGGCGGCAGCGGCCAGGTAGACATCAGGGGCGGGTTTGGTGGCGGGCATTTCGTGGCCGCTGAACACGCGGCCCGCAAAGTAGGTCGCCAGGCCCACCTTGGCCAGCTGCATCTCGACCTTGAAACGGTCGGCCCCCGAAGCGCAGGCGATGCGCCCGCCGTGGTGGGTGTGCACACGGTCGATGGCGCCGTGCACATGCGCGATGGCTGTCAGGCGCTTCTCCAGCTCGGCGTTGCGGCGCGCGTAGAAGTCGGCCATCCACGCGTCGGTGAGCGGGCGGCCCGTGTGGGCCTCAATGCGGGCGGCTTCGCTGCGCACGGTCTTGCCGACGAAGATGCGCATGCACTCTTCGGGCGTCAGGGCCCAGCCTGCTTCGTGGAGCATGTCGCGCAGCACACCGTTGGTGATGGGCTCGCTGTCTACCAGCACGCCGTCGCAGTCAAACAGGATTGCTTCAAATTTCATAGCTATCAAGGCATGATGGTCGCGCGCAGACGGTCATTTTCATTCAAATTCTCAGCCACGGATGTCGCCATCCACATAGAACCAGCGCCCACCTTCGCGCACAAAGCGGCTGGTTTCGTGCAGGCGCACGGCGCGGCCGCCCACGCGGTAACGGGCGACAAACTCCACCTCGGCGCGGTCTTCGCCGGTGGGGCGGTGGCGGCGCACCTCCAGCCCCAGCCACTTGGTGCCGGGCTCAAAATCCAGCGCCGCCGGGCGGGTGCTGGGATGCCAGGTGGCCTGCAGGTAGTCGGCCCGCTCCAACACAAAAGCGGTGTAGCGCGAACGCATGAGGCTTTCGGCATCGGGCGCGGAGGCGTCACCCCAATGGTCGAGGTAGCGGCCGCAGCAGCCTGCATACGGCAGTGCCACAGCCTTGGCTCTTTTGCCGGGCGTGACCTGGGTTCGGCCACAAGGGCAGAGTTCGGAGTTCGTCAGAGACACGAAGGCATGCCTTTCACACGGACGCAGATCATCTCAGCGTTCCGAACACCTTGCGGACGATGGCGCTGCCCGCACCGGCCGGGTTCTGGCGGATGCGGCGCTCTTCCTCGCCGATCATGAAGTACAGGCCGTCCAGCGTCTTACCGGTGACGTACTGCGCGAGGTTGGACTCCTCGGGCTTGAGCAGGCCGAAGCTGGCGGCCTTGCCTGCGAAGGCGTTGTACTTCTGCGTGAGGCCCACCTTTTCGGTGGCCTGGTTCACCACCGGCAGAAACCGCTGCCCCAGCGGGGCGCGTGTCTTCTCGGCAAAAAAGGCAGTGACCGAGGTGCTGCCGCCGGTGAGGATGTTCTTGGCATCCGTCACCGTCATGTTCTGTACGGCACCCGCCAGCAGGTCCCGGCCCATGGGCACGGCGGCTTCTGCCGCGCGGTTGATGGAGGTGACCAGTTCGTCAATGCGCCGCCCCTGGCCCAGCGACTTCATGACCTTGGCGGCGTCGTCCAGATACCCCGGAAGGCCGATGCGCACCTGGGGGTTGCCCAGAAAGCCATCGGGCCGCCCCAGCAGGGCCACTGCCGCCTGGGCGCCCTGCGCCAGCGCCGCCTTGAGCCCCTTGGATGCGTCGGCAGACGACAGGTCTCCCAGCGACAAGGCCCAGGCCTGCTGCCCGGTGGCATACAGCAGGGCAGCCAGGGCGCTGGTTTGGTGGAATTGGCGGCGTTGCATGGAAGGTGCGTCTTTAAAAAGGGGACGGCCTGCGAAGGCAGGCGAGACCGCCGGATTTTCGCTCAGCGCCGTAGACTGGCGCGCGAAACAACCCTGCAACAAGGAGCCCTGCAATGTGGGATATGAATGTGCCGTGGTGGGAATTCGTGCTGCGCGGCGTGGTGGTCTATGTGTTCCTGCTGGTGTTCCTGCGCCTCACGGGCAAGCGGCAGACGGGGCAGTACGCGCCATTCGACTTGGTGCTGTTGCTGATCCTGTCGAACGCGGTGCAGAACTCGATGAACGCGGGCGACAACTCGCTGGTGGGCGGGCTGGTCTCTGCCGCCACACTCATCGGCTGCCATGTGGTGCTGGCGCAGCTGACCTTTCGCTTTGCGTGGATGGAGCGACTGATCGACGGCAGCCCGCAGGTGCTGGTGCAGCAGGGGCAGGTGAATACAGACCTGATGCGCAAGGAGTTGCTCTCCACCGACGACCTGGAGGCCGCGCTGCGTGCCAGCGGCTGCCTGCACCTGCATGAGGTGGAGCGGGCGACGATCGAGACCAACGGGCAGATCACGGTGGTGCTGCGGCGCCGGGGTGGCTGAGACAGCACCACACCACCACGTTTTTCACGGTTGAGGAACCCTGCTTCGGTCGGGTTGCTGCGGCAGGGCGCCGCACGAAAGATCAAGGCCTTTTGTTCTGGCATTTTGCGCCACCTATTCATCGGCCTATGACCCCCTTCCTTGCCCGCGGAACCCCGTCCGCCCACCCCCACGTTCACCCCCACGTTCACGCCCACGTTCACGCCCACGCACCAGCGCGCTTGCCACGCCTGTCCGCGCTGGCGATCGCCCTGACGGCCGCAGTGCTGCTGTCGGGCTGCGAAACCACCAACATGCGCATGGGCAGCGCCGACGCCAAGACCGTGGCCACCGGCAGCGCTGCGGGCGCTGCCACCGATGCCGCCAGCAGCGAGCTGGAGCGCTGCGAGTCGTCGCTGGGCACGGTGTCGCTCATCGAGAACCAGCAGGCGGGGTGGTACACCATCCTGCGCGACCAGTACCGCCTGCCGCCCACCGCCAACCTGCTGCGCCTGCTGGTGCAGCAATCCAACTGCTTTGTGGTGGTGGAGCGCGGCGCCGCAGGCATGAACGCCATGACCCGCGAGCGGGCGCTCATGCAGTCGGGCGAAATGCGCCAGGGCAGCAACTTTGGCCAGGGGCAGATGGTGGCCTCGGACTATGGGCTCTCGCCTGAAATCATCTTCCAGAACCACAACGCAGGCGGCGCGTCGGCCTCGCTGGGTGGCCTGGTCGGCGGGCGCGCGGGCGGACTGCTCGCAGCCATCGGCGGCAGCCTGAACACCAAGGAGGCGAGCACCCTGCTCACCCTCATCGACAACCGATCGGGCGTGCAGGTGGCGGCCTCGGAGGGCAGCGCAGCCAAGACAGACTTTGGCGCCATGGGCCAGTTGCTGGGCGGATCGGGCGGCGCACGCCTGGGCGGCTACTCCAACACCGCCGAGGGCAAGGTGATTGCCGCCGCCTTCATGGATGCGTTCAACCAGATGGTGCGTTCGCTGCGCAACTACAAGGCGCAGACGGTGCGCGGCCAGGGCCTGGGTGGCGGCGGCCGCCTGGGGGTGGATGGCGCGGCACCTCCGTCGCAGACCTCGGCACCGCGTGCGGCCGCTGGTGGCGCAGCTGGCGCCCCCGGCCTGGCACTGAAGGACGCCCAGGCCCGGCTCAACGAGCTGGGCTACAACGCGGGCGTGCCCGATGGGGCCATGGGCGGCAAAACGACGGCTGCGCTGCGTGCGTTCCAGAAGGACCGCGGTCTTGCGCAGTCGGGTCGGCTGGACGGCGCCACGGCGCTGGAGCTGTCGAAGTAACCATCACCGACGGGCGCACAAACCAGACGCCCGTTGAAAAGGCCGCCATCGCAGCGTGCGATGGCGGCCTTTGTTTGTGCCCGGCGACGGCGCCGAAGCGCCGAAGCGATCAGTTCTGCGTGTAGCAGATCTTGTTGGGAATCAGCGTGTTCATGTAGCTCTCGACACTGGCCACCGTGGGGAACACCGTGGGTGTCGAGTCCCCCAGCACGCACAGGTAAGGCCCTTTGCGCGCCCACACGGTGCGCGAGGTCAGCCCCGTCACCTGGGCCCAGCTGCCCCAGAAGGCTGCGGCAGAGGCGGTCGCCTCGGAGCGGTCAAAGGTGAAGCTGCCGCCCGCTCCAGGCTGCGCGGCCGTCACCGTGCCTGCGCCCGAGCAGCTCGCGTCGGCGTAGGTCACACCGCCCAGGGTGACCGTCGCACGGGTATCACTCTGCCGATCGATGCGCCACAACAAACGGGTCCACCGGCCCGGCCCCGAAGGCGAACACTGCTCCTGCTTCCAGTCGCCTTGGGGCAGGGCTGCGGTTGCGGTGGCGCAGCGCACGTCCACCGTGGTCACATGGGCCGAGCCCACGGTGCCCGTGCCGTTGGCCACAGTGCAGCCCTGTCCGCTGGGTTGGGTCTTCACGGTGACCGCATAGGCAGCCCCCCCTGCCAGCGGCGTTGCAAAGCTGAAGCCGCCGTTGGCCGCCACGCCCAGATCGTCACGCCCGTTGTTCTGCAGCACCAGGCCGCTGCCGGTGAGGCCCGTCACAGCACCGCCCACGGTGAAGGTGGCGGCGGCCAGGTTCTCGCAGCGCACCTGCACATTGCTCACGTTGGCCGTGGCGGTGCCTGTGCCCTGGGCCACGGTGCAGCGCTGGCCTGCGGGCTGTGCCTTGATGGTGACGGCGTAGGCCACGCCCCGGTCCATGCGGGTGTTGAACACAAAGTTGCCGTTGGTGCTGACCGTGAGGTCGTCGGTGCCCAGGTTCTGCAGGGTCACGGCCTTGCCCGCCCCGAGGCCGGCCACATCGCCGCCCACCGTGAACACCCCCACGGCCGGAGGGGGCGTGCTGCCGTTGTTGTCGTCGCCACCGCCACATGCTGCCAGCAGCGCTGCGGCCAGGCCAAGGGGAGCCCAGCGGAAAACGGGCCGTGTGGGGTGCCAGATGCGCTGTGCGCGGGTTGAAGCCATGTGCGGAAACCTCCGGGGTAGTGAATGGAGGGCGGATTCTGTGCAGCGCAGCACGCCGTGCGGAACCCTACCAGGGTAGGGTTTGCGCGCCACCCCGCCTGGGCCACACTTGGCAAAATTTGCCCTTGGTGCAGCCCTGCGCCCCTACCCCCCTGCCGACCTGGTCATGCCACCGCCCCCTTATGCCCTTGTCCTGGACGACCACCCGCTGGTAGCTCGCGGCGTGGCCGAGTTCCTGCGCTCGCGCCTGCCCCGGATGGAGGTGGCCGTGGCGGGCCGCACCGAGGACGTGCTGCCCCTCGTGGCCGAACGCGGCGCCCCCGCCATTGCCCTCATCGACTTCTGGCTGGCCGAAGGGGCGGCACTGGACCTGATTGCCCAGCTGCGCCAGCACTGCCCCGGCAGCGCCCTGGCGGTGATTAGCGGTGACGACGACCCGAACGTGATGGAGCGCGTGCGCCAGGCGGGTGCCCATGGATTCATCCACAAGCAGGCCCCGCCCGAGACCTTTGCCCAGGCGGTGGAGGCGCTGCTTTGTGGCCTGGCCTGGTTTGAGCCCGCCAGCCACAGCGGCCAGCCCCCGCGCAGCCGCGACCTGCCCGTGACGCCGACGGAGCTGGGCCTGTCGATGCGCCAGGGCGAAATCCTGGCGCTGGTGCTGCAGGGTCTGCCCAACAAGCGCATTGCGCTGCAGTACGACCTGTCGGAGAGCACGGTCAAGGAGCACATGAGCGCCATCCTGCTGCGCCTGGGCGCCCGCACACGGGTGGAGGCGATCACGCGCCTGCGCGGGCGGCGGCTGGTGTTGCCGTCCATGGGCGACGTGTGATGCAGGCCAGGGGTGGGTTTGCACGGCCTTCGTGGCTCGCGCGGTTCACGCCGTTCGCAATGCCGGTGCGCTGACATGGACCCGGTCAACGCCCCTGCCGCGCCAGCCCCGGCCCAGGAGCCCCCGCAGGCCTCGCTGCAGACCGTGAGCATGGCGGGCCAGGCCCGGCTGCTGGAGATGACCTACCAGCGCCTGCACACCAGCATCATGGTGCTGCCCCTGGTGGCGCTGGCGCTCACGCTGTTCTACCAGCTGCAGCATGACGCACGCTGGATGTGGGGGTGGTTCGGCTTCTATGTGGTGTTTGCAGCCGCCTCCCACCACTTGCGCCGCGTTTTCCGCCAGGACCAGGGCAGGCTGGATGCGGCCGACCTCATGCGCCGCTGGCGCCCGCGCCTGGAGCTCTGCGCGCTGGTCCACGGCGCAGGCACCACGGCCCCGGTGGTCATCGTGGCGGGCCATGCGAGCTACGACTTTGCGCTGTTGCTGCTGGTGACCAACGCAGCCATTGTGGCGGGCAATGCCACGCACCAGACGCCGGTGCTGAGCGTGTTCATGCGGTTCTTCATGACCGGTTGGAACGCCTCGCTGCTGGTGCAGCCCTGGCTGTTTCCCCAGCACTGGTATTTCATCCTTCCGCTGTCGCTGCTGCACACTTTCACGATGTACCGGCACTCGCACACGGCGCACCGGTTTTTTGTACACCAGGTCTGGCTGGAAGAACGCGGCCAGCAGCTGTCGGCCCAGTACCGCGAAGCGCGCGACGCCGCCGAGGCCGCGCTGGCCGAGAAGAACCGTTTTCTCAGCACCGCCGCCCACGACCTGCGCCAGCCCGTGCACGCCATGGGCCTGCTCACCGAAGCCATCGCGCTGCGCAACCGCGACGCAGCCCTGGCCGCGCCCTTGTCCGACCTGCGGCTGAACCTGCAGTCGGTGCAGCTGATGTTCAACTCGCTGCTCGACCTGTCCAAGATCGAATCCGGCCAGGTGGCGGTGCGGCCCGAGCCGCTGCTGCTGCGCCCGTTTTTCAACGAGCTGGAGATCCAGTTCCTGGCCGAGGCCCGTTCGCGCGGGCTGCGCCTGCGGCTGCACATGCCGCCAGCGGGCGCAGCCGTGCAGGCCGATGCCGCGCTGCTGCGCCAGTCGCTGTCCAACCTGGTGCACAACGCGCTGCGCTACACGCCGCAGGGCGGCGTGCTCATCGGTGCGCGGCGGCGGCAGGGCCACTGGCGCATCGAGGTATGGGACACGGGCCTGGGCGTGGCGCTGGAAGACCAGGCCCGCATCTACCAGCCCTTCTACCGCCCCCAGCATGCCTGGCACATCAACCGCGAAGGCCATGGACTGGGGCTGGCCGTGGTGGCACGCTGCGTGGACCTGATGGGCGCGCAGCATGGCCTGCAGTCGCGCCTGGGCGCAGGCTCCTGCTTCTGGCTGCAATTGCCCGCAGCGGCCCCGGGCCCTTGCCCCGCCAGCCCCCGCAGCCAACCCGCCCGGCCGCTGCAAGGCCGTTGCCTGATCCTGGACGACGACCCGCATGTGCTGGGCGCCTGGTCGGCCCTGCTGGGCAGCTGGGGGCTGCAGGTCTGCCTGGCATCCGACGCCCGGCAGGCGTTTGCACATGTGGACGCTGGCCAGAGCATCGATGTGGTGCTGTGCGACCAGCGGCTGCGTTCGGGCGAAAGCGGGTTTGACGTGCTGCTGGCCCTGCTGGCGCGCTGCCCGCAGGCGCGGGGTGCCATGGTGAGTGGCGAGTTCGACGCCCCGGCCTTGCGCCGCGCCGAAGACGAGGGCTACCTGGTGCTGAAAAAGCCTGTGGACGTGGCCGACCTGCAGGCACTGCTCAGCCGCTGGCTGGCGGCGCCGGTGGATGCGGCTGCCGCCATGGAGGTGCCTCAGCCATGAGGGTGCTGGCACTGTGGCGGCGCTGGTTCCCCCGCGCGCTGGACACCGGCGACCTGGCCGAGCGCGGCCAGGTGCGCATGCTGGAGCTGACCCACCAGCGCCTGGCCCAGGGCATTTTTGCGATGCCGCTGCTGGGCGTGCTGTTCACCATGTGGTTCCAGGGGCTGGGCCGCAACCCCCTGGGCATGCTGGCCTGGACGGTGCTGTACACGCTGGCCGCAGCGGCCGTGTGGGTGCAGTCGCGCCAGCTGCGGGCCAGCCGCAGCGGCACGGCCGCCGCCGACGACGCCGCGTGGCTGCGGCGCTGGCGGCCCCGGGTGCGCAACACCAGCCTGGGGCAGGCCCTGGGCCTGGCCTCGCTGGGCGCCATCGTGGTGCTGACCCCCGGGCGCGCCAGCTTCGACTTTGTGCTGTTGCTGCATGTGAGCCTGGCGGTGGTGATTGTGGGCACCGCCACCTTTCAGCTGCCGTCGCTGGGCACATTCCTGCGTTTTTACGGGTTTGGCTGGGGCGTGATCTCGGTGCTGGTGCCGCTGTCGCTGTCGCAATGGCCCAACCTGTTCGGCAACCCGGCCATGCCGGGCGGGCCGCCTGCGTCGCCCTGGCGCTTCATCATCCCCATGTCGCTGCTGCTGATGGCGGCGCTGTACCGGCATGCGGTGGTGGCGCACAACTTCTTCCTGCAGCAGGTGCGGCTGGAGGAGGAAAGCCTGCGCCTGGCGCAGGAGGCACAGCAGGCCCACGCCGAAGCCGAGCAGGCGCTGCGCGCCAAGAACCTCTTTCTCAGCACCGCCAGCCACGACCTGCGCCAGCCCATCCACGCCATGGGGTTCCAGATCGAGGCACTGGCGCGGCGCAACCACGACGCCGCGCTGCTGCCCGCGCTGGACGACATGCGCCGCAGCCTGCGCTCGGTGAGCCTGATGTTCAACGCGCTGCTGGACCTCTCGCGCATCGAAAGCGGCACCCTGCAGGCGCGCCGCCAGCCCGTGGCACTGCGGCCGCTGCTGCACGACGTGGCCCTGCTGTTCCGGGCCGAAGCCCGCGACCTGGGCCTGGTGCTGCGCGAACACCTACCGCCCGACGACGCCAACGTGCTGGCCGACCCCGTGCTGCTGCGCCAGTGTGTGATCAATCTGGTGCACAACGCGCTGCGCTACACCCGCCACGGTGGTGTGCTGCTGGCCGCGCGCCGCCGGGGCGGGCGCTGGCGCATCGCCGTGTGGGACACCGGCGTGGGCGTGGCCGAACAGGACCGCGCCCGCATCTACCAGCCCTACGAACGCCTGCAGCGCGGTGCCACGCAAGTGGACGCAGGCCACGGCCTGGGGCTGGCCGTGGTGGCGCGCTGCGCCGAGCTGATGGCGGCCGAACACGGCCTGCGCTCGCGCCTGGGGCGGGGCTCGTGTTTCTGGCTGCAACTGGCCGCCACCGCCGCCGTGTTGCCCCCTGAACACAAGAACACCCCGGTGCACATGGGCGCACAGAGCGCCCCCGGTATGCCCTCGTCGCCTTTGTCCACGCTGCACGGCACCTGCCTGGTGCTGGACGACGACCCCGAGGTGCAGCAGGCCTGGTGCAACCTGCTGCACAGCTGGGGCCTGAAAGTGCGCCTGGCCGCCAACGCGCAAGAGGCGCTGGCAGCAGCCGCCAGTGGCCCGCCCCCCGACGTGGTGCTGTGCGACCAGCGCCTGCGCACCGGCGAAAGCGGCTTTGACGTGCTGCGCACGCTGCTGGCCCGCCACCCCGGTGCGCGCGGCGCCATGGTGAGCGGGGAGTTCGACGCCCCTGCGTTGCGGGACGCCGAGTCAGAAGGCTATGTGGTGTTGCGCAAGCCCGTGGACGTGAGCGAGCTGCACGCCTTGCTCACGCGCTGGCTGGACTCCGAGGTACCGACGGTCCAGCGCTGAGGCCCGGCCATCCGTGCGGCAGTGGAGCTTGCCAGCAAGACCGGCATAGTGCGCGGCTGCACGACCCTGCAGTCGCCCACGGAGCCACAGATTGAAGCAGCAAGACCCTTCCAGCCCCTCTGCCAGCGGCAAGCCCCGCTGGCTGTACCAGGCCCAGGATGCCAACGGCCAGCCCACCGAGGGATTTGTCCACGCCACCACCGCCGAAGAAGCCCTGCAGGCCATCACCGCCCTGCAGCCCCCGCTGAGCCAGGTGCAGCTGCACTCTTCGGGGCTGTATGCCCGCGCGATGACCGAGATGACAGACGAGGTGCTGGGCCCTCTGGATGTCAAGGCGCTACGCCAGCTGGCGCGCGACCAGATCGAAGCCCAGGAAAACCCGGGCGTGTGGACCCTGCTGCGCCAGCTGCTGCGCAACAACCGCACCTGGCTGCTGGTCTGCGCCGCGCTGCTGGCGCTGGCCGTGTGGCGCGAATGGAGTGTGTGGGTGCAGGGGATTGTGGTGGTGGCCATGCTCGTGCCCTTTGCCTGGTTTGCCTACATGCACTGGTTTCAGCGCATGTACCAGCAGGCCCTGTTGGCCCACGCCACGGGCGACCTGCCACGCCTTCAGGTGCTGGCCGAGCGTCTGGCCGACGCTGCCGAGCGCCACAGCTTCATGCGCGAGCCTGCATGGGACGCGGCCGTGCGCATGGCCTGGTTCGAGGCGCGCACCGAGGGGGTGGAGGCCGCCATCCTGCGGCTGCGTGTGCACCCCATGCGCCCGCCCGACGACACGGACTTTCTGGCGCGCACCTACACCCTGCCCCTGGCGGCGGGCGACCATGCGGGCTTCACGGCCCGCCTGCGCGAGCTGATTGCGCTGCGCCCCGCCGAACCCATCCTGCAGCTGGACCTGGCGCTGGGCGAAGCGCGCGCTGGCCACGCCGACGAAGCACAACGCCTGCTGGACGCCACCAAGACCGAGCTGCTGCCGCCCCACGGCCAGGCCTTCATCGACTGGGTGCGGGGCCTGATTGCGCTGCGGAACCCGGCGCTCGCGAGCGAGGCGGCCCGCCACCTGGGCCAGGCCTGCGCGCAGTTCCTCACGCTGGTGCCCAAGGCGCCGGGCGCCTGGCCGTCGCTGGCGGTGTGCACCTGCGACTACGCGCTGGCCCTGGCCTGGAGCGGCCGCCCCGAAGCCGCGCGCGAGGCGTTTGCGGGCGTCTACCCCGTGTCGCGCCACCATGCCGAGCCCGAGCGGCTGGCCATGCTGGAGCGCGAACTGCGCATGCGGGGTTGAGGCTCAGGCCAGCGCGCGCTGGATGATGATTTTCTGCACGTCGCTCGTGCCCTCATAAATCTGGCACACGCGCACGTCGCGGTAGATGCGCTCCACCGGGAAGTCGTTCACCACACCGTAGCCGCCCAGCGTCTGGATGGCGGCGCTGCACACGCGCTCGGCCATTTCGCTGGCGAACAGCTTGGCCATGGCGGCTTCCTTCAGGCAGGGCTTCCCGGCATCGCGCAGCGCTGCGGCGTGCCAGATGAGCTGGCGAGCGGCTTCGATCTGCGTGGCGCAGTCGGCCAGGCGAAAACCCACGGCCTGGTGGTTGAAGATGGCGGTGCCAAAGCTCTCGCGCTCCTTCGAATAGGCCAGCGCCGCGTCGAACGCGCTGCGCGCCATGCCCACGCTTTGCGCGGCGATGCCGATGCGGCCGCCTTCGAGCGCGCCCAGGGCGATCTTGTAGCCCTCACCCTCAGCGCCGATGAGGTTCTCGACCGGGATGCGACAGTTGTCAAAGTTGATCTGCGCGGTGTCGCTGCTGTGCTGGCCGAGCTTGTCTTCGAGCCGCGCGACCACATAGCCTGGGTTGCTGGTGGGCACGAGGAAGGCGCTCATGCCCTTCTTGCCTGCGCCCTTGTCGGTCACGGCGATCACGATGGCCACATGGCCGTTCTTGCCGCTGGTGATGAACTGCTTGACGCCGTTGATCACGTATTCATCGCCCTGCTTCACCGCCGTGGTGCGCAGAGCAGAGGCGTCGGAGCCCACATGCGGCTCGGTCAGGCAGAACGCGCCCAGCATTTCGCCGCGTGCCAGCGGCGTGAGCCAGTCGCGCTTTTGCTGCGCGTTGCCGTAGCGCATGAGGATGGCGTTGACGGGGCAGTTGGTCACGCTGATGGCGGTGCTGGTGCCGCCGTCACCGGCCGCGATTTCTTCGAGCACCAAAGCGAGCGTGAGGTAGTCGAGGTTGGCACCGCCAAACTCTTCGGGCACGCAGATGCCGTAGGCGCCCAGCGCGGCCAGACCCTGGTGGGCTTCCTTGGGGAAGTGGTGTTCCTTGTCCCAGCGCGCGGCGTGGGGCCACAGCTCCGTCTGTGCAAAGTCGCGCACCGCGTCGCGGATCATTTCCTGGTCTTGGGTCAGCAGCATGGGATGTCTCCGGAAGTCGTTGTTCGTTGAAAAGAATTACCAGTGCGCAGCACGGCGGCCGTCGTGGTGCAGCAGGCGGCCCTTGTCGGCCGGGGTCAGGCCCGCCACGGTGTTGCGCAGGCCGCGCACGCTGTCCGCCACCGTCAGCGGGGCACTGTCGCCGCCCATGTCGGTCTGCACCCAGCCGGGGTCGATGGTGACCAGCGTGGCGCCGGGGTAGTCGTGCTGTGCGGCGGCCACGGCCATGTTGAGCGCGGCCTTGCTGGTGCGGTACAGCCAGGAGCCGCTGTTCGGCACGCTGCCGATCTGCGACATGGAGGACGAGATGAACGCAAACACCCCGCCCGCATCCGCCACCAGCGGGGCCACCTGCGGGATGGCCTGCATCGCGCCCAGCACGTTGGTGTGCATGACGGCGTCGAAGTCCTGCTGCGTGGGCGGCGTGAGGGCGTTCGGGCGGCGGATCACCCCGGCCACATACCAGGCGATGTCGATCTTCTCGCCATCGAGCTGCCATGCCAGGCCGCTGATGCTGGCGGGGTTGGCCACATCCACCGTCAGCGCCTCGGCGCCCAGGGCCCGCACGCGCTCGCGGCCCGCGTCGTCGCGCACGGTGGCGATCACGCGGCGGCCCGCCTCGGTGTACTGGCGCACCAGCTCCAGGCCAATGCCCCGCGATGCGCCAATGACGAGTATGGAGTTCATTCTTTGAACAAAATGGGCCTCTTCCGCGCGTCCATCATGCGAAAGCAGCTATAAAAACATAAGCAAACCAGTGGCGTACTGGCTCGCTCTCCACACCACCCGGCAGCGCCGGGAGGGCCATCACACCGGTTCAGTTACACCAGTTCCAACGCCACGGCTGTGGCTTCGCCGCCACCGATGCACAGCGTGGCCAGGCCCTTGGTCAGGCCGCGCGCCTTGAGCGCATGGATCAGCGTGACCATGATGCGCGCGCCGCTGGCGCCGATGGGGTGGCCCAGCGCACAGGCGCCGCCGTTGACGTTGACGATG
>OGCL01001853.1_pt1 | contig 16635 bp, 14 predicted proteins | sample 1570041 | NCBI WGS metagenome assembly OGCL01 (sample SAMN06266162, study PRJEB24511) | hot springs metagenome | isolation source: Hot spring water | place: South Africa: Limpopo | collected 2015-06-22
AGGCATTGTTTTAAATGTATAAATCAACAAAATTATAAATAAAATTTGTCGATTATAAAAATCCTGAAACAGCCCTTCCTAAGCGCTATTTTAAAGTGGGGTTATGTCTATCAAAAAGATTTTTTGCGATATGGTAATATATCAAGCTATGAATAAAAAGGAAACAAAAATTTTACTCTCAAGCCTTCCATCAGTAGATTCAATACTTAAATCAGATGAAATATCGAGGCGGCTTCAGGTCTATCCAAAGAACTTAGTAACAAAATTTACTCGTCAGACTATTGATGACCTTAGAAATTCTATTTTAAACAAAGATGTTACAGAGTTTGACAGGACATCAATTTTGTCAGAGATACACCGAAGGATAAGTTCCTTCATGGGATTTAGTCTAAAACCAGTAATAAATGCAACAGGTATTGTCATACACACAAATCTTGGTCGCTCAATCCTTTCAGAAGATATTATGGATCATGTTAAATGTGTATCCTGTGGCTATTCAACACTTGAATATGATTTGGCAAAGGGTGCAAGGGGCAAGAGATATAGCCATGTCCAAAGGTTATTGAGGGAAATCACCTCTGCAGAGGATGCATTGATAGTTAATAATAATGCCTCGGCTGTTTTTGTTTGCCTTAGAGAATTAGCAAAGGGTAAAGAGGTCATAGTCTCAAGGGGTGAGTTGGTAGAAATTGGTGGATCTTTTAGGGTGCCTGATGTGATGAGTGAAAGTGGTGCAATTTTAAGAGAGGTTGGCACTACTAATAAGACCCATCTTCATGACTATGAAAAGGCAATAACTGATAATACCGCCCTTTTACTCAAGGTTCATCAATCTAACTTTAGGACCATTGGTTTTACAAAACTCGTTGAAATAAATGAATTAGTTGACTTAGGAAGGAAATACAACATTCCTGTCATGTTTGACTTAGGTAGTGGCTGCCTTATTGACCTCAAACCCTATGGCATTTTTATAGAACCTTCAGTTCAGGAAATAGTAAGGTCTGATTGTGATATAGTCACATTTAGCGGCGATAAACTACTTGGTGGTCCACAAGGTGGTATCATTGCAGGCAAAAAGACACTCATTGAAAGGATTTCCAAAAACCCACTCATGCGCGCCATAAGAGTTGACAAGATGACCCTCTCCGCCTTTGAGGCAACCTTTATGAAGTATATTGACATAGAAAAGGCAAAGAACGAGATACCTACTTTAAAAATGTTACTTCAGGATATAACTGTTATCCATGAAAGGGCAAAAAAGATTTATGAGAAGATTAAAGGGCTTTATGAATTGATAGATGCTGCTATGCTTGAGGATGAATCACAGGCAGGAGGTGGTTCATTGCCAGAGTTAAACTTTAAAACCTATGTGGTTGCAATAAAACCGAAAAAAATCACCGTCAGTTCCTTTGAAAATAGACTGAGAAAATGCCCTACTGCAGTAATTGCACGGATAAAGGAAGACAAATTAATCATTGATGCAAGGACAGTTCAGGATAAAGAGATTGATACATTAGTTCATATGATAGACTGTTCCTTGAAAGGTTAAAAAATTTAGGAGGTAATATTTAATGAGTGATTTAAAAAAAATGTATAAAACAATAATGAACGACAATTTTCCTGAGACCATGACTATTAGCTTTGGCAGGCAAAAACTTACTTTTCACAAAAAGACTTGGAAGATTGCCGATGAAAAGACTGGTGAGTTGATAGAAAAAGGTCTACGCTATGGTGAAAATCCCGACCAAGAGGCAGCACTTTATGAATTGATTAAAGGTAATGTTATCCTTGCTAATTGTGAGTATATCAATCCAAAAAATGGTTTAGTCAGTGCCATCACTGAAAAAGATATGATTCAATCAGGCAAACATCCTAGCAAGACAAACCTTACAGATATTGACAATGCCCTAAACATTTTAAGATATCTCATGGACAGACCTACTGCAGCAATATTGAAACATAATAATCCCTGTGGTGTAGCAATGTCTGACACCGTCTCTGAGGCTTATGACAAGGCACATATGGCAGACAGGATTGCTGCCTTTGGTGGCTGTCTTGTCATAAATAGGGCAATGGATAAAGAGACTGCATCTAAGGTTTCAGAAAACTATCTTGAGGTAGTTTCAGCACCTGATTTTGAAGAAGGGACGATAGATATACTTGCAAAAAGGAAAAACCTCAGGATTATTAGGATTTCAAAGATTGACGAGCTTGCAAGGTATCAATCCTTACGCTATATAGATTTTAAATGTCTCATAGATGGTGGCATAATCGTTCAACAATCAGCAATTAACAGGATTATTAAGAAAGAAGACTTTTTAGAGGCAAAGAGTGTTTATAAGGGGAAGGAATATAAAATCAAGCGTCAACCAACAGAACAGGAGTATGAAGATATGCTCTTTGGCTGGAAGGTGGAACAAGGGATAACCTCTAACTCTGTAATTTATGTCAAAAATGGCGTTACTGTTGGGATTGGTACAGGGGAGCAGGATAGGGTTGGGGTGGCAGAGATAGCTGTGTTTAAGGCATATACAAAATATGCAGATGCCCTTTGTTACAAAAAATATGGCATTCCATATAAGGAGTTTGAACTTGAAATTAAGCAGCACAAAAGGGACAGGGATCTCCTCTTTGAGATTGATGACCTTACAAAAAAGGCAAAGGGTGGTCTAATAGGCGCAACAATGATTTCTGATGCCTTTTTCCCTTTTAGAGATGGTGTAGATGTAGGTCTTAAAGAAGGTGTCAAATCTGTAGTCCAACCAGGCGGTTCAGAGAGGGATTACGAAGTTATTGAGGCTTGTAATGATGCAGGCGCAACAATGGTCTTTACAGGACAAAGGGCTTTTAAACATTAATAAGACCCAAATACAGCGACAAGGATGGGGCACTGAAGTGAATAGCGATGTTTTGGCAACAATTCTTTGCGACTGGAGCGTTAAACAGCCGCAATTGTTTGAACCCAAAGGAACGGGGTCCCCAAAAAGTCGCAAAACTTTTTGGGGTGGTAGCTGAGTTTTGCGGCTGTAGCGAAAGGGGCATTAGAACTGTCAAAACGAACGAAAGAGACTTATCCTTATCGCTGGGCCTCGGTAAAATAAATGTATGATTTAGATGCTTTAAGAGAAAGATTAGCCCAATTAATAATCCAAAGGGTTGACTGTGTTTATATTGGAAACAAGGATTATGAAAGAAAAATAAAGGACTATGTATCAAATAATTGTGGAGGTTTTATACTCTTTGGTGGAGAAAAAAATAAGGTTAGACATTTTATTAAAGAATTACAATCCCTTTCAAAAGTACCATTGTTTATTGCCTCTGATATTGAGTGTGGTCTCGCTAGACAAATAGAGGATACAACCCCTTTCCCCTGCCAGATGGCATTGGCTTCAGCCCTCTATCCAGATGATCATAATCTACTAATCCAAATGCTCTCTGTGATTTCTGAAGAGTGTAAATATATGGGCATTAATATGCCCTTGATTCCTGTTCTTGATGTAAATAAAAACCCTGATAATCCTATCATCTCTACAAGGGCATTCTCTGATGACCCACAAATAGTTTCTTGGTTTGCAAAATATTATGCTGATATATTCAACAAAAATAATTTAATTGCAGTTGCCAAACACTTCCCAGGTCATGGAGATACAAGCGTAGATTCACATATCTCTTTGCCTGTTATTAATAAGACAAAAGGTGAATTAATAAATTGTGATTTGCTACCTTTCAATAATGCCATTAAATATGGATTACAAGGTATTATGATTGGGCATCTTAAGGTGCCGAGTCTTGACAAGGATTATCCTGCTACTTTGTCAAATGAAATTGTCAATAAACTATTAAGAACCGATATGGGTTATCAAGGATTAGTCCTTACAGATGCAATGAATATGTCTGCCCTTGAGAACTTTGAAGATGTCTATACGAAGGCACTACAAGCAGGTATTGATATTATCTTGCATCCCATCAATTTTGATGAATGTCTTAATTCCCTTATGAGTTCATTTCATAAGGGATTATTAAGAGAAGAAACTATTAATAGAGCTTATGAGAAGGTGATTAATATCAAACAAAAAGGCTTCTTCCCTATTGATACAATTAATCTTGAAAAAAATAGAGAGATAGCCAAATCAATTTGCAAAAAGTCTATAACACTTATTAAAGATAATGATAACCTAATACCGATCCCAAATAATTCTTATTATCATCTCTTTGTATTAGATGAAGGAAACAAGCACAACAGTGCAGTATTCAGAGAATTTTTTAGAGACTCTATTACGATGGATAATCTTGACAAGGCAAGAGATAAAGATTTGATTATAGTAATCTTTACTGTTATATCTGCATGGCATGGCAATTCAGGGATAAGTAATGAGAGCAAAACAGTAATCCAAAGTTTAATAAAACTTGCTCATCATTCAATCGTTGTATCTTTAGGCAGTCCTTATGTTTTGAGGCATTTTAGTGATGCAAATGTGTTAATTTCTGCCTACGAACCGACCCTTCAGGCTCAGGAAAATACTGTGAAAGGTCTATTTGGGGAGATTGAGTTTAACAGGAATCTTCCAATAAAGATTTCTTAAAAAATCTTTTTTGTCTTAAAAGCAATATTATGTTTTATAAATTCATGATAAAGACTATTAATTTTTTCTTTCGTTAAAAACCCGTTAATATAAAAAAACTCTCCAATTTTTTTCTGATTCATCCTTTGATGTAAGATAATTGTCCTTACTTGTAGTTTTGTTAAAAAGGAAAGTCTTATTGCAGTTTCACCTATAGGCTCTCCAATTGTTCTATTCTTTAAAACAAATCGCATATTATCATCATTAATATATTTCCATTTTTTTGCTATATCACCAAATCTTGGTCTTTGTTGCCTTTGCCAAACAATAGCATCAATATATGCCTTCCATGGAACATTGCCAGAGTAGTAAAGAAACTCACCAAAGAGGAGTTCTCGTTTTGGCAAAAACCCCTTGTAAAATCTATAAAGATTATAGTTATCTTGTTGTTGTGTATTTGATATGGTGGAGCTAATGCCTTCAATTATTACCTTCTTATTATCTCTTGCTTTTACAAAGTTGATTAAATCTTGATAAGCATTGTTTAAATTAATAAATAATTCTGTCTTTTGTTCTTTCTCTATTGGGTCAAGATGGATTAGTCTGTCAGGATGAGTCATAAGGGCGCCTTGCCTAAAGGCTGATTTAATACCCGTCTCTTGTATATATTCCAAGAATTGACGATTTAATTGGACATCTTCACCAAAAAGTGTCCTGCAGGACATGAACAATTTGTTAATATCAAATCTCAGAATATCCATTAATTGTTACCATATATTTTATAAAAAAAAAAAAAATAAATAAATACTTTTAAATAACACCAAAAATAGCGCTTAGGAAGGGCTGTTTCAGGCTTTTTATAATCGACAAATATTTTGCTTTATTCATTATAAAACAATGCCTTATGACAAAACCCCTAGGAACTTTTTTATAAGGTGTCGTATAAAAATTCCACACCAGCCCTTCCTTGCTGATTTTATTAAGCTTTTTAGTTCTATCGCCGATTTTGGGTCATATATTTGTTAATACATCGGGCTTGTTTTAAAGATATGCTGTTATACTGAATTTCGTAATGGTAAGAAAGTTTAAAGATCCCCTTTTATTGTTCACTGAAAGCCCTTGTTCTGTTAAAAGTATTTCCAATGTCCTCATCATCAGAAGCGATAAAAAGCACAAATGCCCCCTAATTCTTTTTTTGATGTATCATCTACTTGCTCTGTCAGATATTTCCTGCCACCCTTCTTGTTTAATACTTTTATCCTTAGAGGGAGTTTCCATTAATTCCTCCGCCAAACCATATAAAACACTGCATCAGCAATATCAATTTTTCTCCTTTTGGGCTAACTTTTTAAACATGGGTGTTGATATAAAGTCTTTAAGCCTGCCTAAACTAAAAAGATATTTGTGATTAATATTGCCGTCATCATCACGATAGCTTTCAACTAATAATATCAGGCAGTTACAGGTATTTTGAGAGGGAATTTTAGGGTTAACTGACAAACTCAGGAAAATGTCAATACTAAATAACTATATTATATGGGTACACTTCAGCACTGCTAAAATTATATTATCTCTGTTATACGATGACTTAGATGCTTTCTGTTTTGTAAAAACTTCGCACTAAAATGTTCATATCCCTTTGGTTGAATCCTTGACTTCTGGCCCTTGTCATCTACTAAATATAAGCCCTCTGGTATTACTTCACCAATAACTGTAATCTCATAATCAGTTTTTTCAGGCAAGAAAGAGCCCTTAGGAATTGTAAATAATAGTTCAAAGTCTTCACCACCAGTTGTAGCAAGCTTGAGGGGATCTTCTCTAAGAATTTCTGCAAGGCCTTTCATCTCTTTAAGAATTGGTAATTTTTGTGTGAAAATCATTGCACCAACTTTACTTTCATCACATACCCTAAAAAGGTCAATAAATAGTCCATCACTTATGTCAATCATTGAGGTTGCAATTGGAGAAATCTCTTTACTATTCCTTGCGATAGGCATAAGGTGACGATTTACAAAAGGCATAATGGATTGTGTATTAAGGGAAATCTTTTTGCCTTCTTTGAGGATATAAACCTCTTTGTCATCTATGTTTTTATTTTTTTTTATCTTTGAAAATAAATATTTGTAATTTTCATCAAGGGAATTGAGTATTTTAAATCCAAGTGATGAATCGCCAAGGGATCCAGTAACACAGATTAAATCACCAACCTTTGCGCCATTTCTATAAACAGGTTTATCAGAAAAACCAATGACTGTTGCACAAATAGAAATATTTCTCAAACTTTCACAAAGATCACCACCAAGAAGGTCAAGTTTATATATCTTTAATGCATATTCAATCCCTTCGTAAAAGTCCCAGAAAAAAGTCTCTTCTGTATCTTTAGGAAAAGAGAGGGATAAAAATATTGCTAGGGGCTGACCCCCAGTTGCAAAGATATCACTAATATTTACAGAAACCGTTTTGAATCCTAAAGTATAGGCAGAGGTGTAAGACCTATCAAAGTGAACTCCTTCATTAAGAGAATCTGTAGTAACGAGTATGGGCTTATTTAATCCTTTAATTACTGCACAATCATCGCCAATAGACTTTAAGACTTCATCTCTTTTTATCTGAAACTTTTTTCTTATTTTTTGCAGGAGAGACAACTCCCCCTTTTGACTTATTTTTATTGACAGATTTCCCATGATATTTACCTTTAGATGTTTTTTCAAGGGCAACATTAAAAACCTCTTTCATATTATTTACCAATATAAAATTCATACCCTTTTTTACATACTTTGGCATGTCATCAACTTCTTTTTTATTTCTCTTTGGAGCAATAACAGTAGCTATGTCCATCCTCTTTGCTGCAAGTGCCTTTTCTTTCAGGCCTCCAATAGGCAATACCCTACCCCTTAGGGTAACCTCACCTGTCATGGCAACATTTTTACTAACTGGAATCCCTGTAAATACTGAGGCTATGGCAGTTGCCATCGTTATTCCTGCAGAGGGACCATCTTTTGGAATCGCACCTGCAGGGACATGAATGTGAAGGTCAACATTTGAAAAGATGTCTTCTTTGAGCTTTAATTCTTTGGCACAAGATTTTATGTAACTCAAGGCTGCTTGAGCAGACTCCTTCATCACATCTCCCAGTTGACCTGTAAGTGTAAGGCTACCTTTACCTTTCATAGTGGTTGCCTCAACATATATTATGTCCCCCCCTGCCTCTGTCCAGGCAAGACCTGTTGCTACACCTATTTCACTTTTTTTCATTTCCTCTTCAGGCAAGTATTTGGCTATACCAAGATATTTACTTACATTATCAGATGTTATTGTAAAACTCCTTTTCTTTTTCCCTTCTGCTATTTGTTTTGCAACCTTTCTGCACAGATTAGCAATCTCTCTTTCAAGGTTTCTAACCCCAGCCTCTCGTGTATAATGAGAGATAATCTTTGAAAGGGCAGACTGCCCAATCTTTAACATTTCGTTAGTAATTCCATGCTCCTCCAGTTGTTTTGGTATGAGATATTTTTTGGCAATCTCAATCTTTTCTTCTTCGGTATAACCTGAAAGATATATTATCTCCATCCTGTCTTTTAGTGGACCAGGTATTGTGTCTGATAAATTACCTGTTGTAATAAACATAACATTTGACAGATCAAAAGGAACTGCAAGGTAATGATCCATAAAGGAATTGTTTTGTTCAGGGTCAAGCACCTCAAGGAGGGCAGATGAGGGATCTCCTCTAAAATCACTGCCTATCTTATCAATCTCATCAAGCATAAAGACAGGATTATTTGTCCCAGCATTTTTAATTCCCTGAATAATCCTTCCCGGTAATGCACCTACATAGGTTCTTCTGTGTCCTCTTATCTCTGCCTCGTCTCTTACACCACCGAGCGACATCCTTACAAATTCTCTCCCCAAAGATCTGGCGATAGATCTACCAAGCGAAGTTTTGCCTACACCAGGAGGTCCTATAAAGCAAAGGATTGGTCCTTTCATCTTTTCTTTGAGTTTACGGACACTTAAATATTCCAGTATTCTTTCTTTGACCTTTTCTAAATCGTAGTGGTCTTCATTTAAGACCTTTTCTGCCTCTTTTATATCAAGTCTATCTTTTGTGCTCTTAGACCAGGGTAATTCTGTAAGCCACTCAAGATATGTTCTTATTGTAGCAGCCTCAGCACTGTCAGGATGCATCTTTTCAAGCCTTTTTATCTGTTTTTCTGCCTCTTTCATGACCTTTTCTGGCATACCGGCTTCATCTATCTTTTTTCTAAACTCACGAGCCTCTTCACCTTTTTCATCAATATCTCCAAGTTCTCTCTGAATAGCCTTTAGTTGTTCTCTTAAGAAATACTCTCTCTGTGACTTGTCAATCTCACCCCTTGCATCTGTTTGAATTTTTTGTTGAATAGTCAAGACTTGTATCTCTCTTTCAAGTATTTCACCTATTCTTTTTAATCTTTCAATAGGATTTGACATCTCAAGTATTTCCTGAGCTTGATCTGATTTAAGACCTAAATTTGATGCTATGAGATCTGCTAATCTACCGGGTTCTTCAATATTTTCAATAATTACCATAACATCAGGCATCATTGTTTTACCCAACGAAATGACCTTTTCAAGTTGCTCTTTGATGTTTCTTATGATTGCCTCGTTTTCGACTGTAGATATATATGGTTTTTCCTCTGTTATTTTTTCTATCTTAGCCATAAAGAAGGGCTCAAGTTGTGTATATTTAAGGACTTTTGATTTCTTAAGCCCTTGCACCAGTATTTTGACTCTGCCATCAGGGAGTTTTAACATCCTCATAACCATACAAACTGTCCCAGAACTATATAAATCTTCTGTGCTTGGGTTTTCTAAGGTCATGTCTTTTTGTGTGACAAGAAGTATCATCCTATTTGTGTTAAGAGAATGGTCAATGGCTTTTATTGAGACATCTCTACCTACAAAAAGTGGAACAATCATATACGGGAAGACCACTATATCTCTTACAGGTAATACAGGCAGTATCTCTGGTATGTCTATTTGTTGATCTAAATTATTCTTGTTCTGCTCACTCATTTAAGCAATTCCTCCAATTTTTATTTCCTTTACAAATATATAAAAAATCCTGATTTAATAAAAAGAAAAAATATTTTTTACTAATTTATCATAATATCTATTATTTGAATCCTATGCTCTTTTTACAGGTATTTGAAGCATTCTACTTGTAATCTTATCAAAGACAATCTTTAATACACCATTATCATAGGTTGCATTACCTGTAATAATATTGGCAGTAACAGGCATAGTCAAAACTCGTCTGAAACCATGAGATACCCTTTCAATGCAAAAATAATTCAAAGCCCTTGATTCCTCTGCTATCTCTTTTCGCTTGCCTTCAATAACAAGAAGTTCTCTGAATATCTTCACAGAAATATCAGCAGGGTCAGTCCCCGGAACATCCATCTCAAATACTACTTTATCTTCTGTCTCATAAATATCAACAGGTGGCCACATTGAAGTCTCTGTAGGTCCTAAAAAGAAACCTTCCATTATTTGATACTCCTTGCCTTTTTTATTATATACTCTTTTAAGCCTTCTGACAGTTCATTATTCTTGAGTGCCAAGTCAATTGTAGCTTTAATAAATCCTAATTTATCTCCTGCATCATATCTTTCCCCTTTGATTAAGTATCCATAAATAGGTCTTTTCTTTAGTAACTTTTTTAAGGCATCTGTTAGTTGTATCTCACCGCCTGCGCCAGGGGTAAGATTTTGTAATATTTGAAATATGTCAGGAGTTAGTATATATCTTCCTATAATTGCGAGATTTGAGGGAGCCTTTTGAATACTTGGTTTTTCAACCAGATCTTCAATTCTATATATATCACCTTCTTTAAATCCTTTTATTATGCCGTATCTGTTTACTTCATTTTTAGGAACCTCTTGAAGTGCAATAACAGGTGCGTCTTTTTCATAAAAGATTTTTGCCATCTCTTCAAGTAATGGATATTCAGGGTCAATAACATCATCACTTAGTATTACTGCAAAGGGTTCATTATTGACAAAAGGACTTGCACAACCAATAGCATGACCAAGTCCAAGTGCTGTTTTTTGACGAATATAAGCAAAATGGACATTGTTGAGTTTTTGAATCTCTTCAAGAAGTTTATCCTTGCCAGAACTTTTTAATTTTTCCTCAAGTCTGTATGCTGCATCAAAATGGTCTTCTATTGTTCTTTTATTCTTACCTGTGATAATGATAAACTCCTCCATTCCTGCATTGATTGCCTCCTCAACTGCATATTGAATAAGTGGTTTGTCAACTATTGGCAACATTTCTTTTGGTGATGCCTTTGTTGCTGGTAAAAATCTTGTCCCAAGACCTGCTGCAGGGAGTATAACCTTTTTAATCCTCTTTTCCATCTTATCAATCTCCTTAAATGAATAAGAATTTGTAAGAAAACACTTTTTTTAACTTATAACACATTACTTCTTACCTTAAAATAGCGCTTAGGAAGGGCTGTTTCAGGCTTTTTATAATCGACAGATTTTATTTAATTTTTCTTTATTCATTATAATGCAATGCCTTATGACAAAACCCTAGGAACTTTGTCGTATAAAAATCCCACACCAGCCCTTCCTATCTTACTTGCTGATCTTATAAAGCTTTTTAGTTCTATCGCCGATTTTGGGTCTTATGCTTGGATTATTTTTTGGTTACTATTATGTTAAAATGTTTGGAAAAAATCAAAAGAGGTAAAAAGGTGAACCACTTTAAATACAAAAATGGTCATTTACATGCAGAGGATGTGCCTGTTGAAAAAATCGCCAATGATTTTGGCACACCATTATATATTTATAGTTATGCAACTTTAATAAGACATTTCAAGGCCTATGAAGAGTCATTTAAAAGTATTAAACATTTGACTTGTTATGCCTTAAAGGCAAATTCAAATTCTACGATTGTAAAGATTGCATCTAAAGAAGGCTGTGGTGCCGATGTGGTTTCAGGTGGTGAATTATATAAGGCATTAAAAAATGGAATTAGCCCTAAAAAGATTGTCTATGCTGGAGTTGGAAAGACAAAAGATGAGATAGCCTTTGCAATAAATAAAGGCATATTAATGTTTAATGTAGAATCATTGGATGAACTTCTTCAGATAAATGATGTTGCCAAATCTTTAAAAAAACAAGCCCCCATTGCCTTGCGGATAAATCCTGATATTGATCCTCAGACGCATCCATACATATCAACAGGTCTTAAAAAACATAAATTCGGCATTCCCATTGAGGATGCCTTGGAGCACTTTAAGATTGCCCAATCATTAGCTAATACAAAGGTGCTTGGTATTCATATGCATATTGGTTCTCAACTAACAAATGTCTTACCATTCGTTGATGCACTAAAGAGGATTTTAAAGCTAAAATATGACTTGAAAAATCTTGGTATTGAGATTGATTACTTAGATATTGGTGGTGGTATAGGCATTAATTATAATGACGAAAAACCACCTCATCCATCTGAACTATCAAATCACATATTACCTATGCTCAAAAATTTAGACATAACATTGATACTTGAACCCGGAAGATCAATTGTAGGAAATGCAGGTATTCTTGTCACAAAGACCCTTTACCTCAAAAAAGGAGATGGTAAGGAATTCATCATAGTAGATGCAGCAATGAATGATTTGATAAGACCTTCTATTTATGGCGCCTATCATCGTATAGAGCCTGTTAAAAAGACAAAGAGAAATACTATATTGGCTGATGTAGTAGGTCCTGTATGTGAGTCTGGTGATTTTCTCGCCAAAGATAGAGAAATAAAAAAGGTAAATAAAGGTGAACTAATTGCGGTAATGAGTGCAGGGGCTTATGGTTTTTCAATGGCATCAAATTATAATAGTCGTCCTAGACCAGCAGAAGTACTGGTCAAGGGAGACAATAATTACCTAATTAGAAAAAGAGAGACCTTTCGAGATTTGATTAAGGGCGAGATAATCCCTGATTTTATTTAGTCTCTTTTTAAATTCCGAATTCCTTAAATGGAGTAAACAATGCTAATTAATTTCACAAAAATGCAAGGCACAGGAAATGACTTTGTTCTTATCAACTGTCTTAAGGAAATATCCTTTTCAGACTTGCTTAATCTATCCGAATTGTGTGCAAAGATTTGCCATAGAAAATTTGGTATTGGAGCCGATCAGGTGCTTCTGTTAATGCCTTCAAAGGTTGCTGATTTTCGTATGGATATTTATAACGCAGATGGTAGTAAGGTGGAGATGTGTGGTAATGGCATAAGATGTCTGGCAAAATATATTTGGGATGAAAAATTATCAGAAAAAGAGCAATTGGAGATTGAAACACCTGCAGGCATCATCAAACCTAAAAAAAATGGTGATATGGTAAAGGTAGATATGGGAAAGCCTTTATTTGAACCATCACTTATTCCTGTAAATTTAGATACAGGCTCCCCAATTTTTGATTATCACCTGCCTATTCTTGACAGTGAATTTAAGATTAACTGCGTATCAATGGGCAATCCGCATGCGGTAATTTATCTGCAGCAAGATATTAGTACCTTTGATGTATCGCGTTATGGCAGGTTGATTGAAAATCACTCTTTATTCCCTAAAAGAATAAATGTAGAATTTGTCAATGTTATCAACAAAGACAAAATTAAGATGAGGGTATGGGAAAGGGGTTCAGGGGAAACCCTTGCATGTGGAACAGGTGCTTGCTCAAGCGCCGTTGTATCAATTTATAAGGGTTTGACAAATCCAAAGACCGAGGTTGAGCTTTTAGGAGGCAGTCTCTTTATTGAGTGGAATAAAGGCGAGTCAGTTTTTATGACAGGTCCAGCAAAAGAGGTCTTTAAGGGGAGGATAAATATTGATATTTTTTGAAAGGAGAAGACATAAAAGGATAGAAAAGACAAATGAAATAGAATTTATCAAGATTACAAATAATCAAAAAGAGGTTATCAATAAGGGCAAACTCGTTGATATCAGTCAAGGCGGAGTTGGTATTGTGACAGACTTTGTGCTGTTAAAGGGTCAACCATTGATTTTAAAGGGAGCATCTGAAAATGATATGCTTACTTATGGTGTTGTGTGTTGGACACAAAGACAAAATAATGTAATTAGGTCAGGTATTAGGTTTAATTTTTAAAAAAACTTCAAAAAAGGAGGCTTAAAGTATGGTTATTAATGGAGCAATAACAGCTATTGTTACACCATTTAAAGATGGCAAGTTTGATGAAAAGGCTTATGAAGATTTAATTAACTGGCAGATATCAGAGGGTATTCATGGACTCCTGCCTTGTGGAACAACAGGAGAGGCATCAACTCTTGATTATGATGAGCATTATAGGGTTATAGAGGTAGCAGTCAAGATAATAAATAAAAGGGTGCCTGTTATTGTCGGAACCGGGTCAAATTCAACGAATGAGACAATTGAAATCACTATGAAGGCTAAGGAACTCGGTGCTGATGCAGCATTAATAGTAACACCTTATTATAATAAACCAACTCAGGAAGGTCTCTACAGACATTATAAGCTGGTTGCAGAACAAGTGGACATTCCAATTGTTCTTTACAATGTCCCAGGAAGGACATCTGTTAATATGCTGCCAAGCACAGTAGCCAGATTATCAGAAATAAAAAACATAGTGGCTATCAAAGAGGCAACAGGAGACATGAAACAAGTAAGTGAGATAATAAGGCTCTGTGGTGATAATATTACAGTTATTTCAGGTGATGATTTTACAACACTTACTTTGCTTGCCCTCGGAGGCAAGGGTGTAATATCTGTTAGCTCAAATGTGGCGCCTAAAAAGGTTTCTGAAATGTGTAATGCCTGGTTTGCAGGTGATATTGAGAAGGCAAGAAAATTACATTATACCCTTGAGCCACTCAATTCAGCAATGTTTATTGAGACAAATCCTGTGCCTGCAAAGACTGCTCTTTCTATGATGGGAAAAATAAAGGATGAAGTAAGGATGCCTCTTTGCGAGATGTCTCAAGCCAATAAAGACAAACTCAAATCAGTATTGAAGTCTTTGGGATTGTTGTAATAAAGAGACAAGGCAGAGGATTAAGATTTATCCTAAATCTCTGCCTTGCCATTACTTCAATGAAACATCTTAAGGTTTTGTTTTTTATTTTTTTTTTGTATTACAACTATTAAAAATGCTGATATATCGCAAGCAAAAGACCTTGCCCCAAATCCATATGAGATAGAAAAACTTAAAGGCAACTCCATTCCAACATTTCAAATAGAGACTTTTAATAAGGGATTCATTAATTCAAGTAATTTTTCTGGCAAAAGGGTATTAGTTACCTTTTGGGCAAGCTGGTCGCCAGTATCTGCAGAAGATTTAATGAGAATTTACGAAAACATAAAGAACAAAGATATAATCTTGCTTGCAATTTGCATAGATAAAGAGAAGGAAAAGGCTAATTTTTTAATCAAGGATTTGACCCAACAAAATGTTATCTTTGCATATGACAAAGGTGGGAGGGTATCAAAAGACTTATTTAAAGTCTTTATGATACCAACAACAATCTATGTAAATGATAAAGGTATCATAGAAACTATATACTTGGGCTTACAAGATTGGAACTATAAAATAAAAAGGATAACATGATTTAGTGATATAGAAATTCCCACTTTTTAAAGGGGATAGGGGGTTGTTAGATATTGTGGTTAGTTTCAAAAAGATAGAGAAAATACGAAAAAGGGCATTAATTACTGGAATAACTGGGCAAGATGGGGCTTATCTTGCAGAATTCCTTATTGAAAAGGATTATGAAGTTCATGGAATTAAGCGAAGGAGCTCTCTGATTAATACTCAAAGGGTTGATCATCTATATAAAGATCCTCATGATGATGATGTAAATTTTTTCATGCACTATGGGGATATGACTGATTCTACAAATTTAATAAGAATATTGATGGATGTTAAGCCTCATGAAATTTACAACCTTGCAGCCCAGTCTCATGTAAGGGTCTCATTTGATACTCCTGAATACACTGCAAATGCAGATGCTATTGGAACATTAAGAATGCTTGAAGCAATGAGGATATTAAATCTAAAAGATACTCGTTTTTATCAAGCTTCATCTTCTGAAATGTATGGTAACAGCTCTGTCATTCCCCAGAATGAGATGACACCCTTTAGCCCAAGAAGCCCCTATGGTGCAGCAAAGTTATATTCCTATTGGATTACAATTAATTACAGGGAAGCTTATGGCTTTTTTGCATCTAATGGGATACTTTTTAATCATGAGTCTCCTATAAGGGGTGAAACCTTTGTTACAAGAAAGATAACACAGGCTGCTGCAAATATTTCTCTTGGTCTGCAAAAAAAACTATATCTTGGCAATCTCGATGCAAAAAGAGACTGGGGCCACTCTAAAGACTATGTTGAGGCTATGTGGCTAATCCTTCAACACAATAAGCCTGATGACTTTGTAATTGCCACTGGTGAGGCTTATTCTGTTAGGGAGTTTGCAGAAATGGCATTTCAGGAGGTTGGTATAGATTTAGATTGGCATGGTAAAGGTATTGATGAAAAAGGTATTGATAGGAAAAGAGGTAATGTTTTGATAGAGGTAGATAGTAGATACTTTAGACCAACAGAAATAGATTTATTGATTGGAGATAGCACAAAGGCAAGGACAATACTCCATTGGAAGCCAAAATACACACTCAAAGATATGGTCAAAGAGATGGTAGCATCTGATTTGTTGATTGCTCAAAAGAGATTAAAATTGAAAGAATGCGGTTTTGACTTTTGAAAGAGTAATCACATGACAAATGAAATAATTATACTTATTTTTGAGGCAATAACGGTCTATTTTATTGTCCTCTGGACTCACTCATTGAGGCATCGCTTTGGATTAGCCCCTTTTTATGCATTTCTTGGTAGCTTAACTGTTGTTATGTCTTGGATAACTGATGCAGGAATAAAAGTTGATTTTGCAGGTATCACTTTTATGGTTGGTTCAACAGTTTTTTATACCTCTTTATTACTTGGTATTTTTGTTGTATATGTCTTTGATGGTCCAAGGTCTGCAAGAATAGCTATATCT
>OGCL01001857.1_pt1 | contig 16597 bp, 8 predicted proteins | sample 1570041 | NCBI WGS metagenome assembly OGCL01 (sample SAMN06266162, study PRJEB24511) | hot springs metagenome | isolation source: Hot spring water | place: South Africa: Limpopo | collected 2015-06-22
CCGGTGCAGGCTTTTGACCTGTCGTCGCTGGACCTGTTTGGGCTGTTCACGAAGAAGGAGGAGCCGCCGGCGGCGAGCCCGGCGACACTCCCCTACAGGCTCGAATTCGACTTCGGCGGCGCCGATGACGCGAAGGCCCTGACGCGGACGCTGCAGGATGCCTCGCTGCTTTACCGCTTGCGCCAGGATGCGCCGCCCGACGGCGAAACCCTGGCGCGGCGCATGGCGGCCGACCTTACCCCCCTGGTCGATGCGCTCTGGTCGCAGGGCTATTTCAATGCCGAAGTCGCGCTCGTCGTCGACGGCGTGGCGCTGCGCGTCGGGGCGGAGCCGGATGCCCGGCTGATCCGCGCCCTCGAATCGCACCGCAACCGCGAGGCTGTGCCGATCACGGCCACGATCCGCCCGGGGCCCGTCTTCGCACTGCGCAAGGTCGATGTCGCCGAACAGGGCGCTCCGGGCGCTCCCGCCATCGACGATCCGCTCAGGGTCAGCCGGCTGAAGCCGGGCGACCCCGCCACCTCCGCCTCGCTGCGGGCGGCTCGGGCGGCGTTGGTCGATCATCTGCGCGCCCAGTCGCGGCCCCTCGCCAAGGTGGTCGATCTGCAGCCGGTGGTGGACCATCCCGCCCGCACAATGGATGTCACTTATATCGTGGAGCCGGGGCCGGTTGCCGGCTTCGGCACGGTTGCGGTCGAGGAGACCGGCGACATTCCGCCCGAGGTCATCCGCTCCTTCATCTATCTGGAGCCGGGCGATCCCTATTCGCCCAAGGCCCTCACCGACACGCGCAAATCGATCGGCACGATTCCAGCCGTCGGCTCGGTGCGGATTCGGGAAGCCGAGCGGCTGGACGGCGCCGGCAACCTCCCGATCTTTGTCGAGGTCACGGAGCGGCCCAAGCGTCTGCTCGGCTTCTCGGCGCGCTATTCGACCATCGACGGCCCGGCCGTGCGGACCTACTGGGAACACCGCAACCTCTTCGGCGGGGCGGAGCGCCTGCGGCTGGAGGGCGACGTCTTTCTCGCCCCCCGCATTGACGGCACAAAGATCACGAAGTTCGAGGATTTCGAGCGCTCCGATCTCGGCGGCCGCTTCTCCTTCAGCTTCCTGAAGCCCGCACTCGGCGGCAGCCGCTATGACTGGCTGCTCGACGGCGTCGCGACGCGCCAGCGCGTCGGCACCAACCGCTTCGGCGGCTACACCGCCCGCTACGGCAACGTCACCACCGCGATCCAGCGTCGCTTCAGCGACACCTTCTCGATTTCGGCCGGGCTCGAGGTCGAACGGGGCCAGACCTCGGACGTGCTCGGCCAGGTCGACTACACCCTCGTCGGCATCCCGCTCTCGGTGAGATACGATTCGACCGACAGCCTGCTCGATTCCACCCGCGGCATCCGCGCCACCGCCTCCGTCGCGCCCTATCCGACCTTCCTCGGCTCGACCGTCGGGATCGTCCAGAGCAAGGCGTCGCTCGCGGCCTTCTACGCATTGGACGAGGACGCGCGCTATGTGCTCGCCGGCCGGGTCGGGCTGGGCTCGATCGCCGGGGCGGACCTGGACGAAATTCCCGCGACGCGTCGCTTCTATGCCGGCGGTGGCGGTTCGGTGCGCGGCTATGCCTATCGCACGCTCTCGCCGCTGGGCCCGCTGAACCGCCTCACGGGCGGGCGCAGCCTGTTCGAGGCTTCGCTCGAGGCGCGCATCAAGATCACCGACACCATCGGCGTCGTGCCCTTCTTCGATGCGGGCACCGCCTTCGAGGGCAGTGTGCCGGACTTCAAGCAGCGCCTGCAGATGGCTGCCGGTCTCGGCCTGCGCTACTACACGGCCATCGGGCCGATCCGCGTCGACGTCGCCGCGCCGCTCAACCCGCGCAAGGGCGATAAACCCGTCGCGCTCTATGTCAGCATCGGGCAGGCCTTCTGATGCGGACAAATCTCACATCGCTGCGGCCCCTCGCGCTGCGTCTCGCCCTGCCAGCGCTGCTGTTGTTGGCAGCTCTCGTTGCCTTCGTGCCCTTCGGCGGCATCGCCCAGAACGCCCAGACCGATCGCGGCGTGGTCGCCGACCTGATCTCGAAGGCGCTCTCCAGCGACACCAGCCAGGTCTCGATCGGCGCGGTCAACGGCGCGCTCTCCTCCGATGTCGAGATCCGCGACATCGTCCTGTCGGATCGCGACGGCCCCTGGCTGCGGCTGGACCGCGCCCGCCTGATCTGGACACGCAGCGCCTTGCTGCTGCGCCGTCTGGACATCGACCGGCTCGAGATCGGCAGGCTCGAGCTTCTGCGCAAGCAGGCGCCGCCACCCCCGGGCGCCGCCCCGCCGCCAGATGGCCCGATCCTGCCCGAACTGCCCCTGAAGGTGATCGTCCGCGCCTTCCAGTTGAACGAGCTCGCCCTGGGCGAGCCGGTGGTTGGCGTCGCCGCGCGGCTCGGTGCCACCGGTTCGGCGAGTCTTGGGCCGCCGAGCGAGGGGCTGGACCTGCGGCTCGCGGCGCGCCGTCTCGACGCGCAGGGCCGTTTCGACGTCAACCTCTCCTTCGTGCCGGACACGACGCGGCTCCAGCTCAACGTCAAGCTCGACGAGCCGGCCGGCGGGCTGATCTCGAAGATCGCCGGCCTCCCCGGCGAGCCGCCGGTGACGCTCGATCTCGGCGGCGACGGGCCGCTCGATTCCTTCGGCTCGACCCTGATCTTCAATGCCGGACCGACCATCGGCGCACGCGGTGATGCCCGGCTCGACCGGCGCGGTACCGAGCGACTGCTCACCCTGGCGCTCGATTCGCGCATCGAGGGGCTGATGCCGGCCCCCGTCGCGCCGGTCTTCGCCGGCTCGACACGGCTCGACGGCGCTGTCGGCTTCCCGGATGGCGGCGGCGTCGACATCCGCAGTCTCGCTCTGGTCTCGGCGCTGGCGCGACTCGATGTGGGCGGGCGCACGGCGGCCGATGGCACGCTCGATCTGCGCGTCACTGCGGCGGCGCTGCCCAACGCCGGCGGCAAGACAGTCGCCTCCGGCACCGAGATCGGCCGTCTCGCCTTCGATGCGACCATTCGCGGCCCGGCCGCGGGGCCGACGATCGTCGCGACTCTCGACGCGCGCGAGGCGCGCCTGCCGGCCGGCGGATTCGAGCGCCTCGGCCTGACCTTCAACGCCACCCCCACCGGCCAGATCGGCCAGCCCGGCACGCGCATCGCGCTGACGGCGGATGGCGAGGCGGCGGGAATCAGTCTGAGCGACCGGGCGCTTGCGCGGGCGGTGGGGGAGCGCGTTACCTTCACCCTGCGCGGCACGGCGCAGGATGACGGCACCGCCGATTTCGAGACGCTGCGGCTCGCCCTGTCGGGTGTCGAACTCGACTACAAGGGCAAGGCCGGCAATGTGCGCACGCAGGGGCGCCTCCAGGCCGTGCTGCCGGATCTCGCCCGCCTGAGCGGCCTGGCCGGGCGCCCGCTCGGCGGCCGTGCCGAGATCGCGGCCGAGATCGACGCCACGCCGCGCCGCAACGAGTATGCCGCGACCCTGAGCGGGCGAGGGGAGCGCCTTGCCACCGGCGACGCCCGCCTCGACCGACTGCTGGCGGGCCGCCTGACCCTCGACGGCCGGGTCAGGTCCTTGGCGGAGGACATCACGGTCAGCGGCCTTCGGCTTGCCGGCGAGCACGCGACCATCACGGCTGATGGTGGCATCGGACGCCAGGCCTCCGATCTGCGCCTCGCCCTGGCGCTGCCCGATCTGAAGCGCGCCGATCCGCGGCTTTCGGGCCGCGGCGACCTCACGGCGCAGATCAGCGGCCCGCGCGACAGGCTCGACGCCACGGCCCGGCTCGCCATCGCTGACGCGACGGCACTCGCCCGCCCGATCCCGCGCCTGACCCTGGATGCCGTGATCCGCGACCTGCAGGGCGCGCTCGACAGCCGCCTGACCCTGAACGGCGAGATCGATTCCCGGCCCGCCACGGGCACCGTCGCGCTCGCGCGCCTGCCGGGAGACGGCTGGAACCTCTCGGCGCTCGACATCGCCATCGGCTCCGTCCAGCTGAACGGTGGCCTGACGCTCGATCCCGCCAGCCGCGCCGAAGGGCGCATCACGCTCGCCGCCCGAAATCTCGACGATCTTTCGGCGCTCGCCTTGACCAAGCTCGGCGGCCAGCTCGATGCCGATCTCCGCCTCGCCGTGGTCGAGGGGCGCCAGAATCTTGATCTCACCGCCAGGGGCACGAAGCTCGCCGGTCCCTCGCTGGCGATCGACCGTCTCGACGCCACGGCGGCCGCCCGCGACGTCTATGGCCGCCCGCAGCTCGATGCTGCGCTCGCCATCGACCGCGCCGTCCTGGCCGGAGAGGCCATCAGCGCCATCCGCTTCGGGTCGAAGGGCGCGCCCGAGGCCAGCGCCTTCACCCTGAGCGCCGCCGCGCGCGGCTTTGCCCTCAACGGCGCCGGCCGTCTCGTCCCCGGCGAACCGCTCAGCCTCGAACTGGCGAGCTTCGAGGCGCGCCGCGACGGCCGGCGCATCGCGCTCGCCAACCCCGCCAGCTTCCGCTTCCCGGCCGGGGGCGTCGAGATCGCAGGCTTCGCGCTGGCGATCGAGAACGGGCGCCTGACGCTCGCCGGCCGCGCAGGGGAGACGCTCGATCTCGACATCGCCGCCCGCAACGTCCCGCTTTCGGCCGCCCGCATCATCGCGCCGGGCCTCGACCTCGCGGGGACGCTGGAGGCGCAGGCGAAGATCGGCGGCACAGCCGCTGCGCCGACAGGACCGTGGAGCGTCAGGATTTCACGTCTGGTCACGCCCGAGACGCGCCGAGCCGGCCTGCCGCCGGTCGAGATCGCGGCATCCGGCGCGCTGAAGGGCGAGGTCGCGAGCGTCGATGCGACGGTCAATGCCGGCCGTGGCGTAACCCTGACGCTGCGCGGGACAGCGCCGCTGAACGCAGCCGGCGTGCTCGACCTCGTGGCGCAGGGCCGCGTCGATGCCGCGCTCGCCAACCCGCTGATCGGCGCGCAGGGTCAGCGCGTCACGGGCAGTGTGGCGCTTGATCTTCGCGCGGCGGGCTCGCTCGCCGCTCCGCGGCTGGGCGGGTCGGCCACGCTGAGCGGCGGCAGCTTCACGGATGTGCTGCAGGGCGTCCGGTTGACCGCGATCGAGGCGCGGGTCGCCGCCAATGGCGAAAACCTGACGATCGAACGCGCCAGCGCCAGCACGCCCAATGGCGGCACGCTCTCGGCCACGGGGCGCGTCGAGCTTGATCCCGCTGCGGGCTTTCCGGGCTCCATCCGGATCCAGGGCAATCGCGCCCAGCTCGTCTCCAGCGATATCGTCACCGCCGTCGCCAATCTCGGCCTCGACATCGCCGGCCCGCTCGCCCAGCGGCCGCGGATCGGCGGGCGCGTCGACGTGCTCTCGCTCGATGTTAAGGTGCCCGACCGGCTGCCGGGGACCCTGCGTCCCGTCGACGGCATCAAGCATATCCGCCCGACCGGCACGGCGGCCGCCCGCCTCGCCGCGGAGAAGCGCTACGCCCGCCCAGCCAGGCGGGGTGCCCGTCCGGCGCCGGCCTTCGACGCCGCGCTCGCGCTCACGGTTTCGGCGCCGAGCCGTGTTTTTGTCCGGGGCCGTGGCATCGATGCGGAACTCGGCGGACAGCTCAGGGTCGGCGGCAGTCTGGCGGCGCCTCAGCTCGACGGCGGCTTTGAACTGCGCCGCGGGCGCCTCACCGTGCTGAGCCAGCGTCTCGACTTCAGCCGCGGCCGGCTGACCTTCGCTGGTGGAACGCTGCCGGAACTCGACTTCGTGGCCGAGACGCGGGCGGGGGATGTCACGGCCCGCGTCATCGTCACCGGCCCGGCCGATGGGCCGGAGTTCGCCTTCACCTCCAATCCGGATCTCCCGCAGGACGAGGTGCTGTCGCGCCTGCTCTTCGCGCGGGCGTCGGGTTCGCTCTCGCCCTTCCAGGCGCTGCAGCTGGCGCAGACGGCCGCGCAGTTCGCTGGCGGTGGTGGCGACGATTCTTTCGAGCGGCTGCGCAAATCCCTCGGCGTGGACAATCTCGACATTCAGGTCGGCGCCGGCGGCCCGACCGTCGGCGTCTCGCGCTACATCAGCGACAACGTCTCTGTAGGCGTGAAGGCGGGCGCGCGGCCAGAGGACAGCGGCGTCTCGGTGAACATCGACCTGACGCGCCGACTCAAGCTCCAGGCCGAGACCAATGCCGAGGGCGGGGCGGCGGTCGGCGTCGGCGCCGAGTGGGAGTATTGATTCGTCCGCGCTTGCGGCGCGGCGACCCCCGTTGAGCGGGCCCGCCTGCCCGCCAGCCGCCGATCTCAGCGACATGGACTGGCGGAGCGGCCCGATCATCTGAGGGGTAGTGGGGGAATCGGGCCGCGCGGCGACGGGCGGCAGGGCTCACGCCGATTCCACCCTGGAACGCCTCGAAACGGGGCTTGCCGGTCGGGCGCGGTTAACGGTTGGTAAATTTCGCCCGTCAAAGCGTGGCCTGCCTGCAACACCGCATTCCAAAGCACCCCCCTGCGGCTCTCGGCGGCGTGATCGCGGTTGATCGGCATCCGGGCATTCGTATGGTTGTCCTGCGTCGGGACGTTCCCGGTCGCTGTTTTTCGTCTTCGCCTCTGAATGGTCAGGGACGCGGGCGAAAGACCGGGAACAAACCGGTTCGGTGATTGGGTCTCCTGGGGCTGGTCACCAACAGAGCTGGTAGAAGCCCGAGGGTCTCGAAACTCTTTTGGAGGTTACCAATGAAGCTCGTTAAGAGCCTCCTCCTCGGTTCCGCCGCCGGCTTCGCCGCGGTCGCCGGGGCTCAGGCCGCCGACCTTCCCTCGCGGAAGGCCGCTCCGGTCGAATACGTTCGCGTCTGCTCCGCCTACGGCGCAGGCTTCTTCTACATCCCCGGCACCGAGACCTGCCTCCGCGTCGGCGGCCGTGTCCGCGCCGAGTATGTTGTCGGTGAGCGCTTCGGCGAGTCCGACGCTTACGGCACCCGCGCCCGTGGCCGTCTGAACATCGACGCCCGCACCGCGACCGCTTACGGCACGCTCCGCACGTTCATCCGCTACGAGCTGACGAACAACTCGGGCATGTACAACAACGGTTCGGCCGGCTTCAACGTCGGTGGCACCGTCGCCGGCTTCAACACGATCGCCGCTTCGGCGACGACGTCGCTGGTCGATCTGGCCTTCATCCAGTTCGGTCCGATCACCGCCGGTCGCGCGCAGTCGTTCTTCGACTTCTACGCCTCGGACTTCAACTTCAACTCGATCCGCACGGCTGATACCCGTCTGAACCTGTTGGCCTACACCGCCACCTTCGGTTCGGGCTTCTCGGCCACGATCTCGCTCGAAGACCGCGTCTCCGGCGCCGGCACCGGCGGTGGTCGCGATCTCGGCGTCGGCTCGCTCGCCGGTGCGACGCTCGTCCGTCAGGGTCAGGATTATCCGGACCTCGTCGGCTCGCTGCGCGTCGATCAGGGCTGGGGCTCCGCTCAGCTGTCGGGTGCCGTCGGCAACCGCAAGGGCGCTGCTGCCGTCGGTCTCGGCGCTGTCGAGGGTGACGAGTTCGTCTGGGCCATCCAGGGCGGCGTGAAGATCAACCTGCCGATGCTCGCCGCTGGCGACACCCTGTTCCTGCAGGCGGCTTACGCCGACGGCGCGCTGGGCTATCTCGGCTACACCGGTTCGGGCGTCGGCGCCTTCGGTCTCGGCCGCATCGGCAACCTGGCTCTGTTCGACACCGCTCTGAACACCGTCACGGGCTCCATGAAGAACTCGACCGGCTACTCGCTCGTCGCGGCCTTCCGCCACTTCTGGACCCCCACGCTGCGTTCGGAGATCTCGGCTTCGTACTCCGAGCTGAAGCTCGGCTACGTCACGCCGGGCACGGTCGGCCTGCAGCGCTCGATGGACCCCAAGGAGTTCATCGCCGCCGCCAACCTGATCTGGTCGCCGGTCTCCGGCCTGGATATCGGTGTTGAGGTTCTCTACTCGAACCTGCAGCTCCGTCAGCCGGTCGTCGCCGTCGACAACTTCGGCGTCCGTTCGAACGCTGCTCGCCTGATCAAGAGCGAGGACACGATCGCCGGCCGTCTGCGCATCCAGCGCGACTTCTGATCGTATCACAACGATCTGAATGGAAGCCCCGGGGAAACCCGGGGCTTCTTTCGTTTGGGCGGCCCGCACGGGACTTAACGCCCTCGGATGGTTGACAGACAGCGGGTGAAGCCGCTTCCTGAGATCGCCGCTCCGCCCGGTCGGACAGCGCGACCTCCACCCGCAGCAGGGGTCCGGTCCGCTCGCTCCCGTGCGGGGCGCGTCGTCCCAGGGCACCGACGTCGCGATGCGTCGGCCGGGACGAAAAGGGGCTTGGGGGTAAGGCATGTCGCAGCCGGGACGTTGGCTTTGGGGGCTGGTGCCGCTGGCGCTGCTCTGGGGCGCCGGAAACCTGTTTCTCGGGGAGGCGATCGAGCGTGATGTCGGGCGCCGGGCCGTCACCGTGGCGGCCGCCGCAGCGGGGGAGGCGCCGGGAGCCCGCCCCGTCACCGCCCGGATCGACGGCCGCGACGTCACCATCAGCGGCGAGGCCCTGTCGGCGGATGGCGCGGCACGCGCGATTGCCCGGCTGAGGGCCGAGTTCGGCGTCCGGCGCGCGCTGGGTGGACTGTCCCAGGTCGTCGCCCAGAAGCCCTATAGCTGGTCGGCCACCCGCCGTGGCGATGTCGTCACGCTGACCGGCTTCGTCCCGGACGAGACGACGGCCCGCAGCCTCGTGGCGGCGGCGGAGCAAGGTCTGCCGGGCCTGCGCGTGGAGGATCGCCAGAGCTTCGCCTTCGGCGCACCGGCGGGCTTCGCGTCGATGGCGGCGGCCCTGCTGGCTGAACTGCCCAGGCTCGCCTCCGGGAAGGTGGCGCTCGACGATATGCGCTTCTGCATCGAGGGCATGGCCGCAACGCCGGACGCCTATCTCGCGCTGCGAAGCGCGCTGGCCAACTTGCCGCGCGAGGGCTTCCAGCCGGTCGCCTGCACGCTTGAGGCGCCGTCCGTGTCGCCCTATCGCTTCAGCGCCGAGAAGCTCTCGCAGGAGGCGGTGCGGATCGAGGGGTTCGTGCCGCCGGCTCTGCGCGAGGCGGCTCAGGAGGCCTTGCGACGGGCCTTTCCGGCTCCGATGACAATCGAGGACCTCACCAAGCCCGCTTCGGGCGAGCCGCCGGCCTTTCTGACGCGCGTCACGCGCGCCTTGGGTGATCTCGCCCGGCTGCGGCAGGGGCGCGCCGAGCTGGAGGCCGATGCCTATCGCCTGTCGGGCGAAGGGCCGGACACCTTCGAGGCCTGCCAGGCGCTGCGCCTCCAGATCGCGCAGGGCGACGGGCCCGATTCCGTGGCACAGGCGACGATCGCCTGCCCGCCCGAGCCGCCTCCGCCGCCGCCCCCTGTCGAAAGCCTGATCCCGGCGCTGCCCGCCATTCCCGATCCCGTCTTCCTGCCGTCGGACCTGCCGCCACCCGCGCCCGCGCCCGTTCCGGAAACGCCTGCACCCCGCATCGAGGCCGCTCCGGCGCCCGCCGTGACGCCGTCGCCGCCACCGCCGCCAGCGCCTGTCGCGCTGGCCTGGTCTGCAACGCGTGGCCCGGACGGCGTGACCCTGCAAGGGCAGGCCCCGGATGCCGCTGCCCGCGACACCCTTCTGGCGAAGGCGCGGGCCCTCGGACTGGGCGGGGCGGTCACCGATCGTCTCGCGATCGAGGCCAATCTGCGCGAGGCGGGCGACTATGCGGAGGCGACCGGCTTCGCGCTCGAGCTGCTCGGCCGGCTGAAAGCCGGCACGGTCACGCTGGCTGACAAGGCCCTCGGGATCGTGGGCGAGGTCGCCGACGGCGCCGCCTGGGCGGAGCTCGACGCGCTGCTGCGCCGCCGGCCCCTGCCGGCGGGTCTCTCCCTGACCGGGGAGGGCGCCGCGACCGTGGTGCCGCGGCCCTATCGCCTCTCGCTCTCGGTCGATCGCAGCGGCCTGTCTCTCGCGGGCTACCTTCCCGATGCCCAGACCCGGGAGGCGCTGCGGGCTCTCGTCGAGGCTTCGGCGCTCAAGGGTCTCTGGCGCGACGAGACGCAGCTCGTGCCCGGCGCACCCCAGGGTTTTGCTGCCGCCGCTGCGATGGCCGTCGGCAATCTGCTGCGGCTGGATCTGGGCTCGGCCGAGATCCAGGACGATCGCGTCACCCTGCGGGGCCTGACCTGCCGCGACCTCATCCAGCGCGAGGTCGAGACCAGTGCGGCCTCCGGCCTGCCAGCCGGCTTCAGGGTCGATGCGACCATCGGGCTGCGTCAGACCGGCTGCGTCGTCGATCCGCCTGCGACCTGCCAGAACGATCTCGACACGCTCACCAAGCGCAACACGGTTCTCTTCGCCCAGGGCACCTCGGTGGTCGCGCTCGATGCGCCGACCGAGCGTGTCATCGGCGAAGCGGTGGCGATCCTGAGCCAGTGCCCGGCGGCCCGCATCACCATCGAGGGCCATGCCAACAACGACGGCGAGCGGGGCGGCTTCGACAATCTCGATCTGTCGGCTCGCCGCGCCCTGCGCGTGCGCGATGAATTGGTTCGCCGCGGCATCGATCCGGCGCGGCTCGAGACGCAGGGCTTCGGGACGAAACGGCCACTGGTGCCGCATGGCCAGGCCGAGGCGCGGGCGATGAACCGGCGCGTCCAGTTCACGGTCGCGAAGTAAGGGGGCGGACATGCTGTATCTCGCCAGTCAGTTCGTCTGGTTCCTCGCCGCCGCCTTCGCGCTCGGTTTCGTCATGGGCTGGATCGGGCGGGACGGCTCCCGTCTGCGCCTCGGCGGAGCGGCCGTCGGGTGGTTCGCCGCCCTGTGGGCCGCAGGCGCCGGCCTCACCTGGCTCCAGTTCCTGAACGGCACGGCCGCGGTCTGGGTCGAAAGCGCGCTGCTGTTCACCGCCGTCTATGTCGCGGGCTGCATCCTGGGAGCGCTGCTCGCGCCGGCTCCGCGCGGCGGGACCGCCGAAGACACAGGCGTCGCAGCGACGTTGCCGCCCGTGCCGGGAGAGGCGGAGATTCCCGGTCGGCGCCCGGCCGGACTCGTCGCGGCGAAGCAGGCCAAAGCCGACGATCTCAAGCTGATCAAGGGCATCGGGCGCCAGAACGAGGACCGGCTGCAGGCACTCGGCATCTGGCATTTCGAGCAGATCGCCGCCTGGACGCCCGAGAATGTCGAATGGGTCGGCAGTTATCTCGCCTTCCCGGGCCGGATCGAGCGCGAGGACTGGGTCGGCCAGGCGAAGGTTCTCGCAACCGGCGGCGAAACCGAATTCGCCCGGCGCGTCCGGGGCGGGCTGGTCGAGACCTCGCGCGAGGAGGATGCGCCGGCGAAAGCTTGAGCGCCGTCAGGCCGCTCGGCGCTCCGCCCGAGCGACGAGGCGGCCGATGCGCCGCACCATGTCCTTGCTGCCGAGCATCGGCGCATGGCCCTGGCCCGGCGCGACGAAGGTCTCGCAATCGGGGTGGCGCTCGCCCATCTCGACCAGCGTCTTCTCTGCGAGCAGATCGGAATTGGCGCCGCGGATCGCCAGCATCGGCACGGCGTTGAGCCCGTCGAAATAGGGCCAGAGGATCGGCAGCGGCGCCTCGAGGTCGAGCTCCTCCAGAACCTTCATCAGATTGCTGTCGTAATCCGGCTTCAGCGGCCCGTCGCGGTCGGTCCAGGTCCGGCGTGCCATCATCTCCCATTCGGCGTCGCCGAAGAGCGGGAACTGCTGGTCGGCGAGGCGCTTCAGGATCTCGGCACCTTCCGCGAAGCTGCGCGGCAGCGGCATCTTGCCGACATAGCCGCGGATGCGCAGCAGTCCGCGGGCATCGATCACCGGCCCGATATCGTTGAGCACGACGCCGCGGATCGCGCCCGGCCGCGCCGCTCCCATCGCCATGGTCAAAAGCCCGCCGCGCGAGGTGCCGACGAAGACGGCCGCCTCGATGCCGGCCGCGACCAGCACCTGCATCACATCGTCCAGCTCGACGCGGATGTCGTAATTCTTCCAGTTGCGGTCATAGCCCGAGAGGCCACGCCCACGATAATCCAGCGCCAGCACGCGCCGCGGCTTCGCCTCGTCCTGCGACAGGGCGAGGGCGAGCTCATGGAAATCGGCGGCGGTGCGCGCGAAACCCGGCAGGCAGACGATCGGCAGGGCGGGCGACGCCAGCGGTCCGTAATCGCGCGCATGCAGCCGCAGCCCGTCGCGGGCGGTGACGAAGAGCGAGGAGAAGCCTGAGTGGTCGGGCATTCGGAACTCCACTTCGCTGTCCCCATCCGCGGGTCATCCCAGACGCAGCGAAGCGGAGTTCCGGGATCCATTCCAGAGCGCTGGCCAAAGATGGTCCGGAATGGATCCCGGGTCTCCCTACGGTCGCCCGGGATGACAGCGCATGAACTGGCAAAAAAATCAGGGGGCGACCCTAATCCCGCCGCCCTCCGCGCTTCAAGTCGTGGTCGATCAGATAGGCGGTGCGCTGGTTCAGCCGCTGGCGGTAGACCTGCAGGTTCTCCATCACCCGCTGCACATAGTTGCGCGTCTCGTAGAAGGGAATGCGCTCGATCCAGTCGACCGCGTCGACCTCTGGCTTGCGCGGATCGCCATAGGCCGCGATCCATTTCTTCACATTGCCCGAGCCGGCATTATAGGCGGCGAAGGTGAGGATGTAGGAGCCGCGCCACTCCTTCAGCAGGTCGTTGAGATGGGCGGCGCCCATCTGCGCCGAGTAAAGCGGGTCGCGGCCCAGTCGCGGCCAGTCGAAGGGCAGGTTGGCCCGCCGCGCCGTCTCGCGCGCCGTCGCCGGCATCATCTGCATCAGCCCGCGGGCCCCGGCATGGGAGGTCGCGGTCGGGTCGAAGGCGCTCTCCTGCCGGGCGATGGCATGGACGATCGCGCGCTCCATCGGGTCGCCCAGCACGGAGAACTCGGGCACGCCGGTGGTCGGAAACGCGGCGCTGTCGAGGGGGAAGCCGCGCTGCAGCGCGCTCTTGCCGAGCGCCAGCAGGGCGCGCGTGTCGCCCTCGCGCTGGGCGATGGCGGCCAGCGCCTCGAGGGCAGGCGTGGTGTGCAGCCGCTGGCCGAGATCGACCAGCATCTGCGCCGCGAGGTCACGCTCGCCGATCCGGTAGAGCAGTCGCACCCCGGCATGGCCGGGCAGATGCTGCAGCGCCGCCGCGGCGGAGCGTCGCAGCGGCAGATCGGGCAGGCCGAGCCGCGCCCGCGCCAGCTGCCCGTAATAGGCGATCGGATGTTCGGCCGCCCGCTCATAAGCCGTGCGCGCCTCGTTCTCCTTGCCCATCGCCTCCAGAGCGCGGCCCTGCCAATAGGCGGCGCGCGAAACCGAGATCGGCGTTTCGGCATGCCGCGCCGCCTCGCTGAAATGCTCGAGCGCGATCCCCGGCTGGTCGCGGAAGCGGAGCGCCACGAAGCCGGCATGCCATTCCGCGTCGATCCGCTCCGCGGCGTCCTCCGCGCCATGGCCGGCGGCGACGGCATAGGCGGTGGCGGCGTCGCCCTCGTCGAGCAGCTTGCGCGCGACGAGGCGGCGCTCGATCCACCAGCCGTCGCCATCGCCGAGCAGGGCGGGGTCGCGCGGTACCCCGGCCAGCCATCTGGCCGCCTCCTGCGGCTTGTCGGCGCGGCGCGCCTGCTGCGCCTGCAGGAAGGCGAAGGAGACGTCGCCGCGCAGCGAGGCTGGCACCGCCGCGATCAGCGACGGTGCGATCGGCCGGCGCGCATCGCCGCTGGCGAGGCGGGCGCGGGCGAGCGGGACGTAATCGGCCGAGACCCGCGCCGCATTGCGCAGCGCGGCGGCATCGTTGCCGCGGAAGATGTAGCGCTCCGTCCGCAGGCGGTGGTCGGTGACGGTCAGATCCTGGCCGAACGCCGCCAGCACGATCTTCTCGAGCGGCGCGCCGAGATGGTCCTGCCGCCAGCTCTGGCGCGCGAGTTCGAGCGCCTCCGCGCTGCGCCCCTCCGCTGCCAGCGCGAGCGCGAGCGCGATGCGCCCGGCGGGGCTGACCGGCTTCTGGCCCTCGAAGAAGGCCCGCACGACGGCCGGGCTCTTCCGCTCGGCAACCAGCATTTCCTCGGCGCGGCGCCGGAACAGGCTGGTCGCGGGGTAGTTCGGGTTCGCCTTCAGGAAGGCGTCGATCCGCGAAAAGGGCAGCACGCTCGCGGCGCTGCGGATGGCGACCCATTCGAGCAGGGCGCGGGCGGCGCGCTCGTCGATCGAGGCGGCGATCGCGTCTCCCTCCGAGAGCTGGCCGCGCCGATAGGCGCTGACGGCTTTGGCGAGCTGGTCGAGATCGACCTCGGACGCCCGCAGCGCGTCGGCCGGGTAGGGCGGCAGCGCCGCCGTGGTCTCGACATCGACGGCATCGACGGGATCGCGCTGGGAGGGTTGGCCGGCATCGTCGCCGGCGAGCGAAGGCGTGGCCAGCAGCAGCGGCAGGAGCAAGGCGAACATCCGCGAGCGGATGGCAGGCGAGGCCATGGCGGGCTCCACGGTCGGGTGCGTCGCCAGCGATGCTCGGGGACGGCGGTTTATGAAGCCTTAACCATGCAAGGGCCTGTTTTTACGGCAGCCCGGCTTTGCCTGCAGGACGCGACAGTTTATGTGTGACGCCCTTGTCACGATCATCCGCCCCAGGACGCCGCCTCCATGACCAAGCATCCCGCCTTCACCGGTTCGCTCCCTGCGCTGGTGACGCCGTTCAAAGGCGGCCGGATCGACGAGGAGGCGCTGCGCGGCCTGGTCGAGTGGCAGATCGAGAACGGCTCCTCCGGCCTCGTTCCGGTCGGCACCACCGGCGAGAGCCCGACGCTGTCGCATGACGAGCACCGGCGTGTCGTCGAGATCGTGATCGCCCAGGCGAAGGGCCGCGTGCCCGTCATCGCCGGCGCCGGCTCGAACAACACCACCGAAGCGATCGACCTCGCCGTCCATGCCGAGAAGGCCGGCGCCCAGGCGCTGCTGGTCGTCACGCCCTATTACAACCGGCCGACCCAGGAAGGGATGTATCAGCATTTCAAGGCGGTGAACGATGCGGTCGGCATCCCGATCATCATCTACAACATCCCGCCGCGCTCGGTCGTCGACATGTCGGTCGAGACGATGGCGCGGCTCTACGAGCTGAAGAACATCGCCGGCGTGAAGGACGCCACCGCCAATCTCGCCCGGGTCTCGCAGCAGCGCCACGCCATGGGGCCGGATTTCATCCAGCTCTCGGGCGAGGACATGACCGCGCTGGCCTATATGGCCGCCGGCGGCCATGGCTGCATCTCGGTCGTCGCCAATGTCGCGCCGCGCCTCTGCGCCGATCTGATGACGGCGGCGCTGAAGGGCGACTATGCCGGCGCGCTCAAGGTTCAGGACCGGCTCGTGCCCCTGCATGACGCGATCTTCAAGGAGCCCGGTCTCGCCGGCGCCAAGCACGGGCTCGCTTTGCTCGGCCGCGTCGAGGAGGAGGTCCGCCTGCCACTGCTGCCGGTGACGCCTGCCACCGGCAAGGTCATTCGCGACGCCATGGTGTTCGCCGGCCTGCTGAATGCCTAGATAGAGACACTGCGTCCGTCCGGGTTCCCGGCCGACGCAGGAGCCGGATCCGACGGGTTGCAAACCCGATCGGCGAATCCGACTCCAACCGAGATAGGGAGCCCGCGCCATCCGATCGGCGCGTGTTCTGGGAGCCCCTTCGCGGGCGAGAGATGATGACGAAGCCCGATCCAGCCCGCTACCGCCTCGCCGCCGACAATCGCAAGGCGCGGTTCAACTACGAGATCAAGGAGACGCTCGAGGCCGGCATCGCGCTGCAGGGCACCGAGATCAAGTCCCTGCGCGGCGGCAAGGCGACGATCGGCGAGAGCTATGCCGGCCCGATGGGCGAGGAGCTCTTCCTCTTCAACGCCTACATCCCGGAATATCTCGAGGCGAACCGCTTCAATCACGAGGTCCGCAGGCCGCGCAAGCTGCTGCTCCACCGCCGCGAGATCAACAAGCTGATGGGCGCCGTCCAGCGCGAGGGCATGGCCCTGATCCCGCTGAAGGTCTATTTCAACGACCGCGGCCGGGCCAAGGTCGAACTCGGCCTCGGCAAGGGCAAGAAGCTGCACGACAAGCGCGAGACCGAGAAAACCCGCGACTGGAACCGCGACAAGGCCCGGATCATGAAGTCGGGGGCGTGAGGCGCGTCGCGTGACAAAAAGGGCGAGGGAACCCCTTCTCCCCTTGGGGGAGAAGGTGGCACGGCGAAGCCGTGACGGATGAGGGCAGCGCCGCGGCTCGCGCCCTCATCCCCTGCCGGACCTTCTCCCCCGAGGGGAGAAGGAGGCTGACTTATCCCCGCTGCCCGAACCCATGCCTATTCTCCTCCCGCTCCGCCCGACCAAGGGGGCTGTCGCGAGGCATCGTGCGGCCGGGCGGGGTTGCGGGTTTCGTCGCCTGAGGCCGTTGCGGGCCGAAGGCGGCGGAGGCGCAGATCGCCATCGCGCGGGTGAGTCAGGCCGCGCGACCCGTGGCACGGATAACCAGAAGGCG
>OGCL01001858.1_pt1 | contig 16592 bp, 18 predicted proteins | sample 1570041 | NCBI WGS metagenome assembly OGCL01 (sample SAMN06266162, study PRJEB24511) | hot springs metagenome | isolation source: Hot spring water | place: South Africa: Limpopo | collected 2015-06-22
TCTGCACAATGTAATATTTCAGCTTGTAGTTTATCTACTTCATCTGGCACAATTACAGAATAAACCATTTCAAAAGGTTCATTTTGCATACACTTTTGTATGGTTGGAATTCCACCATCTACTCTTAAATTTTGAGATCCTTTATCTGAAGAAATAATTACTGCATATTGATACATTCTAATATCCCCCATTCTTCGTTTATGTTTATTTCACCACTCGACTCACTCTTGAGATAAAAAGTATACTTGGATAAATGACATACATCGTTAAGTTTAGAATATTCACAGTCTTGATTCATATGACATCTCTTACCACTTTGCACAACTTTTAATTTCATATTTTCGTTAATGAGCATATCATTTTGTGATAAATTCATTCTTTTATCAATCACAATGTGAGGATAGAACTTAGACATACACAATGCATATTCTTTATTTTGGCTCATAATTTGATAGGTTTCATAATCAAGTAAGATAATGTGAGGATCATTATGATAATCATCCACAACACCATTTTCATTGATAAAGAGTTTATCTCTCTTTTCAACCATTCCTTTATCTAACCCACAGAAAAGTGAATGAATTCTAAAGGATATTTCGGACATAATGACCTGATTTACCACCTTTTTTTTCAATTAATACAATATCTGTAATCTTCATACTTGGATCCATCGCCTTAGCCATATCATATATGGTTAGAGCAGAAACACTTACGCCAGTTAGAGCTTCCATCTCTACCCCAGTTTTACCTTCACAATTTACTGTACAAACAATTCGAATTGAATGACTCTTCTCATCTTCATAAAATAGAATATTTATGCTAGTTAGTAATAGCGGGTGAGACATTGGAATTAAGTCTGATGTTTTCTTTACTGCTTGGATTCCTGCAACTTGCGCAACAGACAAAACATCGCCCTTTTTTATTTCTTTGTTTGATATCGCATGAAATGTTTTCTCATTCATATGAATGATTGCTTGTGCACTCGCTACTCGAGATGTGATATCTTTTTGTGATACATCCACCATTTGCCCTCTACCTTGTTCGTTAATATGTGTAAGTTCCATTTAGCCTCCTATTTGGCTCATTTGCCGAACAATCATTTTATGTTCATCTAATAAATGTTTCTCAGGTTTTATATCATATGATTTAAGAATTAATGGGAGAATATCTTGATTATTTCTTAATGCATACTTTAAATCGATTTCAATATCACTGTGTAAACAAGGCTTTAATTTACCATCTGGTGTAAGTCTTAATCGATTACAATACGCACAGAAGTTACAAGAGAGTGGTGATATAAGACCTACTTTCCCCTTAGCACCTTCTAATTGATAATATCTTGCAGGGGATGATAGATCTTCTGCATTAACAGAAACTAAATTAGGAAAATGTTTTAAAATTAATTCATTTGAATAAAAGTGTTCCTGTGCATATTTTATATTTTGTCCAATTGGCATGAGTTCAATAAATCGGACATCCACCCCCCAAGTATCTGTAAGTTGAATGAATTGTTCGATTTCATCCTCATTGATACCTTTATTCACCACACAATTTATTTTCACTTTGAGTCCGATTTCTTGCGCAACTTGAATCCCCTTAAGTACTTTCTCTAAATCACCACCACGAGTGATATATCGATAACGTTCATTGTTTAACGTATCTAAACTTATATTGACACGATGTAATCCAGCGTTTTTTAATGGCTCCGCAAGTTCAATTAAACCTATTCCGTTAGTAGTCATCGCAATATCTTCAAGTTGTTTTAATGAAGCAACTTTCTCAATAAACTGAACAACATCTTTTCTTACAAGTGGTTCTCCTCCAGTAATTCTAAGTTTATTAACACCTAACTTAACGAAGGTCTCAATTACAGTAAAAAGTTCTTCATAACTAAGAAGTTCTTCATGTGGCATATGTTCAACCCCATCTTCTGGCATACAATAAGCACATCTTAAATTGCATCGATCGGTAATTGAAACTCGCAAATAGGTTAAATCTCGATTAAACTGATCACGCATATTCAAATACCTCCCCTGAACAATCCGTATTGTATCCACCTAATTGTTCACATATTTGTTTAAACGATTCTGATTTTAATTGAATCATGAATTGTTTCATCTGATCTGTTTCAAAGAATTCCTTTCGACAAATGAAGTCATACTCTTCTTCACCCAGTGGGATAAAATCACAACCCATTATTTTAGCGGCAGAATATACACCTAACCCACAATCCGCAATCCCATTTGAAACTGCAGCCGCAACGGCTAGATGTGTGTTTAATTCTTTATCATATCCCTCGATTAAATCAGGGTTTATATTATTTTGTTTAATCCAATAATCTAAAAGAACTCGAGTTCCAGCACCTCTTTGACGATTCACAAATCGATAATTAACAATATCTTGTATCGTATGAATCTTTAATGGATTTCCTGATTTTACAATGAGTCCTTGAATTCGTTTAACCCCTTTGACAAGAACCATAGATTCATTTGAAAACAATTGTTTTAAACACTCTTGATTATAAGTCCCTGTTGAATCTAGCAAATGCGTCATCGCAAGATGGGATTCTTTTCTCTTTAGTGCTAGTAATCCAGCATAAGACCCTACATGTACACTCGATATATGATAGTTCAATTTGGATTGTTCAAATAAGTTATTTAAAACATCCATAATCACATCATGAGATCCAATAGCCATTATTGTATTCTGTATTATTTCAATTGGTTTGTTTAACCAAACAGTCATTTCTTCATTCGCTTCAATGCCTTCACTATTCTTTTCAATCAAAGCATATCCATCACTTTTAACAACAGACATCATCATGCCTGCCCCTCTTGCAAGAGGTGTTGCGACAAATTTTCCATCTATATACCCTAGTTTTACACGTATATATTCTTTACTCTTTAAACTCGAAACAATTCTTCGAGTTGACGTTGCTTGAACTGTTTTTTGAATTAATCTTGGTCTGTGATTCATTTTAAGCAATAATGGTGTCACAAATTCTTCAAAAACGATATGAGCACTTACGGGATAACCAGGAATTCCAATAACTGGCACATGATTAACGATACCTAAAATCGCTGGTTTCCCTGGTTTAATGGCTAATCCATGAACAATGACTTCACCTAAATCACTGATTACAGATGCGGTATAGTCTTCTCTTCCTGCTGATGATCCTGCATTAACTAAAACAACATCATACATGCTAGATGCCTTCTTAATTGTCTCTTTTAATCGATCATAATCATCTGGCACAATATCCAATGTCGTTGGAATTGCATAAGCTTCTTTTGATAAACCCATAAAAAGATAAGAATTCGACTCTACAATATCCCCAGTTTCTACCTTATCATAGGCAGAACGTATTTCAGTTCCTGTAGGAATAATCGCAACTTTAACTTGCTTATAGACTTCAATTGTTAATAAATTAGCCGCCATTAATACACTAATATCCATGGGACGTAAAACATGTTCCATTGGAAATAGAAGTTCACCTTCCACAATATCTTCCCCAATTGGTCTAACATTTTCCCATGGAACGACAGATTTAATGATTTGTATACCCTTCTCTGATTCGATACAGTCTTCAACCATAATAACCGCATCATATGGTTCTAATATTGGATCACCTGTATCTACTTCAATATAATCATTATTGTTTAGTAATAATGGTTTATGTTCATTCGCCTCAATGGTTAATTTCGAGTTAATCGCAATACCATCCATCGCAGCACTCGGATAAAAAGGAACACTTCTTTTTGCATATACAGCTTGTGCTAAGACACGATTATAAGCATCTTTAGTTTCAATTCTCTCTGTTTTAATGCTCAGAAAAATACTTTCTAATGACTTCTCATAGAGTGATTTCGCAACTTCAATATCCGTTGATTTAAGATAAAAAGACCGTTTCATTCTATACCCCCCATTTACAACATGATTACTTCTACACATTCACCTTTTTTATATCCTTCTAAATGTCCTGGTACGATTAAATATGCATTCGCTTCTTTCAATGTAGAAATTAAACCACTCTTTGTATATACAATCCTTGCATGTGATTCATTCTTATTTTGATAAACATGACAATAAATTATGGTTTCTTTTCCTTGAGACGCTATTACATTAGAATCTAAAACTGCATTCAACTTATTTAAAGATTGTTTATACGCATTCAATAGCGCTGTTTTAAAAACACGATTGAATATCGCAAACGCACTTACAGGATGCCCAGGCAACCCAATTAATAGACATGATTGATAAGACCCTAGAATGGTTGGCTTCCCAGGTTTTACTGATAAACCATGTGACCAAACACTGTTTTCTCCAAGTGATTCAAAAAGTTTAACTGTATAATCCTTTTCACCTTGAGAACTACCACCACTCACAAAAATAATATCCATCATTTGAGATAAGTCTGAAATAACATGATGTAATTCATTATAGTTATCTTGAATTATGTATGTTTTTTGGATATTCATATTAAGCTTCTTTAACATAACATTTAAAAGGACTCCATTAATATCATGAACTTGTCCTTTATTGATTGATTGATTAATAGGATACACTTCATCCCCTGTTGAAATTATTGCGACATTTAAACGTGCATAAACTTCTACTTCTGAAATACCCACACCTGCACAAAGTCCTATCATTTGCGCACTAAAACAATCTCCACTATTCAATAGAGTTTGTCCAAATCCAATATCTTCACCTTCTCTTAAAACATTTTCATTATTAGATACAGCTCGATAAATCAATACATCATTTTGATTAAAGATTTCTGTATGTTCAATCATCACAATAGAATCCGCCCCTTCAGGTAACATTCCACCTGTTGGTACATAAGCACATTCACCTGCTTGAAGAATCGATTGTGCAACTTCTCCCATTTTAATGACTTCAACACATTTAAGTAAGCTAGGAATACTTTCAGATGCGCCAAGTGTATCTTTTGACTTAAGTGCATATCCATCAACTGTTGATCGTGTAAAATTGGGTAATACTTCATGACTTTTTATTTCTCTTGATGCAATTCGACCAAGTGCGTTTTCAATCGAAATAATCTCAGTTTTACCGAGATGATATTGTTCTAAATGATTCTGACACTTTTTGATTGCGTTTTCGACTGTTTCTACTTTTAGTAAAGCCATCTTATTATAAGTTTGTGCTCATAAAAAAACACCAACACCTTTGTAATAAGTATAGCACATGTGAATGTAAGCGCTTTATGAAATTTATGTAATTACTTGTGATAGTATTCTTTTTATTTTATAGTAAGAATATGTTAGCCCTTATCCCTAGTGATGATGTATCCATTCAGAAAATATATATTGAACTAACTCAACGATGTAATTTACATTGTTTGAATTGTTTTAGGCAGAATTGGACATCTCCAGATACACAAATGACACAAGAGATTTTTGATCATTTTTTATCGAGTATTCGAAACATTGAAACACTAAAAGAGATTATCTTAGGAGGAATTGGTGAACCTACCATTCATCCTAATTTTATAGAGTGGGTTAATCAATTGCCCAATGTGGATTTATGCGTTACTACGAATGCCTATTATTGGAAGAATGAAACCATAGAATTACTTGCGAAACGATTTGATCGTATCGTTATTTCAATCGATGGTTTAGAATCTACTTTTTTGAAATTAAGAAGCTTCGAGTTCAAAATTCTCGAAGAAAATGTTAAGAAATTAATCAATATTCGCAATCAATTAGGAAACTATAAGCCTTTTCTAATTGCTCAAATTGTTTTAAGCACAGATAATGTGAATGAAATTGAAGAGCTTATTCCTAAACTAGCAAAAATGGGATTTATGAAAATTATCTTATCGAACTTACTACCACAGAATGAACAGGATAAAGATAAAATACTCTATACGCTATACGAGAATAAGAAAATGGATGAATATCGAAATGCTTGGTTAAACAAAGCAATGTCTAATCAAATTCAAATAAAGTTTCCTGCAATACAATTGAAAACTGAAAGACGATGTAATTTTGTTCATGATGGTACACTAACGATTAACAGTGATGGTTATATTTCTCCATGTTATCGATTTGCACATCCTTCTGTTGAATATGTATTTGGTAGACGTAAACAAGTTTATCCTTTCCATTATGGAAATATATTAAATCAAAGTATCAATGATATTTGGAACACCAAACTTTATACTGATTTGAGGCTCCAAAACTTACGTAATCGTTTCCCATCTTGCCCAGATTGTGATCGAGTGGATTGTTGCGACTACATTAATGATTCTTTATGTGATTGTAGAGGACAGAATCCTTCTTGTGCTGATTGTCTTTGGACTAGAGATTTTGTTCAATGCATTTAGACTCTTTACTTTAAAATGTAAGCGCTTTATAATTAAATTAAGTTCCGAGTTATTCACCTCAAAAGGTAAAATAACCGATGGGTTTTATTGGAAACGATAAAGCCTCCCACTCCTTGGAAAGGGACTGCATTTTTAAAATGCGGCCCTGTACACCAACACCATGCACAAGGGTCGCCCCTTGTTTTTTTATAATTGACAAAGGAGGAAATATGTCAACAAGTTATAATCTTAAAATGCTTAGAGTCAATCTTAGTAATGGGTCAATCAAAACTGAAGCTCTAGATGAGAAGTTGGCTCAAAAATTCTTAGGTGGTCGTGGTTTGGGTACGAAGATTCTATTTGATGAAGGTGTGGCTAAAGTTGAACCACTTTCACCAGAAAACAAAATCATATTTATTAATGGTCCTTTAACTGGCGCAAATGTTCCTACAGGTGGTCGTTACATGGTTGTGACAAAATCACCTTTAAACAACATGATTGCAAGTTCAAACTCTGGTGGTGTCTGGGGTGCTAGACTCAAATATGCTGGTTATGATGCATTAATCGTAGAAGGTAAATCAGATAAACCTGTCTATATTTCTATTGATGATGATAAAGTTGAAATAAAAGATGCGTCTAAACTATGGGGCAAGACATCTGAACATGTAGAAGAAAGCTTAAAGAATGAATATGGACAAGAAGCTTCCGTATTAAACATTGGGCCAGCTGGAGAAAATCTATCATTAATGGCTGCAGTTATTAATGAAGCAGATCGTGCAGCAGGTCGAAGTGGTGTTGGGGCTGTAATGGGTTCTAAACACTTGAAGGCAATTGTATGTAAATCAAAACGTACAGTGGTTGAACCGTATGACAAAGAAGCATTACGTGAATCTGTTACACATTGTTTAAAATTGATTAAAGAAAATGGTGTTACAGGAACAGGTTTACCAACATATGGTACAGCAGTCCTTGTTAATATTATAAATAATATTGGATCCTTCCCTACTAAGAACTGGCAAGAATCAGAATTTGCCAACTCAGAAATGATTAGTGGTGAAACACTCAAAGAAAAACATATCGTTAAACAAGGATTCTGTCATCGCTGTCCAATAGGATGTGGTCGTGTTATTAATTTAAATGGAAAAGTTGTTGGTGGACCAGAATATGAACCATTATGGGCATATGGCGCAAACTGTGGTGTTGATAATCTTGAAGCCATCAATGAAGCGAACTATTGGGCAAATGAAATGGGTTTAGATGCGATTAGTTGTCCTACAACGATTGCGACTGCGATGGAATTGTATCAAAAAGGTTATATAAAAGATGACGAATGTGACGGTGTACCACTCGAATTTGGCAGTGCTAAAGCAATCGTAGAATGGACTAAACGCATTGGCTTAGGACATAATAAACTCGCTAAGTTAATGGCACAAGGTTCTTATCGTTTATGTGAAGCTTATGGTGTTCCTGAACTTTCAATGTCTGTTAAGAAGTTAGAAATGCCTGCTTATGATGCTCGTGGTATTCAAGGTATCGGATTGAACTACGCTACATCAAACCGTGGAGGATGCCATGTTCGTGGATACATGATTTCTCCTGAAATTTTAGGTCTTCCTCAACAATTAGATCGCTTCGAGACAAAAGATAAAGCGATTTGGACAAAGACATATCAAGATTTAACAGCAGTCATCGATTCTTCCGGTATGTGCTTATTTACATCCTTCGCACTTGGTGCACCTGAATATGCATCACTCATCAATGGCGCAACTGGCACTACATACGATAAAGCACAATTATTAGAAGTTGGCGAAAGAATTTATAATATTGAACGTTTATTTAATAAGGCTGCTGGTATGAAAGCTGAAGATGATCGATTACCAAGTCGTTTATTAAAAGAGCCAATCCCTGCTGGTCCTTCTAAAGGTGAAGTAAGTAAATTACACATTACTTTACCTGAATATTATGAAGTACGTGGTTGGAAAGACGCATTCCCAACTGAAGAAACATTAAAGCGTTTAGATTTACTATAATATAAAAGGGGGTCTTCTCCCTTTTATAAAAGGAGAGTTATGATTGAAGTCAGATTATTTGCCTATTTTAGAGATAATCGAGGTAAAATACTTTATCTTGATGTCAATGAGTTTAAGACTCCACAAATGATTCTTGATCATTTAGGTATTGAACTTAAAGATGTGGCTATTCTACTGGTTAATGGAAGACATTCCAATGGTGAGCATATCTTAAAAGAGAATGATATTGTGGCATTCTTCCCACCCGTTGCCGGGGGTTAAAAAAGAGTCTATAAGCTAATCAAGCTTATAGACTTTTATTTTTTCCACATAAGACACAATCCTTATTATGAATAATTGGTATCTCATTAAATTCACAATCTAATCCTTCAAAAGTTAATAATCTTCCAAGCAAACATTCTCCTGAACCTGTAATTAACTTAATTACCTCTAGTGCTTGTAAGGACCCCATAACTCCTGTTATAGCTCCTAATATTCCTATTTCATTACATGTAGGATATTCATTGGATTCATTATTAAATGGATATAAACAACGATAACAGGGTGTCTTATCTGGAATAATTGTGGTAAGTATTCCACTCATTCCTACAACAGCTCCTTCTATCAAAGGTTTTTTCAGTTTATAACATGTATCAGAAATAAGATATCGTATTTTAATTGTATCAACCGCATCGACTATGACATCATAATGATTAAATATCTCTTCGATATTTTCACTTGATAATTCTATTCGATGTTCATTTATTTTTATATTTGGGTTTAAACGTGAGAGTTTTTCATTTGCGGATAATGTCTTAAAGGTTTTTAAATCATCACTTGAATGTAGTATTTGTCGATTTAGATTCGATAATTTCACCACATCATAATCCACAATACCTAAAGTACCAACACCTGCCGCAGCTAAATAGTAGAGTATCGGTGATCCTAACCCACCCGCACCACAAACACATACTTTGGTAGATTTAAGTTTTAATTGGCCTTCTACCCCAATATCTTTTAATATGAGTTGTCGATGATACCGAATGGTATCTGTTTGATCTAAATTGTTCATGTTTTCTCACACTGTTTATATCTTTATATTACATCATTTTACTAATTTGTATAAACAATAAAAAAGCACATAAAGTGCTTAGTAGACATTCCCTACATAACGATTATTGAAGATGTAATTTCAAAAGGGGGATAGAATAATCGTTTTTAGGTACAATGGTTAAAATTTAATGGGTTCCAATTTTAATGGAGTAGTAATACATGTATCACTTTGACTATAGGTTGAAATAGGAAGTTCTACGACCAATCCATCATATTCAACTCTCAAAGTCGCATTAATATCTTTAGGCAGCCATAAACCGATAAATCCATTATCTTGAGTTGTCTTTAACTCATCGATAATAATTTGATTATTCTCATCTACAACTCTAACTTTCATTGCTTGATTATAAATCTCTCCACGACAAGTCACTAGATTATGAATTGTACATGGATGTACTTCATTAATATATGGTGCTATAGACACAAAGAATGAGTCTTCAGGTAAATCTAAACTATATTCTTGATCATTATCATAAAGATAAAGTTTATCCCCAGTAATTCGAGCTCCAACATTACTTGGTTCATCAATTCTTTCGTCTAAATTAGTGACTATTTCTTTAATATCGAGTGATTCTATATTTAACTGTTTCAAAATCTTATCTGACCCTTTAGGAAGCAAACTCCATAGTGATATTCCTAAAATCGCAATTAAGAGTAGAATAATCCATTTTCTTTGATTCTTCATATCAATACCTCACATTACAATTCTATAAAAGAGTTATGTAGAAATTATGAAGATTTCTTAATCGGTAATATGATTGTAAATGTTGTCCCAACATTTAATTGACTTTCAACTTCTACTCTACCTTCATGGGCTTCAACGAATTGTTTCACAATAGTTAGGCCAATCCCACTACCACCACTGTCTCTATTTCTAGATGAGTCTACACGATAAAAACGTTCGAAAATATAGGGTAATGATTCTTCAGGTATACCAATCCCATTATCCTTTACTTCAATTGTAATATAGTGATCCTTAATCTCACTTGTAATAAATACTTGACTATTTTGATTGGAATATAAACATGCATTCAATATAAGATTATAAAAAACTTGATACAATCGATTACGATCCCCTTCAATTTGATTGGAATCTACCTTTAATATCACATCAATGTTTTTCTCATCTAATTTGACATTTAATGAATTGATACATTCAATAAGCAGTTCTTTTATGTCAAACATTTGATAATCTAATTTCTGTGATGAAACTTCTATTTTATTTAATTGTTCTAAATCCTTTACTATGCTGGTTAATCGAAGCACTTCATCATATAAACTTTTTAAACGATTCGAATCTAAATCAACTAAACCATCTCTAACAGCCTCTATGTTTAATAAAAGGGTTGATAAAGGTGTTCTCAACTCATGAGCTACATCAGATGTTATCTGCTTTTTGATACGATCCTGTTCGTTTAATGTTTTAGATAGATAATTAATCGAATCGATTAGTTCGCTTACTTCGGTAATATTAGTATGATAATCAATTGAATAATCATAGTGTCCAGATGCGATGCTCTTAGTGGCATCAATTGTCTTAAGAATTGGTCTAGTTAATGTCTTAACAAAGTAAATACCAACAAAAACACTAGATAAGATACTAATCATCGCAATAATTAGTAAAATTACCTGAAGTTGATTAATGAACTTTAAATCATCTACTTGATAGAAATAAGGTCCAAAATAGCTAATTGTTATTTTCCCTACATCTGAACTTTTATATTCTAGTATATAATCACGAGAAATAAATTTACCTTCTTGTGCTGGAAATTGATTTAACATTCTGTGTGTAATATCATTAATCAATTGTACACAAGCACTCATATCCCATACTTCCGCATCCCAAATAGAATTATTCTCTTTATCATACACTTTTATGATATAGCCACTATACAATGCATACATTCCAACCTCGTGTACCTTCTCTTGGTCCCAAGATTCAGTACTCGTATTATATTGCAAGGAGGCTTGAGCTACGATTTGATTAATTGTTTGAGTTTGTTTCTCGATAATATAGTCTTTAAATTGATCATGAATAAAATAACTCGATGAAAAACTTACGAGACCTACCGCAATTAATACCGTAAGTAATATGACGGAGGTTAATTTCCGACTAAGAGATTGTTTCATTTTGAGATACCAAACTTGTATCCTACTCCAAATACTGTTTGAATATACATTGGTTTCTTCGGATTATCTTCTATTTTATTTCTTAAATTTTTAACATGTGTATCTATTGTACGATCATAACCATCAAAATCACTATCGAAGACTGACTCAACTAACTCATTTCGAGTAAATACCTTATTTGGATACTGTAGTAACACGATAAGCAATTTAAATTCATTAGGGGTTAAATGAATAATAACATTATTCTTTTTTACAACTTTTTGGTTTAAATCAACTTCTAATTCTCCATCGAATTTTAAGGTTTGATATAAAGGATATATTGAATGTTCAGATCTTCTTAATACTGTATCTACTCTAGCATTTAGTTCTTTCAAACTAAATGGCTTTGTAATATAATCATCCGCACCCATTTTCAATCCATCAACAATATTTTCTTCTAACGAGCGAGCAGTTAACATAATAATAGGAAGTCGTGAGAATTTTCTTACTTCTTGACATACTTGTTCACCACTTATTTTAGGAATCATTAAATCTAGAATTAATAATGTTAAATCCACTTTCTTAATAATCTCGAGTGCTTTTTCACCATTATCCGCAATTAAAACATGATAATCTTGTCGTTCAAAATTAACTTTTAAAATCTCGGCTAACTTTAATTCATCTTCTACAATAAGTACTGTTTTTTTATCCATAAATCCTCACTCAATGCATTAATGCTCAACATGGTTGAGCATTAATACTTTATTTTATTTATACCACTAATTATTAGAAATAAAACCAATTACTTAACATCAAATGGCTTTAATAATTTCTCAACCATTACCATTTTACCAGTTTCATCCATAACTTCAACTTCCGCAAATACCCATCCTTCGATTGATTTTGGATTCACACCTGCTTCTACAAACATTTCTGGATTTAATACAAACACAACATCTTTGTCATTTGTTGTAAAGTCTTTAGCCCATTCTAGTACATTTCCATTGCCTAAACTTAGACCAAAGTGATCAAGAGCAGCATGATATCCAACTAAGCTTGAATCTAAGTTAAATACTGCTTCAAATGCTGGGACAACATCTTGAACATTGACGCCAGTTTCAGATAAGTTATAACCAAATACAATCTTATTATCAACAAATACACCTTCTGGTAATAAAGTAGTATCTAATCCTGCATTAATGAATGGAGTCGCATCTACAACCATTTTGAAATCATAAGGTGATGTAAACGCAAAATCAGAGCTTAATGAAAATTCAGCTTGACCATCTGGTGCAGTATATGTATAAAACTTACTTTCATCATTTAAAATCCAATTCACACTATTTGCAAATTCTCCAAACGCAATAACAGATTCATCTTTTTCAACAACTGGAGTTTCTTCAACGGGTGTTTCAACAACTGGCTCTTCTTCAACTTTTGACGTACATGCGCCTAAGAAAACAACTAATACAGCAGCTAATATAATTAATTTTTTCATTTCTATCTCCTTCAGTTCTCACTGCTAAATAAGAATATCATTTAATTATGAAGAACTTATGAAGAATGCTTAAACCTTTTTAAATCAATTGAGTTAAAGTATACCCAGCGTTTTCAACTGCTTTCTGAAATACCTCAAAATCTACCGGTCTCTCTAATTGAACAATAGCATTTTTATTTTTAACATCAACTGTAGCATCAATGACTTCCTTTATCTTAAAAAGTTCTACTTTTACTAACCCTGCACAGTGTCCACAATTCATTCCTTCAATTTTGAGTGTTTTAAACATTTCTCTCCTCCATAGATTTAACTTGATATCCAGTATCTTCAATCATACTTTTAATATTTTCTTTATCTAATTGTGTATTGGTATATTTAACGTACACCTTCTTCTCTTCAATTTTGACATCAACTTCTGTTATTCCACTATTGATTAATAATGCTTTCATAATAGAATGTGCACAATGTTTACATGACATTCCTTCAACATCTAAAGTTAATCGTTGCATATTTTCCTCTTTCTATGTGATGATTATTCGGCTTCTTATCATGCCCATCCAACATGTGAATGTAATTGTTCCCTCTTCAGTAGGTGTAAATTCAATTATATTATCACCAACTTGTAATGGTATTTCTGCCCCATATCGGCTAATAAATATACGATTGTTACAACCAGATAAATCACCCTGATCAACATGTATAGTCCATTGAGTTTTTACACCAGATTGTATCGAAATGGATTCATAACTGTTACTTGTAATATTTGATGTAACACGTTGAATACCATCTGTGTCAATAACACCAACATTGTCAACAGTTTGTGAGTTTCCACTTAAAACTGGAATTTCAATTCCTGATACACCTAATCCTGTTTGAAACATAAAGAAACCTAAGACAACCACAAGCACTGCACTCACTTGAAGCATTTTATTAGTAAACTTTTTACTTAAAATAGAGCTTATTGCGCCTAATCCAAACATAAGTGGAGTAGTTCCTAAACTAAAGAAGAACATAGACAATGCCCCTTTAATCGGATCTCCTGTTGATAATGCATAAAGTTGCATTGCTTGTAAAGGTCCACAAGGCATTAATCCATTCAATAATCCTACATAAAATTGACTGTTGCTTTTAATTTTCTCATGATTCATAAAATTGACTATAAATCTTGGGAGCCTTGGATTAATTTTTTTTAAAGAAGGAAAAATATTTAACATATTTATACCCATAATAATCATAAATCCACCAGCAAGGATAGCGACTATTCCCTTTGCATACCCAGAAAAGCTGACAACTGAACCTAATGCACCAACGAAAGCCCCAACTATTGTATAGGATACAACTCTTCCAGAATTGTATAAGAAACTTGGTTTTAAACTTGTCAATGTTTTTTTAGGATGTTCTGAATTATGTGTTGAAATAGTTTGTGATAAGTTGATTCCTCCACACATTGCGACACAATGTATTGAAGTAAATATACCTACAATAAACAACAATCCATAACTCATACCTATTTCCGCTTGAGGGAAATTGTTGAAGATATTTAATAAACCAAATCTCAAAGCAAAATGATAAATAAAATACATTACTAAAGCTATGGTTGCTACATCTAAAATTTTATCCAAAGTATCGTCTTTTGAACTATTCTTTATATCTTTTGATTCAACAACAGGATATCCGAGTTGTTCAATTATCTTCTTTATACTTTTTAAAGAAATTACATTTCGGTCATATGTGATTTTTACAGTGCCATTGTTATAACTTGCACGGCTAATAATAAGACCATCTGTCTTTTTAAGTTTAGATTCAATTTTATTTTCACAACCTGCACATGTCATACCATCGACATTTAATACTACTTTTACAAGATAATCCAATTTAAACCTCCACGTAATTTTCTTTTTTAACTTAAATTAATGACAAGACTTATCTTTTTGTTCTTCACTCTTTGAATGATTATGTCCATGCATACCCATCATAAATAAATGAGAAAGTGGGCATAAAAGCAACAATCCATAAGGTAAATATCGTTCCATATTAAACCTTGAACCAATAGTAGAAACTAATATAAATACACCTATTATTGCGGATACGATCCCAAACCATATAATCCATTTTCTTATTTCAAATTGTTTGTTAAACATATTTCCTCGCTCATTTAGTAATCAAATCAATCATTTTTAATAAATCAGTCACTTCTTGTTTATCTAAACTTGTGTCTTTTAATAAGCATTTAATCACATGATTCTTTAACATTATCCTATTAACTGAAATTAATTCAGACTGAATAGAAGAAACCTGATTTAAAACATCATGACATGGTTCTTTATCTATTATCATTCTCTTTATATCTTGAATTTGATTTTCTAATTCACTTAAGCTAAGAATAATTTGATCTTTTGTGATGATATCTTGACTCACAATCAAGTTTCTCCTTTCTACTTTATTTATAAGCTTTAAACGATTTTAAACGTAATGCATTTGACAATACTGAGACAGAAGACAATGACATCGCTGCTGCAGCAAATATCGGATTAAGTACTGGTCCACCAAATACATACAATAATCCAGCCGCAACTGGGATTCCTAACACATTGTATGCAAATGCCCAGAATAAGTTTTCTTTAATATTAATAATTGTCTTTTTACTTAACTTCAAGGCAGTTGGTACATCCATTAGATCACTTCTCATTAAGACGATATCTGCAGATTCCATAGCGACATCTGTACCAGATCCAATCGCAATCCCAATATCAGCTTGCGCTAAGGCTGGTGCGTCATTAATTCCATCTCCAACCATCGCAACTACTTTGCCAGATTCTTGTAATTTCTTAACTTCAGATGATTTATCTTGTGGTAATACTTCTGCAAGCACTGTTTTTATTCCAACTTGTTTAGCAATAGCTGCTGCTGTTTTCTTATTATCACCTGTAATCATCGCAACTTCGATCCCCATTGAAGTTAGAACTTTTATCGCTTTAGCACTATTAGGCTTTACAATATCCGCAACCGCAATAATTCCTTCCAACACTTCATTTAATGCGATGAACATAGGTGTCTTTCCTTCTTCTGCTAATCGATCAGATTCAACTTCACTTTCTTTTAAATTAACGTTGTTTTCAATCATTAATTTTCGATTACCAAGAAGAACATTTTGTCCATCAATATTTACTTTAATACCTCTACCTGGAATCGCTTCAAATTTATCTATCGCAATCATCTCTAGGTTTTTAGAAACAGCATCCTTAACAATCGCATCTCCAAGAGGATGCTCAGATCCTTTTTCAGCCGATGCAGCAACTTGAAGTAAATAATCTTTTGAGTAGCTTCCCAATTGAACGATATCTGTCACAACTGGTTTACCTTCTGTAATCGTTCCAGTTTTATCAAAGACAATTGTATTTATTTTATATGCCGTTTCTAATGCGACACCACTTTTAATGAGTACACCGTTTTCAGCACCTTTACCTGTACCAACCATAATAGCGGTAGGAGTTGCTAAACCTAGTGCACAAGGACATGCAATAACAAGTACAGA
>OGCL01001860.1_pt1 | contig 16581 bp, 17 predicted proteins | sample 1570041 | NCBI WGS metagenome assembly OGCL01 (sample SAMN06266162, study PRJEB24511) | hot springs metagenome | isolation source: Hot spring water | place: South Africa: Limpopo | collected 2015-06-22
ATTCAATTCAAAAAATGTTACATTTGCATTTCCGAGAGAATAAAAACTATTATGAAATTATTTGTAGTGGTTTTATTTTAACCTGATGCAATAAGTCCTTCAGCTAATTGTTTTTGTTGCCAAACTGGAAAAAGAATATCAGTTTGTGAACCTAAAATAGCAACCCTGTATCCGCTGGCATTCAGTGTCTTTGCAACCTGTCCAAATCTTTCTCCTCCCCATCTTCGCTCCACTGCAGACGCACCAGGTGAAATAGAAACAATCTCACCGCTGCCTTTCCGGAAGTAAGTCAGGAGACGGTCAGGAACATCCTCATTAAGATTTATAAAGGGGCATTCTGTATTAAAATCGGGGGTATTGCCAACAAGCGGCTCTATAAGGTGAAAAAAGCTATTAACTTCATAATCTTCTTGGCTGTAGTGAATCCTATGTGTAAACAACCTGTCCCTTTCATTTGTGCTGAAACCTATTCTGACAGGTGCTTTACTAATATAAGCGACAACAGCTGACAATCTGTGCCACTGTTCGGTGTCAATAACAGCATCATATCTATTTTTAAGGCATTTGAAAAGCCCAAGCCCCTTGTCGTAAAGATATATCCTGTTTATATCATTAGAAAGGGTGAATACCCCGGCGTTTCTCTTTTCACAAAGAATATCAATTTCGGCATTCGGGAATTTCTCTTTTAATGATCGTATTGCAGGCAAAAGAAGAACTGCATCGCCGATCCCTCCGGGGCGGATGAGGAGGATTCTGTGGATCTCCGGAATATTTCCCCTGACCTGAATAATGAACCTTACAGCATGGATTAACTGCTTTCCAATAAGAGAATCGATCTGTTTAAGGATTGTTATTTTTTTTATCATTTTTAAATAGCTGTATTACTATTTATTTCATGCGTTAAATAATTCTTAGAGCATGTTTGATTAACGAGCAGTATTTATTTTTTGTATGTTTAAGGCGCGAAAAAAGGCTTAAAATAAGGAGTTTTAATGTAAAGAGGCTTGATTTATTGCTGAAAGCCAAAGGATATTCTCTTTTAATTTTTATAATCTCAATAGGCTTTATAAGCCGTAAAAGCATGAGGATGAATTTGTTTTTATCCATCAGTGGAGCAAACTTTTCATAGTTTTTCAAGAAATGCGATAGTATGCTCAGGCGAATGGTTTGGTGTTTGGGATGTCTGTTCATATCGCCTATATGAAGCCAGTCGCTCACAACAGGGTTGCAGCTAAAAGAGTTTGAGCCGTGACGCCTATAGCACCCATGTATTTTAGGAATTATCATTGAGCCGCCGATTAGATGGGAAAAGTGGCATATGTAGGTATCTGCGAAAATGGGGAAATCCTCAGTCTCATCAGGCATGATTAATTCCATCACTGACCTTCTGAACATCATTGAGCTTGTAGTAGCCCATATCCAAAAATGGTTATGTAGGTCTCTTGGATTCAGATATATATATTCCCATTTTGTCTGAATAGCATCGTGTGTGCCGGCGATGATTTCTCCGTTTTCAGAAATCTGGCATTGATTTGAGCTTGTAAAGGCTACTGTTTTGTCCATATGAGCCTGTATATGGGCCGTCAGAAAATCTTTAAGCAAAATGTCATCAGAATCAAGAAAAACCACAAAAGCTCCCCCGGCATGTTTGAGTCCTGTTTTAATGGCAGCCATCTGCCCTAAATTTTTTTCATGCCTTATTAGAGAAAACTTGTTGTTCAAGTTATTTGTTTTTATAAAATCTCCAATGAGTTTTACGGATTCATCTGTTGAACAATCATCAACAATAATGCATTTATAATGCTCATATGTTTGTCTATCCACAGATTTGAGGCATGGAATAATATATTTAGCGTAGTTATAATTTGTAACAATAACTGTTACAAAGGGGCGGCTTATCTCAGCGGATTTTAGTCTCGGGTCATCAAGCCTATTCAATGATTTGATAAGATTATCCCTTTTTTTTCTGTTAATCATGTCCTGTTGCCTTTTTTTGTAAAATATCGTGCAAACAGCCTTATAATATGCAATGAATCAATACTGCGTTTACTGGACGGATTCATTGTGGTTTGCTTCCTGTGGCAGTGAAGCATTCCGCAGTTTTTTCTGCAAATGCTCATAATTTTTCTTGCATCTTCTGCTGATTGGGAAGTCCACAAATTATATAAGCTATCCTCTCTTGCATTTCCCAATGGCTTGCCGTTTGTCAGGCTCTTCATATTAAAACACAACTGGACATCACCGTATGAATCAATTATCATATTGCGCTCATGGGAATTGCAGACCTGCTCGCCAATGAAATACGGATTGTCTATATATAATTTCATCCATTGCAGGTCATTTTCATTTATAATCACAAATCCGTCATTCCTAAAAGATTCAATTATCAGGTCAATATATTCTTTGGCTTTTGTTGTGTCCTTGAAAAAGTGTTTTTCAAAGAAAACATCGTCTTCTCCCTGAAAATTGAAAGTCGGGCTCAACATCTGAAACATTACTCCGTCAATGCCGATTTCTTTTGCAAAGTTTATATAATCTTTTAATAAATGTATGTTTCCATCAAAAATCACTGAATTGGTCAATATTTGTGTATCTATTTCTGGATATCTCTCTTTTTTTAATTTAACAAGCGATTTGATAACATTTATTACATGCGAATGACATCCCTGAACTCCCCTCATGTAGTCATGAATATCAGGTATATGGCTGTCCAATGAAATAACCAGATATGAGGGTCCGAGTGTCAAAGTTTTTTCAACAAGTTCATCGTTTGTAATATATGTAGCATTGGTATTGGCAGCGTTTTTTAGATTCAGTTTCCTGCATAAGGATGTTATGGCAAAAAATTCATCGGTTTTCAACATTGTCTCGCCGCCGGACAGAACAACACAGCCATTTCTGTTGAAGCTGTAAAACTGTCTGATGATGTCAAGCTTCTCCTCTGTCTTCAGGCTTTTGTCTTTATCTTCCCTGCTCATCCACAAATGGCACTGCTTGCAGCGCAGGTTGCACTCGGTTGTTATCTCTATAAAGAGATGATTTGGGGGCTTGTTCCTAGGATTAAACATATTTTATTCCCATGATCCCATTATTCTAAATATAACATTTGAGATATTCAAGGATAAATACCTTTTCATTATCAGGCTTGAATAAAGTGGTCTGTATTATGATCAGACCTTCTGAGCCACTATTATCAATGATTCACCACAGCTAACCGGCAGGATAAGCCTTCCGCTTATAACTTGCATAGCAGGCGCCGAATAAAAAATGAGCTTTTGAATAAATTTTGGAACAAGCGGCAAATAAGGGACATCCCACAAACCGTCGGTTCCGACCTTCAATATTTTAAACCCTGCGGACTTTGTCAGAGACAGCCATTTTTCAGCAGGAAAAAGAGAAACATGCGTAGGGTCATTATAGCCAGACCATTCAGTCTTCTTCATTTTTTGCCCAATGCCGGATAAGTTCGGAACCGCATAAATTAGCGCCCCTTTTTTGCTGAGAATTTCATTAAAAAATAATAGGGTTTCAAAAGGTTTTTCTATATGTTCGAGGACGTGAAGGGAGATAATAAGGTCAAATCTAATCTCTTTTAGAGAATCTAAGCCAGTGCATGTGTTTGCACGAGGGGCAAGCATCTTGACGCATTGTAGCGCATATTCAGAAATATCGTATGCCCATGTCTCGTATCCTTTCCCAAATCTTTTAATTAAATGGCCCGTGCCGCATCCGTAATCCAACACCTTTCCGGACTTGACGAATGATTTTGCCAATCGGTAGTAAAACCCTAATGCAATTCGGTCTTCATTCTGTCTGTTCCTCTCATAATAGCTCTTGTTGTATGAAACAGGTGAATTCTTTGCTTCTCGATAAATGGAATTTGTAATATCAAACATGCTCACAATTTTTGCCTTTATTGGAAATATTTGAAATTATATCACATTGCATATAAACTAAATCAGAAAGGCAGCAAGATGATACTCATAACAGGCGGAGCAGGATATATAGGGGCGCATGCGAATAAGGCTCTTTTCAATAAGGGCTACGAGACCCTTGTATTGGACAATTTTATTTATGGCCACAAAGAGTTTCTTAAATGGGGAGCTTTTGAGCATTGCGACTTAGGCGACATGGATAAGCTCAGGCTTTTGTTTAAGAAATATCCTGTTAGTGCAGCTATGCACTTTGCTGCATTCACCTATGTTGGAGAGTCTGTTGTAGACCCGCAAAAATACTACACAAACAATGTAATTAATACCATGAATCTCCTGCAGGTCATGCTCGAAAATAATGTGAAGGTCTTTATTTTTTCATCATCCTGCGCTGTTTATGGAAATCCTCTAAAAATACCCATATCAGAAGAACATCCCTTGAATCCGATAAATCCATATGGCAAGACCAAATTAATGGTGGAAAATATTCTCAGGGATTACAGCGATGCCTATGGCTTGAAATACGCTTCATTAAGATATTTTAATGCTGCAGGCGCTGACCCTGATACAGAAATAGGAGAGCGGCATGAGCCTGAGACGCATCTTATACCTCTTGTGCTTGATGCTGCTATTGGCAAAAGGGATGATATAAAGATCTTTGGCACAGACTATGATACCCCTGACGGAACATGCATAAGGGATTATGTTCATGTCACAGACCTTTCAGATGCACATTTGCTTGCGTTTGAATATCTATTAGACGGCGGAAAAAGCGATGTCTTTAATCTCGGCAACGGAAATGGTTTTTCTGTAAAAGAGATAATAGAAAAGGCAAGGATAATTACAGGAAAAGAGATAAAGGCTGTTGAGAGCGAAAGAAGGCAGGGTGATCCGCCTGTTCTTATAGGGAGTTCTAAAAAGGCAGAAAAGATATTGAATTGGAAGCCGAAATATAATGATTTAGCTACAATAATAGATACTGCGTGGAGATGGCATAAGGTTTTATACGGGATTACAAAAAATAATTAAGTTCGGTTTCTTTAATCTCTCCGTTGTTTAAATAGATTATTCTGTCAGCAATTTCCTTGATTAAAGTCAAGTCATGCGATACCAGAACTATTGTCCTTTTCTGCTCTTTTATTTCCTTAATTTTTTCGAGGCATTTTTTTTGGAATGATTCATCTCCGACTGCAAGCATCTCGTCCAAAAGCAATATTTCAGCAGAGCTGTGGATTGCAATAGAAAAACTTAGCCTGACATACATTCCAGATGAATATTTTTTTACAGGCATATCTATAAACCTTTGAAGTTCTGAAAAATTAATAATAGCGTTGATTTTTTCTTTTGTTTCAGAAAGGGTCATTCCTATGACAGCGCTATTTATGTAAATGTTCTCCCTGCCTGTCAGATCAGGATGAAAGCCTGCGCCGAACTCTAATAGAGGGGCAATCCTGCCTTTTGTTTTGACCTCTCCGATATTCGGATAAGTAACAGATGCAATGAGCTTCAGGATGGTTGTTTTGCCAGAGCCGTTCAACCCGTAAAGAGCAATGAGTTCTCCCTTTTTAACACAGAGATTTATGTTTTTTAATGCCCAGAAATCCCCTTGTTTTAATGCGCCGTTGTTTCTTTTGATGAAAAAATTTGAGATGTCTTCCCTCAGGGATTTGTGGAATATCCCCTTCATAGAATATTTTTTCCATACATTAGTTAATTCAATAACCACTTCAGATGACATCTGCAAATGCCCTCTCTGTTCTTATAAAAAATCTGTATGAAAAAAGGCAGCACAAGGCTATTATGAGGGAAATAAAGGCAAACTGCCATAGAACTATTCCCCTGTCCTCCAGCACGCACCTCCGCATATTCTCGATAATAAAAGTGAGGGGGTTAAGCAAGAGTATTATTTTTAGTTTTATGTCAAGGCGGTCAATTGAATATAAAACAGGGGAGGCAAAAAACCATAATTGAATAATAAAGCCTGTGGCTAATTTTACATCCCTGTAATATACATTCAGGCTCGAAAGAAACAGGGAGGCCGCGATTGTAAAAAATATCAACTGGACAAAAAGGGGAATAATCCAGAGGGCATTCAATGAAACAGGGATTTTATATATAAACAGAAGCGCTGCAAAAAATATTGATGCTATAAGATAGTCTGCAAAGGCAATAGAGATGCCTGAAATGGGTATTATCTCGCGTGGGAAATATATCTTTGTAATCAGTCCGTAATGATTTGTGAGGCTCTGTATTGAGTAATTGAGGGATGAAGAGAAAAATGTCCATGGAAGAAGACCTGCGAAAAAAAATATTACATGGGGGTATTCCGCCACTTTTATCTTCAGAATATAGGAAAAAACAAAAGTGAAAAGGAGCATCATACTGAGCGGCTGGAGTATTGCCCATATGACCCCGATGATTGACTGACGGTATCGTATTGCAAATTCCCGCCAGATAAAAATCAGCAACAGGTCCCTATATTGATAAAGGTGTCTCGCTATCTTCATATTTGCAATCTAACGTCTTTCCTGTAATTGAATATATAGCACCTATAAGAAAACCGATGCTGAACTTTGCCTGCGTCTTCCATTTTTTATTAAAAGGCATAATCATAAGAGGTGCATACCTTGAGCCATTCAGAAGAATCATCATCCATATGATAAATGGATATCTTTTTTTTAGTCTGGCAAATGATATGCCGACAGCGAAAGCCTTGTTGAGATTATTCAATATAAAAGGAGGGTGGAGGTAATGGAGTCTGGTTGAATTATGGAATTTCCTGCCTGATGCCAGAAATCTTATTATGAATTCAACGTCCTCTTGTCCTATAACATCAGATACAAAGCCGCCCAAATCCTTTAGTGATTCCCTGCTGTATGCTATGCAGCGGTTTGCAGGAAAATAAGGGTCATGAAAATCGTATTTTTTTTGTCTAAGGCAGTAGCTAGCGCTGCCAAAAGGGACTATAGTTTCTGCCTTTGATGTATGAAATTCGTCAATTAAAACCGAGAGAAAATTATTCTGAAGTATTACGGTATCATCGTCAAGAAATAAGACATATCTCCCTTTTGCTTTTGATAAACCTAAGTTTCGTGAAAATCCGAGTTTGCTAAAATTATCCTGTATTTTAAAATATTTGATATCGAGAACAACCCCGAATCTTTTAGCAATTTCTTCTCCCTCGATCGTTCCGCCTCTATCTTCAACAAGCACTACCTCGAATCTCTCTTTTGAGAGATCCTGAGAAGCAAGACAGAAAAGCGTGTTTTCAAGGAGACGCGGCCGCCCATAAAAATTTATTACACATGATATATCATACTCACAATTTATATCATTTAATTCTGCATCGCCCTTTGGCAAAGTGAATAACTTACAAGCCCAAATAAGTATTTTTGACCGGATATTCATCTTTTTAATGATACCTGACCAGCCCTATCAGCAATAGCCATAAGACTACTGTTAATGCCAGCCATTTGTCTCGTGTCAAAGCGTCTGTTGGGTCTCCCATTCCATGTTTTGAGAGCATTATGTATCTGAAAAGTCCAAATGTCACTATAGGGATAGTATAAATTAGGGCATGAAATTGCTCAACTGTATAAAGCGCATAGGAAATAAGCGAGGCTGAAGAAGAAATTATTAATATCTCATTAAGGAAAGAAGGCGAATAATGGTTCAGGCTTTTTCTGTGTTCCGAAGCATTGTGGGTCAAAAGCCTGAATTCGCTGAGTCTTTTCCCTGTTGCAAGCACAAGTGAAATCATGAACATCGTGACTAAAAGCCACAAAGAAACTTCAACATTGAATGCAGCGCCTCCTGCAAGCACCCTTATGACAAATCCTGATGCAATGCAGAATATATCAGCCAACGCAATATTTTTAAGATATGCAGAGTATGTAAGTTGAATAAAGAAATAAGAAAGGACGAAATAGAAAAAGACAGGAGAAATTATATAAGAAATAACAAAAGAGCTTGCCGCCATGAACATAGAAAGCATCGCTGCGTTTTTTTTGCTTATAATCCCTGATGATATAGGCCTGTCTTTCTTTCTAGGATGGAGGCTGTCGTTTCTGGCGTCTTTTATATCATTTATTATATATGATGCGTTTGCACAAAAAGAGAAAGCTATAAAGGCTGGAATAGCTAGAGACAAGGTCTCTTTATCGAGTATCCTGCCCCCAAAAAATGGGGGTGCAAATAGAAAGAGGTTTTTTATCCAGTGTCTTGGCCTTAGCAGACTTAAATATTTGAACATATATTAAAAATTATAATGGAAATTGTATCAAATCTGCCAATTCTCTGCTAAACTTATATTAAAAGCGATGGATAACTTATGATTTCTTTTTATTATTCATATAAGAGAGACTTTTTTATTTATTTTTTTTATTCCCTGATGATGCATGCAATCGCGCTTTTTTTTCTTTTCAGAGCGCCGTTTTTTAGCAGCGACTTTAACGCTGGCTTGGTATGGGGCTATCTCGTGTCATCTAAGGAAGAATTTGCAGTGAATGAAAAGGCAAAAGATATTAAAATAGTTCCTTCCCTCCCAAATGTCCAAAAAGATGATATAAAAGAGCATATAAAAAGGGCTGATGCCAAAAAGACGCCTCTCGTTAAAAAATCAAATGTTGACTTAAAACCCGAGGTTCAGAAGCCTGATAAGCCTGCTGATTCAGCAGCCATTTCAGAACCTCCTAAGATGCCTATTCACGATCCAAATGATTCTAACAGCTTAAAAGACGAGGTATTTTCATTGCCCAATGATATACTTCCTGATGTGGTATTGACAGAAGATAAGGAAGGCGAAAATAAAGTCAGGCATGTCGTTATAGAGATACCTCCGGATATGGAAGGCAGGCTGGACATCAGCACAATAGCAGAGAAAAAAAATAAAGAAAGAGCAAGACACATTGTGATAGAAATACCTTCTGAACCGGAAGGCAGTTTGGGTATTAGCGAGCCTGTCAAGGATATTATGCCTGAGGCAGATAAGGATGTTCTTTATGCAAAAAGCCATTCAGTGCCGATATCTGAAAATGGGATTTATGAAGAAAGAAAGGCAGAGCCTGAGCCACAGACTGTTAAGGCAACTGTGCTGACTGCAGCAGGGCTTTCAATTCCTGATATTTTTGTCTTAAAAGATATAAGAATAGGTATATTTTTTGAAGGCAGCGCCTCATCTTCTGATATATCTGTAAGATTGTTGCACATGGAGCATCCAAAGGAGAAGTTTCGGAAAGATGGGCAGAAGGAGATAGATATTAATAAAGAAGAGGGTGAAGGAAATGTTAAAAAGGCGGTTTACTCTGTCTTAAGGGCTGAAAAGGGCATTTATATTTTAGAACTCATAAATAAAGGCAAAGATATACATAGTGTTCAGATAGTATTCTTTCTTTATGAAAAGACAAACGGTCAAAGGATAAGGGAATTCAGGAGTCAGGCATTATATCCAGAGAATGCACTGCATATAAAATTTCTTCTGCCAGAATCTGTTTTCTGGGACGACGATGATTATTTTTCCGGCAGCATTGAGGATTCAAACAGCATAACTAAATTTAATCATGGGGCAGGAATTGTATGGAAGGAGAGAAAATGAATTTTGAAATTAGATAAGGAGGCAAACAGAGATGGAAAAATTTATAGGGCAGAGACTGTTAGATGAAAGGATAGTAACAGAAGATCAGTTAAAAAAAGCATTGGAAAGGCAGAGGCTACACGGAGGAAGACTTGGTCACAATCTTGTTGCTCTTGGTTTTGTAAAGCCAGAAGATCTTGATGCTTTTTTTAAAAGGAAACCAAAAGTCCCTGATACCGTGGAGGCAACAGGACTCGAACTCTCATTTATTTCAGACCTTATAATGAAGCATATTCTCTTCATTGGAGAGTTTACCATGAAGGATGTATCAGATAAGATTAAGCTCCCTATTTCTATTGTTGACTCTGCAATGCAGATGCTCAGGAGAGAGAGATTTGTGGAGGTTAAAGGCGCTGCAGAGTATGCGAGGGTCACATATAATTTTTCTATAACAACTCAGGGAAGGAACAGGGCTCTTGAACTCCTTGATGTCTGCGGCTATATAGGTCCTGCCCCTGTAACTTTAGATGATTACAAAAATATGGTAGAAATTCAGACAGTAAAGAACATAATTGTTGATGAAGAAGCTGTTAAAAAGGCATTTTCTCATTTAATAATCAGCGCGGATTTATTGGTCAGGCTTGGACCTGCGATTAGTTCAGGAAAGGCGATTTTTATTTACGGTCCTCCGGGAAACGGAAAGACAGCTATAGCAGAAACCATTGGAAGGGTTCTTCCTGAGACAGTTTTTATGCCTTTCTCTATTATTGTAGAAGGGCAGATAATAAATGTTTTTGACCCTGTCACTCATGTCCATGTCAATCCTGAGCATAATGAATTTGACCAGAGGTGGATGCTTGTAAAGAGGCCTGTTATTATGACTGGAGGAGAGCTTGTTCTCTCGATGCTTGACCTCGAATTCAACAAAATATCAAAGTTTTATAATGCCCCCCTTCAAATGAAAGCAAACAATGGCCTTTTTATTGTGGATGATTTTGGAAGGCAGCAGATAGATCCACAGAGCCTTTTAAACAGATGGATAGTGCCTCTTGAAAGGAGGGAAGACTTTTTGACCCTTCATACAGGAATGAAGTTTGACATACCATTCGACGAGCTTATAGTATTTTCTACAAATATAGAGCCTAAAAAGCTTGTTGATGAAGCATTTTTAAGAAGAATAAGATATAAGATAAAGATAGACCATCCGACAGAGCAGGAGTATGAAGCCATTTTTATAAGGGTTTGCGAATCCAACGGGATTGAATTCAGAAAGGATGTGTTTAAATATCTCCTGAACAACTATTACAAGAGATTGGAAGTAAAGCCAAATGCCTGCCATCCGAGGGATATTATAGACCATATTATAGATATTGCCCATTATTACGGCATTTCGCCGGAGCTTACAAAGGAGGGGATTGATGCTGCGTGGAAGAGCTATTTTGTGGACATGTAGCAGATGGTATCAGCGAGTTTGCATTAATACATAATCTTTTAATTTAGGTTATAATAATAATTGTGAAGACAAACTTATTCAATATATTGCCTTTTTTATTAATTCTTTTTCTCTTTTTTTCATCCGGGTGTTCAAGACCTGTTGCTGAGGTTGACGGGAAAGAGATCGCAAAAAAAGAATTTCTTCAGGAGTTCAAGGACAGAAGGCTTTCGTCTAATAATAAAAATGTTGATGAAGTGACCCTTAAAAATATTGCCATAAATTCAATCATTGACAGATGTCTTGTATTGGATGAGGCAGGAAAGAGGGGATTTGCAATTTCAGAAAAAGACATTGAAAACAGGGTCCTAGAGTTCAAAAATTCATTCAAAGACAAAAATGAGCTTGAAGCCTTTCTTAAGGCAAGGGAGATGAGCGAGAAGGATTTGAGAAAAAGGATAGGCGATACAATGAAATACGAGAGATTTATCTTTTCCCTTTCCGGCATTTCTGATGTAAGCCTTGAAGATTTAAGAAATGCATATGAGGCAAATAAGCAATTTTTGAGGGATGATAAGGTCAGGATTTCTATGATAGAGATAGTGGGAGATGATAATGCAAAATCTATTGCCCAACAGATAAAGAAGACATCATTTGAAAGGGTTGTTGAGAGGCTCTTCTCTGAAAGTAAAAATGACGCTGCAGTCACAAAGCAGAGATGGACAAGCCTAAATGTCTTTTCCCAGGATCTCCGCCAGATGATAGAAGGCGCTTCTCAAGGAGCTGTAATAGGCCCGATAAAGAGAAAGGATAGCTGGTATATAATAAAGGTCTATGAAAAGAAGGAATACAAGAGTTTCGATGAGGCAAAAGAAGATATAATGTTTGAACTTCTGCATAAGAAGAGGCTTGTTGAATTAGAGAAATGGCTCGAAAAAAGAAAAGAAAAAGCTAAGATTATTGTATATGCTGACAGGCTTTAAAGGAAAACCATGGTGCAATCTAATTATTTAAGGGCAGAAGAACTGCCAAAAGTGCCTATTGTTCTTGACAATGTATCCTCTCGCTTTATTCGGGACAATAAGGTCATTCCCATCGAAATTACTAACAATACACTTAAGGTGGTGATGGCAGACCCTGATGACAGGGATGCTATTGACGCACTCGCAGTTGCATCTTCGCTTGATGTCATGGTCTATACCGCTGATTTTCAAGTCATCGAGGATTATATTAATAAATTCTATGGCCAGGAGGCTCAGAATATAAGCAGGATAATCGAGGATATTGGAGAAAGAGGTGTAGAGTTTTTCAGGGAAGAGGAAGAGGATATAGGGCATCTGAAGGATATGGCTTCGGAAGCCCCTGTAATAAGGCTTGTAAACCTTTTGATTACAAGGGCGGTTGAAAGCAGGGCGAGCGATATTCATATGGAGCCATTTGAGGATGAGGTGAAGGTCAGATATAGAATAGACGGAGTGCTTCATGATATAGAGTCAATTCCCAAAAAGCTTCAGGCAGCAATTGTCTCGAGGGTAAAGATCATGTCAAAGCTTAATATTGCCGAAAGGAGATTGCCTCAGGACGGCAGGATTAAACTGAAGATAGGAGACAAAGAGATAGATATAAGGGTATCAACTATACCCATACTGCATGGAGAGAGCGTTGTTATGAGGATACTGCAGAAGGAGGGAATAGTAATTGACCTGAATCTGCTCGGTTTTTCTGAGAAGACCCTGAATGAATTCAATATGCTTATTAAAAAGACTAACGGTATTATACTTGTTACTGGTCCCACAGGCAGTGGCAAAACTACTACCCTTTACGGCGCTCTTGATAAGATAAACTTCCCTGACAGAAAGATAATCACTGTTGAGGACCCTGTAGAATACCAGTTGAAAGGCGTAAATCAGATACAGGTGAAGCCCCAGATAGGCCTCAATTTTGCAAATACGTTAAGGCATATTGTCAGGCAGGACCCTGATATTATAATGATAGGAGAGATAAGGGACCTCGAAACTGCAGAGATAGCCATTCAGTCTGCCCTTACGGGACATCTTGTATTTTCTACACTGCACACTAATGATGCTCCGAGCGCTGTGACGAGACTTCTTGACATGGGAGTTGAAAACTACCTGCTTTCTTCTACTGTGCGCGGAATTCTTGCACAGAGGCTTGTCAGGATTATCTGCCCTTCCTGCAAGGAAGAAGATTTGTCAGTAGATAGGGAAGAGCTTCATCGCCTTGGCATAAGCAGAGAATCTTTTGTTTGCAAGGGTAGGGGCTGCGAAAAGTGCGCCTTTACTGGATATTACGGAAGAACAGGGATTTTTGAACTGCTTATTGTTGATGACGAGATGAGGAAGATGATACTAAGAGGCGCTGACGCTAATCAATTAAGGGAAATAGCAAGAACAAACGGCATGAACTCTCTGCTTGAGGACGGCATAGGTAAGGTTAAGAATGGGCTCACTACAATTTCAGAGGTTCTGAGGGTGACGCAGGAGGCATAGTGGCTGTATATGCATATAAGGCTACAACAACAGAAGGCTCTATAGTCGAAGGTGTTATAGAGGCTTTAGACGAAAGGACAGCAATAGAAAGGCTCAGAGACTCAGGTTTTATTCCGTTAAGGATAGCTGCCCCGGGGGAGGAGAAAAGGAGATTCGTCTTTAGGTCTCCAAAAGGAGATGTCCTTACCTTTACTGTTGAACTGTCTGTTTTGTTGAGTGCGGGACTGCCTCTCGACAGGAGCCTTAATATACTTTCTGAAATATCAGAGGGCGCCGAGATAAAGAATATAGTTCAGTCAATACTCAAGTCAATAAGAGGGGGCAGTTCATTTTCTGATGCATTGCAGATGCACCCTAAGCTCTTTTCAAAGCTATATGTAAATATGATAAGGGCTGGAGAATCAAGCGGCGCTATCGATGCAGTGCTTGAGAAGCTCGGGGAATTCATAGAATCGACCAAGGAATTAAAAGAGAGCATATTTTCTGCAATGATATACCCAACGATACTCTTTATTACAGGCGGTCTTTCAATAGCTGTGCTTCTTACTTATGTTCTTCCAAAATTTTCTACTATATTTGCCGAACTTGGCGGAGCCCTGCCTCTTCCTACCCAAATTCTTCTTTTCGTGAGCAATGCCCTTAAAGATTTATGGTGGTTAGGACTTCTCTTAATGGCAGGCATGTGGCTTATTATTAAGAGCTATATAAAATCTGATTACGGAAGGTATAAGTGGGATGTCCTGAAGCTCAGGCTTTTTGGGGATATTATCAGGAAACTTGAGACAGCGAGGTTTTGCAGGACGCTCGGAATACTGATTAAAAGCGGGGTGCCTCTTATTCAGGCATTGAGCAATGCGAGGGATGTTGTAAGTAATCGGGTAATGGCGTCTGCCATAGACAATGTATTAAAAGGCGTAAAGGGAGGAAAAGGCATAGCAGCAACCCTTTCTGAAAGCAATATTTTCCCATCTCTTGCACTTTCAATGATAAAGGTTGGGGAGGAAACAGGCCAGCTCGACAATATGCTGATGAAGGTCTCGACAACTTATGAAAAGAGCCTGAGGGCATCTATAAAAAAGTTTGTCAGTTTTCTTGAACCTGCTACAATCCTTGGGATGGGGCTGATAATAGGTTTTATAGTGGTCTCTATGTTAATGGCTATATTCAGCATAACAGACCTTCCATTCTAATAATGAAAAACAGAGATGGATTCACCCTTTTAGAGCTTATAATTGTTGTCCTGCTTATTATAATTATTCTCGGAATATCTACGGTTTTTTTTGCAAACATACTGCCAAAAGGTAAATTTGATACCCTGATCAGGGATATTTCTTCTACCATAAGGCTCGCTAAGGCTCTATCTCAGGCAAGCAGCGATGCACAAACAGTCGTGATAGACCTTGATTCAAAGAGATACGGCATTGAAGGGCGCGCAATTAGGGAGATCCCCCCTAATGTGGATGTGAAGATTGCAGACCCATTTTTAGGAGAAATTGTTAGGGGGAGATATGAGTTTGGAGTTCAGGCAGGTGTTTTTGAAGGAGGAGCGATAATTTTGTCTGATGGGAAGAGGTCAGCAAGGATAAATATTGATCCAGTGGTCGGAGCAGTGGTGGAAAGGTGAAAAAAGGACCAAGTTCATTTACTAAAAACATTAGCGGCGGCTTTACGCTTCTTGAGGTTCTTGTCGCCATTTCTATTCTCGGGATAGCAATAGTTATTGTTTTGCAGTTGTTTTCCTCAAATCTAAGGACGATATCAGCATCAGAGGATTATTCAAATGCCTTAATAGCAGCAGAGTCAAAGATGAGGGAAATAATAGACGAAGAGGACATCTCGCCTAAGTCATGGGGCGAGACAACAGACAGCGGCTACAGATTCGATATTTCTGTGTCTAAAGACCTGAAAGAAAGGACTGACAATATAAATGCTGAATTATTAAGGATAAATCTTGCTATTGTCTGGAAAAGCGGCTCTAAGGAAAAATCCTTTGTATTGACAACGATGAAGGCGGTTCAAAAAAAATTATGATTAGCAATAGAGGCTTTACTCTCCTTGAATTAATGCTCTCCATGGCTATGATAAGCATTATTGTTGTTATTACAATGGGCGTTATGAGGCTTGGACACAGGTCTGTTGACAGGGGTGAAGAGAAGATGCAAGCCATCGATAGGATAAGGCATTCCATTAACATAATGGATTCACAAATCCAGTCGATATTCCCGCTAAAATTGGAAGAAGACGGAGAAGATGCATATTATTTTAAGGGAAAAAGGGAGTCTATGCAGTTTGCTTCAAACTATTCCATATGGAAAGGTATACAGGGTTATGTGCTTGTCTCGTACAATGTTATAGAAGAAGACAGAAAAAAATCGATATATGCATCCGAGAAACTGATTGGCACGGAGAATGGAAGGGATGTGAGGCTGCTGGCTGGGATTGAAAGCATTTATTTTGAGTATTTTGAAAGGGATATATTAAAGGAGAAAGGCAGATGGGTTGGAGAGTGGACTGACAATACGAAATTTCCAGAAAAGGTTAGGATTCATATTTCTTATGGAGGCAGGGAGTTATCAATGATTATGCCCCTGAGGGCAAGACCTGTTGAAGAAAAAGCAGATGGCGGTAATTAAGACGATATTTAGATACTTTTTGCCGCAGAGCGGAATAGCCCTTTTTATTGTGCTTTGGGTGCTGACTATAGTTACTGCTATTGTGTTTTCTTTTTCTTTTGCAACGAGGACAGAGACATATTCATTAATGACATTTAAAGAAGGAATCGAGAGGAAATTCTTTGCAGAGGCAGGCATAGAAAGGGCAAAAATAGAGGTTTTATACAGAAGTCAGAATCCTGCTTCCGAAGATATTTGGAGGATAGATGGAACGGTATATGAAGACAGCATCGGGGAAGGCTATTACAAGGTCAAAATTACAGACGAGTCTGGAAAAGTGAACATTAATACTACATCTGATATAATATTAAGAAATCTTTTTTTAAATATGGGTATCCAGAGCAAGGAAGTGGATGCTATAGTTGATTCAATAATGGACTGGAAGGACAATGATGATTTTCATAGGATTAGCGGTGCAGAGAGCGATTATTATATGTCTCTGCAAAATCCATATAAGGCAAAA
>OGCL01001862.1_pt1 | contig 16568 bp, 15 predicted proteins | sample 1570041 | NCBI WGS metagenome assembly OGCL01 (sample SAMN06266162, study PRJEB24511) | hot springs metagenome | isolation source: Hot spring water | place: South Africa: Limpopo | collected 2015-06-22
GGCAAAGCAAATTCATTCCATGACACGGCATGCCACCTGTCGAGTTTTTTTAAATAGTCCTCAATCCCTTCTTTAAGGTAACTTTTTGTGGTTTTACCCATGAGCCAGATGTGAATCATGATGTGAATTTGGCTTATTTTTTGCAAAAATGAATTTAATGACCTGTATGAGAAATTTGATTTTCTCAATAATGATCGTTGGTATGTTTTCTCTTTGCGGGTTCGGTCAGATTAATGACCTTACCCGGGCTGTCAAGGAGGGGAATGTTCAATTTTTAGGTGACCGAATGTCGTCCACAGTAGAAGTGAGCGCCCCCGGCTTTAATGGCCACTATGGCCAGCGTCAGGCTAAAGAAATCATTTCGGGATTTTTTCAAAATAATAAACCTTTGGACTTCACACCTAAATCAGTCAGTGAATCGGGGGGTAGTCAACATTTCATGGGACGTCTGAAAACCCATAATGGTAATTGTTACAGGGTTTTCATGCAAGTCCAAAAGGATGCCGAACACCATAAAGAGCAGTTACGCGTGATCCGATTTGAGAGTGAACGCTAAAAAACGAAATCAGTAGTTCTTCCTGGCTATCTTTGGTCCGGGCTTTTTATGCGCATACTAACAGGAATACAAAGCACCGGGGTTCCTCATATAGGAAATATTCTAGGCGCTATTAAACCTCTGATACGAAGAAGCCGCCAACCGGGGGTGGAGGCATTCGCATTCATAGCCGATCTGCATTCGCTTACCACCACCCGCGATAACACAACGCTCAGGGCTAATACCGCCGCTGTGGCTGCTGCCTGGATCGCCTGTGGTTTCGATACAAAAAAACATTTTTTCTATCGACAGAGTCGCGTACCTCAGGTTTGTGAATTGGCTTGGTATCTGGCTTGTTTCACACCTTATCCGATGTTAGCCAATGCGCATTCTTTCAAAGATAAAAGCGCCAGGCTTTCAGAAGTAAGCGCAGGATTATTCACTTATCCCGTTCTAATGGCGGCTGATATACTTCTTTTCGATGCTGAAGTGGTCCCGGTTGGAAAAGACCAGATTCAACATCTTGAAATCACAAGGGATGTGGCCGGCGCCTTTAACAATAATTATGGCTCAGTATTTAAACTTCCGGTTGCCGAGGTGGATAATGATGTCAAGTTGATTCCGGGAACGGATGGTCAGAAGATGAGTAAAACTTATCGAAACACCATCAACATTTTTTTGCCGGAAGCCGAACTTCGAAAAGCAATATTTTCCATTAAAACGGACAGTACACCCATAGATGCTCCTAAAAATCCAGATACCTGCACTGTTTTTCAGTTATTCAGGCTAATTGCTCACCCGGATGCTGTAGAAGACCTTAGAAATCGTTATTTATCTGGCGGTTTAGGATATGGGGAAGCAAAGAATTTATTGTTTGAGCACTTGTTGGAATGCTTCAAATCAGAACGCATGCAATATTCTGATCTGATATCTCACCCTGAGGATCTGGAACACATTTTACAAAGTGGAGAAGAGCGTGCTCGGGTTTTGGCAAAGGATAAATTGCTTAAGGTTCGCGAATGCCTTGGCCTATAAAGCCCTTCCGAAATCCTTTCCATCTTTTAACAGGATCTTCCTTATTGTTTTTAATTCTATCGTGGTGGAAGATTTTTTTAACCGGGAATATTAAAGTAGATGAAAATTTTTTGAGTGGTTGGCAAATTCCGGTTTTAATTGGTGGCGTCCTCTGCGCGTTCTTTTTTGCATTAAAAGCCATCCTTAGGCTTTTTCAGTCCCCAGAGAATTTATCATTTCCCTATTGGGTTTTGTTTTTTTCATTTTGCACACCGCCTTTTCTCTCCAATGATGTATTCTCCTATTTTTATTATGGTCAGGCTTTAGCACACGGTTATGATGTCTATCGTGCCTTTGATGGTTCTAACTTGAGTTGGTATGGTTTTGTGGGAGAAAGATATCTCTCCACGCCTTCTGTTTATGGCTTGCCTTTGCTGATCCTTTATGCTACGCTTGGGAATTTTGTAGGATTTCATGTGTATGGGTCATTGATTTTACTCAAACTCTTTCACCTGCTTGCACTTTTTTTGATTTCAACAGGATTATCACAATATCATAAAAATGAAGGAACTCGAAACTGGCTTATTGCATTGCCGCTTGTCTGGATAGAAGGTCTGGCAAATCTGCATAATGAATTTCTTTTGTTGCCTTTATGTATTTGGGGAATAGTTTTTTATTACAGAAAAAAAATTGTAATATCAATTATTATGTGGGGGTTGGCTGCCTGGTGTAAATTTTCATTTGTATTATTTCTCTTTTGGCCAATCCTGGATAAAAATGGCCCTTATGTTATTAGGGAAAAACTACGAAGTTTTTTGTTTGGCGGGATTTTGTTACTAGGAGCTCATGCGATTACTTGGTTTGCTGTTTTCCGAAATATACAATTTTATGATGGCATTTATTTGCCATTGAAAACAGTTTCTTCCCTCGGGCCCAGCAGCAGCCTTGCAGATATTTTTTATACAGTTATCAGACTGTTTCTATCTCCAGTACTGGCTCATTCGGTCAACAAGATGATCAACTTGTTCATGCAAGGAGCTTCTGTTATCTTATTCTTATTAATTCTTAAAAGAAATCACCATGCAAGTCCGCCATATCTTTTGTGGATGATGTCCGTAATCTTCATTACTATTTTCTCCCACAGAATATTGGCCTGGTATTTTTTGATGTTGATTCCTTTATGGAATATTAAATTGTCCACCGTATGGGTTTGGTGGCTGGTAATCGTTTCGATGATTTATTCAACGCAAGGTCTAATTCAATTTACTCATCCCGATTTAATATTTACAAAGGCTGTAACAGTTGTTTTGGTTGGTGGAGGAGTAGTCGCCTTATTTATTTGGTTTAAGAAAAGATTTCTGGTGATTTCAAATCACTACTTCGGCAAATCTTGAATTCCTTCAAAATAAAGATTGTTGTCATTAATACATTGTATATCCAATAAAACATTAGAAATACCTGATATGAAAAAATGATTTTCCCAGGATTGAATTAATCCAGGCCTGCATGATGCAATAAAAAAGCAAATTCTCGAGCGTATTCTTCCAAAACATCATAGCGGCCACTCTTACCGGCATGGCCGGTTTCCATTTCACAAAAGAAAATAATTGGATTTTTACCGGTATTTCTTTCTCTAAGTCTCAAAACCCACTTTGCAGGTTCCCAATACTGAACCTGGGCATCATTATAGCCTGAAGTCACCAAGATAGGAGGAAATTTGGCATCAGGTATATTGTCATAAGGGGAGTAGCTGAGCATATATTCGTAAAATTCCTTTTGATGCGGATTTCCCCACTCATCGTATTCACCGGTCGTCAGAGGAATACTTTCATCCAGCATGGTGGTAACCACATCCACAAAGGGTACATGGGCTATGATACCAGCCCAAAGATCAGGGCGCATATTTAATACAGCACCCATGAGTAATCCGCCCGCACTGCCTCCAGAAGCGAATATCTTTTCAGGTGAACACCAATCGTTGTTTTTTAAATACTCTGCACAATCTATAAAATCAAAAAAAGTATTCTTTTTATTCAGTAGTCTTCCTTCCTCGTACCAGAATCTCCCCATATCCTGTCCTCCCCGAACATGTGCAATAGCATAGAGGAATCCCCTATCAAGCAAACTAAATAATGTAAATCGGAACGCTGGCGTAAAAGAAATACCATAAGCCCCATATGCTTCTATTAACAATGGATTCTGTCCTTTCTTATATATGTTTTTGTTATAAATTAATGAGACCGGTATTTGCTTCCCATCCCTAGAAGGCACATGGATGAGCTTATCCTCATAATCTTCTGAATTATGAGTGAAATTGAGCTTACGTCGAAATCTGAATTCTGGTTTCTCTCCAGGATAAACATCATACAAAGTAGCAGGTGTTTTCAGATCGGTGTGCTGAATGCGGAGATAAGGCAGATTGAAATCATTATTGTAAGCAAGCTCTGTAATGTGAGAATTGTTGGAGAATGTTACTTTTTGAATTTTTAGATCGTTCCAAGTGATGTAATAGACATCCAATGAACCATCGAATATTCCTTCCCAAGCCATCCAGCTAGAGTTGACCACAATATCCTCAATTAGGTACTCTTGCTCCGGAATAATGGTTTTGAAATCTTTCACATGGCATTTACCCTTGGGAAGAGATACAATTGAGAAATTTGGAGCACGGTAATTGGTCCTGATGATCCATGAATCTTCAAAAGAGTCAGCGTAATATAAATGTCCTCGCTCGCGAAGTAGAATAACCTGTAGGGTTGCAGGATTATCCAAGGAAGTATATCGAATCTCCGTAGTCTCAGTACTCTGGCTTTCTACTAATAAAAATCGTTCATCGGACGATTGAACTACGTCACAAATGAACGTTTCGTCTTTTTCTTCAAAAATCAATCTGTCCCTATTCTCATTGTTAGTATGGGATTCATTCAAAAAGTGTCTGTAAACCTGGTAAGGTCTTAAAGTAACATCTTGTTTTTTAACATAAAAGATGGATTTACTCTTCTGATCCCATACTATACTCCCGCTTGTAATAGCAGGAACGGCTTCCCAAACTTTACCATTTTGCCGGTTTTTTATAAAGATGGAATAACATAAATCTCCGCGCAAGTCAACCGAATAGGCAAGAAATTTTTCATCCGGGCTTAACTCAATCTGCCCCACAGAAAGAAATGGATTGTTCGTAATAATTTCATTTTCATCTAATAAAATTTCTGGATTCCGTCTATCTCCTTGACGGCTCCGGAAGTGAACGGGATAATTCTTCCCTTTTTCATAATAATAACCATAATACCACCCCTTATATTGGTAGGGATACCCTTCATCTTCAGGTGGAACTCGGTTGGTAAGTTCTTTTAGGATTAAATCCTGAAGATGCTTATATGAGGATGAAACAGACAATGCATATTGGTTTTCTTTCTTCAGATGTTCAATAACACGTGAATTATTTTTTTCCCTTAATCGATAAAAGGGATCCTTGCGTTCTTTGCCAAACTCTCTGAAAACTGTGTCAGAAATTAATTCGTCAGGAATGGAAGGTGCGATGTGTGTTCCTTTACTCATGTTACAATGTGTCAAAATGTCGAAAAATGTCGTTATAATAAAAGATTTCCAAATGGAACTGATAAAATATTTCATTTCAAAAGTCGGAATCAAGGCTCAGATTCTGTATGAAATGTTCAATATCAGGATTTTTCTGTATCATGGCTTTTTTTATTTCAGAGGGCTTAGTTGGTTTGGGGCTTTTGGGTTGAGTAAAATTTTCATCCAGAATTACCTGGTGGGTCATCTGACAGATTTTAGGTTCTGTTAATATTAATTCCTTAGTTAATGTATCCAGGTTTTCCTGAAGTATGGATTGTTCAGATTTATTCTTGCATGTGAATATTAATACGTTATCTTTCCAAGATATCCGTAATGATCCCAGAAGTGTAAGTAAGGTTTTTTTTTCGGGTATTGCAGAGATACGTTCAAGTGTAGTTTTAACAATATCATTTAAATCAAGAACAATTTCACGCACTTGAGTTGGCTTGTCCTGAATAGTATCTGAAATTGTCTCAAGTTTTTGGGAAGCTTGTGAGTCTGATAAATTCGGCGATTCACTTGCTTTATTATCTGAATTGAGATCCAAAGCAGGTTGAACTTTTTCAGGGCTGATGGTAATATAATGGAAAGTAGGAATTTTCTTATCGTCTTTAGAAATTATGGAATGTGATGAGGTATTTATAGAAGACGTTAATTCACTTTCAGGAATCTTCCCCGAGATTTCTATTGAATCAGCTAAAGATTTTTTTTTTAACCTGGCTAGCTGCAGGAGCATGACTTCTACAAAAAATCTTTTTGCTGTAGAGGAGGGGTAATCCAAATCAGCCCGATTCAATATTTCCAATGCCTGGAACAAAAAATCCGGGTCGCAGCGCTTGGATTGGTCCTGATAGGCTTGCCTAATAGATTCGCTGGTATCAATTAAGTGAAGAGTAGAAGGCTCGCGAGCTACCAAAAGGGAGCGAAAATGATCTGAAAGCCCCTGAATAAAATGCTGACCATCGAACCCGGAAGCGAGAATCTTGTCATAAATCAGCAGTAATGACTTATGGTCTTCATTTAAAGCGTTATCGGTAATTTTAAAGAAAAGTTCATAATCTAAAATGTACAAGTTTTGAAAAACATCTTCACGACGCAGATGATTTCCACAAAAATTGACCAGACGGTCGAATATGGATAGTGCATCTCTTAAACCACCGTCGGCCTTTTTAGCGATATACAACAAAACGTCTTCCTCGTAAGAAATACCTTCTTTCTGAGCTATCTGGGCTAATTGCTTGGAAATGTCTTCTGTGCTTATCCGGGCAAAGTCAAAAACCTGACAGCGTGAAAGGACAGTGGGCAGGATTTTATGTTTTTCGGTTGTAGCAAGTATGAAAATTGCATGATGGGGCGGTTCCTCAAGGGTTTTTAAAAAGGCATTAAAGGCCTGTTGAGTAAGCATATGAACCTCGTCAATGATATAAATTGAATATTTCCCTATCTGAGGAAGAATGCGAACTTGTTCGATTAATTGCCTGACATCGTTGACGCTATTATTGGAAGCAGCATCTAATTCATGTATGTTGAAGGAGTTGCTTTCATTAAAAGCCTGGCAAGATGTACAAACATTACAGGGTTCAAAGTCAGTACCAGGATTAAGGCAGTTGAGAATTTTAGCAAGAATGCGCGCAGTGGTAGTTTTTCCTACTCCACGTGGCCCACAGAAGAGGTATGCATGTGCCACCTTGCCCGTTTTAACAGCATTCTTGAGCGTTTCGGTAACTTGGCTCTGCCCTACTACTTCATCGAACCGAACAGGTCGATATTTTCTCGCCGAAACTATATATCCTGACATTTGGACTGCTAAAGTAAAACTTGTAATTCTACAAAAGAAAAGCGGGTATGCAAAACAACTTCGCTCTTGACAAAATATATTTTATTATATTTTCCTGAGTTTGCACTTATTTTCATGGTTTAATTTTTTGGATGGAAAGGAAAAAAATCATTCCACTTAGTTATAGAGAAATCTGTCGGCATTTGCTGAGATAAATATGAATGTGGAGAGTACTTATAATAATGTATTTTTATTAATATTGGGTTTTGACTCATTTACGCTTTTAAAATGAAAAATAGTTTTGAAGAAATATTGTAATTAGTTTATTAAAATCAATGTTTTAATAATAATATTGCAACCAAAATTATTAATATAAATGTCTGTTTGTAAATACATTGTAAAAAATAAAAAAGGCCTGTCAAATCTCAACGAGCGATATTATGTCAAGTTTATTTTTAATCATAGAAGGATTGAATATTTTTAATTGAGTTAATACCACTACTAAAACAGGTGTGGCTTTGCACTGAGAAATGAGTTCCTGGGCTGCATTAATGGTACCGCCAGTTGCCAATAAATCATCATGAATGAGGACCTTGTGGTTTGCGGGTATGGCGTCTTTATGAATTTCGAGCACACCTGTACCGTATTCAAGGTTATAATTGGCCTTATAAGTGTCGGCCGGCAGTTTACCAGATTTTCGGATAGGAACAAAAGGGACTCCGAGTCTTAAGGCCAAGGCAAACCCAAATAAAAAGCCACGTGATTCAATTGCTGCTACGGTTTGTGGTTGGTAGGGCCGTGCAATTTTTTCCATCCAATCCAATATGTGATTACTTAATTTATGGTTTTGTAGAACTGGAGTTAGATCTCTGAATTGGATACTAGGTTTAGGAAAATCCGGTATCAGTCGAAGATGTTCTAAAAATTTTTGTTGAAGATCGATCATGTTAAAATGAAATTCTATTCTGAATTAGAAAGATTGTACTGTCTGGAATTATTTTTCTATTTTTTAAATCTTCTAAATTACGAAAAAAACCATGCCTGAGTCGGGAATTAAAAATTGCTCTGGCCCGGTAATTTCCTATACCTGGAAGGGTTACAAGTTCTTCCAGGTTGGCATAATTAATTTGAATTTTCTCCCTCTGCGGGCCTACAACGTAGAATTTATTTTTAAGCACTTCGAGTTCTTCTGAAGTAATAATTTTAAAAAATGTCAATTGCTCCAATGAATCCAGCCCATTCAAATTATCTCGGAATTTTAAAATTTTCTTCATGGTTCTAAAATCTAGAATCTGGGTTTTTACGAAGTCATCATCTGGAATGGCATTTAAATCGGCTTTTTCCGAATATAGTTTTTTCGAATTAGAAACCTGTGCTAAGGAAGAAGTCGCCGGTTCTTTTTTATTATCAACATCGAATTGTGGCTCATCAAAAACTAAATGGTTTTTCACTTTCTCCAAAAAAGTCTCATTTAAAACATAAATTCTGGAGAGATCCTGAATGTTGCGGAAAACCCCACCTTTCCTTCTGTATTTTAATATTACGGCCGTTTGTTTGGGACTAAGGCCTAAATTCAGCCAACCTACTGAATCCAGAAAATTTGGATTAAAAGTTTGAATGGAAATAGCACTTCGAGATTGGTAATTTGTATAATTATTGTGCCCAGAGTTTTCCACGGTTAGATTTTTACCCGCAACTTGATCATCAAAATGTGAGAAATCGGCATCATCAGGAATATATTGAATTGAAAATGAAGAATCTATTTGATTTACATTTTTTAAAATTGTTTTGATTAGTAGGAGAATGAATATAGTGATAATCAGAAAAAAGAGCCTGCGTAATTCTTGTTTGTTGAGACTTAGAAAGGCTTGCAGCAGTCGCCGCATAAAGGATTAATTACATTTCTCGTTTTCCGAAATCTGCTGGGTCAGGCATGTGCTCATGTTCATAGCGACGTTTAGGGGCTTTAAACACTTTAATGTAAAAATAAAGTGTAAATATGGTGACAATGCCCATAGTGGAAGCCATCAACAATAAAGCTGAGTAACTCATTCTAAAGGATTTATAGGTTTGTGGTTTTTATAATACGCTTTTCTTACCAGAAAAGCAATGAATATAAATAAAGCCAGTAAAAAGATACGCGCCAGGTTGGTAAAAAATAATTTCTTTTCGAGTAATGGTTGTTCATCGGGAGGGGCTAATTCAATACTTTCTTTTAAACCATTGTTAATTAACAAGTTTATGATTGATGAATTATCTAAAGGCCAACCTTCAGCAGAAGCTAGTGAATAAAACGCATTTTGCCAATCGTTATTAACTGGCTTAATCAATGATCCGATGAACACAAAAATTAGTAGAAGTGGGGTGATGTAAGTAAGAATGGATTTATAAAACCCGGGTATTTTAATATCAGCACCAGTATTTATTTCCTTCCAACCACGATGTATACCAAAAACCCATGAAAACAAAATCACCTCCAGAAGAGCAAAGACCACTAATGAAAAGGTGCCAGCCCAAGTATCATACTCATCAAAAACGCCATATTGAAAGAAGAGAACAGTGGGTAACCCTACAAGAAGAGTTATGGCTCCAAACGACCAGGCTGATTTTTGTTTACTCCAGCCAAATTCATCGTGCATAAAGCCCATCCACGGCGTTCCCATGGCCAGTGATGACGTGATGCCTGCAAAAAACAATAATCCAAACCACGTCACGCCGCCAAATACTGAAAGGATAGAACCCCATTTTTCGAATAGGTAAGGCATAGTTTGAAAAGCCATTCCGAATCCCGCATTTTCTATAACCCAATCTAATCCTAAATAGCCGGCCGCTATAGGTATCACAATAGAACTTCCCAGCACTACTTCCACAAATTCGTTGGTGAAGCCGGCACTCACAGAATTTAAAGCAATATCATCTCTTTTATTCAAATAGGAGGCGTAGCAGTGAACTGTGCCCATCCCGACCGAAAGAGTAAAGAAAATCTGCCCGGCAGCTTCAAGCCACACTTTGGGATTGTAAAGGCTATCGAATTGGGGTGTCCAAAGGAAGTTTAATCCAGCCCAGGCGCTGGCATCAGGTACTTCCGAAGAAGCGCCGCTGGAGCCCAAAGTTAGACCTCTAAATGCTAGAAAGAATCCAAATAAAATAAGAAGTGGCATTCCAATTTTAGCCACTTTTTCTACTCCTGAAAGACCTCTGGATAAGATATACGTGTTAAGCCCCAAACATATGATGTAAAAAAATAAGGATTCAAATGGGATGCCCAATGGACTCTTTTCCATGACAACATAGCTTTTGAAAAAATTTGCTACCTCCAGTTGGCTTAATCCTTCGAAGCTGCGATTTATGCTGTGAAAAACATAACTCAAAGTCCAGCTTTCAATATAACAATAATATGCTGCTACACCTATATTTGTGAAAATGCCAAATACACCAATATACTTCCAGAAGCTACGGCGCGGATCCATACTGGCCATAATAAAAGGTGTGGAGTGATGACCCAATCTCCCACCATACCTGCCCATACTCCATTCAATCCACAAAAGAGGAATACCCATCAAAAGGAAACAAACTAGATATGGAATAATAAATGCTCCGCCTCCGTTCTGTACTGCTTTAACCGGAAACCTAAGAAAGTTTCCCAATCCAACAGCATTGCCGGCCATTGCTAATATCAGACCGAACCTTGATCCCCACTGGTCAGACACTTTTAACATAAACCGACAATATTAAACTAATTATACGTAAAAATGAACAAAGCTTAATAAAAAAATAAATTATTTTTTCTCAGGAATCCATGGAATCTCTTTTACACCATTTAATTGAGCAATGTATCGTGAAAGTATGAATAAATAATCGGAAAGCCGATTGAGATATTCCAAAATTATGGAAGAGACAGTACCAGGTTCAGACTCATGCAACGCAGTGATACACCTTTCCGCACGTCGGCAGACTGTTCGGCATATGTGGGCTTGACTTACAAGAAGATGTCCTCCCGGTATGATGAAATATTTCAATGGGCTTAATTTGCCATCCATTGCATCAATTCTATTTTCGAGATATTTAACCGAACTTTCAGATATTTCGGGTAGGGTAAGATTATTCTTGCCAGGTTGTGCAGCTAAAAGGCTTCCAATAATGAATAATTCTCTTTGAATTTTAAGAATATCTTCCCGAACTTCTTCATTAGTCACTTGGTCTCTCAGCAAACCCATAAAACAATTCAGTTCATCAATTGTGCCATAAGCATCTATCCTGAGATGATGTTTGGATACACGAAGTCCTCCAAAAAGTTGAGTGGTTCCTTTGTCTCCGGTTCTTGTGTAGATTTTCATAAGTGTTGCCTCTAAAAAAATCAAATTTAAGTTTTCTTTTAAAAACAAATTCCCAATTTGTTTTGTACTTTTACATCATAGCATAATGAAAAAAGTCAACTTTTTAATTTTTGTCACTACAATCTTATTATTTGTTTATGTGACATTATGCCATTACGAGACTCAGATTCAACTCATCCTTTTATTTTTTGTGTTATTGCATGGATTTTATTTTTATATGATTTATTGTATTTTAAGATTTGGTCAGCCATCTTCCAAAGTTTTCGACGAACAGATGTATGAAGATTATAAAGGTTGGTGAATTCAAACTTTTTTATTACTTTTGCCCTAGTTCTTTGCATGATGGTTTAATTGGCATAGGTTACACCACGCGTGTATTAAAAGGGAATCGTGTGAAAATCACGAACTGGGCCCGCAACTGTGAGTAACCTTAAGGTTTTATCATTTATGTCCACTGTTTTGATTCACAAAATGGGAAGGACGATAAAACTGTTACAAGTCAGGAGACCTGCCTGTGCCAATGTGATGATGCTTTCGTGGACCAAAGCAATTGTCAGAACCTTGCCCTCGAGCTTTTGATAGTCTTTGGCTGGCTCTGCATTTCTATGTCCCATAGCATTGTTAGCTATCAGGCTGGAGCTCAAAGGAATTTGCCTCATGATGAAACTTTTTTTAACCATTGTTTTGCTGATTGATATAGCTGCATATAGCTGTGCTCAAACGGCGGATTCCTCTATTCTTCATCTTAATCCGGTTATAATAGAATCACCAAGATTACAGGTATTTAATTCAGGCCAGAAAATTTTAAACCTAGACTCAACCAGACTTGATATTTTTCAACATCAATCCTTAGCTGAGTTATTGTGTGTTGAAAGTCCTATTTTTATTAGATTACAAGGTCCTGGATTACTTGCTAGTTCTGCATTTCGTGGAGGAAATGCTCATCATATGGCAATCTTTTGGAATGGCATGCCCCTTTTCAATCCTATGAATGGGATGATTGACTTGTCTTTAATTCCGGTAAATATTGCAGACAAGGTGAATATACAATTCGGCGGGGGAGCTGCTTCTTTTGGTAGTGGAGGGGTAAGTGGCGCCATTCACCTCATCGCAGCTCCAGTGTTTGAAAATACAATTCGGTTGGAAACATTTAAAGGATTTGGAAGCTTTAACAGCTTTAAACAATATGCTCTTGTTTCTGGAGGATCAAAAAAATATTCAACGCGAATTAAGATATTCCATCAATTCATTAAAAATGATTTTTTGTATTACGTCCCCCATCAGGATAAGCTTGTCAATCGTATGAATAATGCAGAGCAAGAAGCACGTGGACTAATTTGGGAGAATGTAGTTAAAATAAGTCCTTATCAATCATTTCATGCTCACTTCTGGATTCAGCAAAATCATAGAAATATACCGCCTACGATTTATGAACTCACGAATTTATCATCGCAAAAAGATTTTGCATTTCGGTTCAATGGGAGTTGGAATTTTTCAAAGGGATCATTTTTTGGAATTCTTCGAACAGCGCTATCGAGCGAACAGCTCATATATCAAAATCCTCTCGTTTTTATTCGCGACACAAGCAGGAATCTCAGCTTCTTCACTGAATACGAATTTAAACTCAACCTTCATCCGAAACATTACATTAACGGTGGCATTCAGAATAACTTCTTACGGGCTTGGCACCCAGCTTACTCGAAAATTCATTTACAAACTCGCCCGGCAATTTATCTTTCCTATTTATACAAATCGTCAAATACTAATTTTGAATATTCCCTCACTCTAAGACAAGAATTTAGAATTCTGGATCCGGTTCCTCCCGTCTTTTCTTCAGGATTGAGGTGGAATCCCTTCCGATGGATAGCAATTAAGATGAATGGTGGACGAGTGTATCGTATTCCAACTTTTAATGATTTGTTTTGGAATCCTGGAGGAAATCCAAACCTGAAACCAGAAAGCGGTTACACAGCGGATGCGGGAATTCAGTTTCTGCGAAGTTTTGGTAAATTTCAGTTTAATCTGGAAGCCACTCTCTTTTCGCGCACTCTAAATAACTGGATTATCTGGCTTCCTCAGGAATCCATATGGGCGTCCCAAAATTTATTGAGAGTCTGGAGCAGAGGACTGGAAAGCCAGAGTGAATTAGCTTTTTCATCTAGAAAAATGAAATTATCGTGCACATTTATATCTAATTATGTTCTATCAGAAAATACTAAATCTAAAAATGCCAATGATTTATCTGTGGGTCGGCAGTTGATCTATACGCCGCGTTACAATTTTTCAGGAATTATTAAATTAGAAAATCGTTATTTTTTGGTTCAATATCATCATCAGTATGTGGGATATCGGTTCACAACCTCTGACAATAGCGACTATTTGATGCCTTATGATGTCGGTTCAATTTATGTCTCTACGAATTATTCTATTGAAAAATTGAACCGGGCTCATTACAGAATCTTTTTCCAAATTGGAAATTTATGGAATGAGGATTACCAGATCATTAAGGCTCGTCCGATGCCTGGCAGAAATTTTCAATTGGGCCTGATTATTCAATTAGATAAAACCTTAAAAACCTGATAATCTTAATAAACTATGTCAATAATAAAAAAGAACTTAAATATAAATACTATGAATGTAAAATTAAATTATAATAATATGAAACTAAATTCAATTAAAAACCATAACAAAATGAGAACCAGTACATTTATTCTTTTATTTGCAGGATTTCTAAATGTAAAATCCACATTAGGACAATTTACATTCTCAGATGTAAAATACTGGATAGGCAGTGGTCCGGATAGTTCTGTGTTAGTTGTTGATTTTAAAGATGGTACATGGGATTCATGCTATGCATGGGGATTTTTACACGATCCGGGGACTACTGCTGAAACTATGCTGAACGCCATAGCGTCGGCCGATATTAATTTTTCCGTAAATATCTCAAGCGGTTTTTTGATGGATATCCAGTACGGGAATCACGAAGGAATAGGAGGTAGCCCCAATTACTGGGGGACTTGGAGTGGTTCAGATCTTAATAATTTAACAATGAATATGGGAATCTCAACCCTTTTGTCAAACGGTGATTTTTTTGCATGTTCCTACACTGACTTTAATCCTCCATTAGTTCCAGGAACCCCTATTCCGGCCTTCGATCCTTTTTATTTTACACGTGCTGATGTTCAGTTTTGGGTGGGTACAGGCCCCGATAGTACCATTCTTGTAATTGATTTTTTAGATGGGTCGGGATTATCTTCTTTTGCCTGGGGCTACCTTCACAATGGCCCGGTAACGGGTGAGCAAATTTTAAATGATGTTTCGGCGGCCGACTCGAATTTGAATGTTAACATCTCTGGAGGATTCTTAATGGACATTACATATGGAACATACTCAGGATTAGGTGGAAACCCGAATTACTGGGGCACGTGGAGCGCCTCCAATCTCGGAAATTGGGACCTCAATATGGGGATTAGTACGTTGGTAATCGGGAATGATTTGTTTGGTTGTTCTTACACTAACTTTTTACCGCCTCTAAGACCCGAATATCCTAAACCAGCTCCAACACCTTCTTCAAGTTTTCCTGTAGAGCATAATTCGGATTTTCTAATCTTTCCTAATCCTACTGCCGATTATTTTGTAATTCGTCATAATCAAAACAATAACAGCACTGGAGGTAAAATTAAAATTATAATTAGGGATAACCAATCTCGTATTGTGAAACAATTTTTCCAGGCAACTTGGGCTGGCTCAATTGATGTAACAGACCTGAATACGGGGGTTTACACGATTCAGATAGAAAATTCCAAAGGAATTTTTATTCATAAGCTTTTAATTGCCCGATGATTTTTAGGAAAAATGTTTTGCTTTATTTGATTTTACACTTTCTGATAATAAAAGCAATCATTCTTACACCTGTTTTCGCTCAATTTGCACCGCCTGCAGGTCAGCCGGGATCCACAGCAATTCATCGCGATAGCAGTATCCTCGTGAATTGGGCTAAAACATGTCAAATTGTGCGGGGATTGCAAAATATAGCAGAACCTTCACTAGGATTTGCTTCGGTAGGTGATAGTTCCCTGGCTACAGGATTATCGGATGGTACTGGTGTGGTAAGTTTGGGTGACGGTGGTTATGCAGTTCTAACTTTTGAGCCGCCTATAACCAATAGTCCTGGCTGGGATTTCGCAGTTTTTGAAAATTCCTTTAGCGACACTTTTCTAGAACTAGCCTTTGTGGAAGTAAGTTCTGATGGATTAAATTATTTTCGGTTTCCTCCCACTTCCCTAACGCAAGATACCATACAGGTTTCATCATTTGGAACTTTGGATGCCACAAAAATTAATAATCTAGCTGGTAAGTATCGTGCACTCTATGGCACTCCTTTTGATTTGGAAGAATTAGGTGGTCATATCGGACTGGATATTAATTCAATTGCATATGTAAAAATTATTGATGTGGTGGGTTCGATACATGATTCTATTGCTACTTTCGATCAATACGGAAATAAAATAAATGATCCGTGGCCGACACCCTTCCCTTCCGGAGGTTTTGACCTGGATGCTGTGGGGGTAATTCATCAACAACTTTCGGCGTACTCAGAAATAAATATTACACAATCGTTTTTGATTTTCCCAAATCCGGCCCAAGATTATTTTTTCATTAATAATTCTAATAATTCAAATAATTCTGAAGTAGTTAGAATCAAACTTATTAATCAAATCGGTATGACGACTAATGAAAATTGGGTTAATTTAATGGCAGGGCAAATCAAAGTTGATTTAAATAATGTAGAAGAGGGTGTTTATACTGTTTTAATTGATGGGGCAGGCTCCTCCCTAGTCCAAAGATTGCTTGTTGTTAAATGAGGAGGAGTTTTGTTCTTGTTTCTCACATTTACATATTAGGTTTAGCAGCCTGTGTAAAGGATAAGCCTCCTATACAAAATACTTACCTGAAAGGGGGGGGTGAAAATGCGGTTTATATCACTAATGAGGGGAACTTTCAGTTTGGCAATGCTCAGATTAGCTATTACGATGATGATTTGGAGGAAGCCATTCAGGATATTTTTTATGCGGTGAATGGGAAAGCTTTGGGAGATGTTTGCCAAAGTATGTATTTGAATAAATCCACGTATTTTATTGTTGTTAACAATTCGGGAAAGATTGAGTTGGTCAATCCTCAAAATTTTAAGTCTATTTTCACTATTACGGGATTCACTTCTCCAAGATATTTTCTTCCAGTAAATGCTTCAAAAGCCTATGTAACAGATTTGTATGCCCAAGCTTTAGCCGTTGTAAATCTATCGAACCGTCAAATCCAGGGCTTC
>OGCL01001863.1_pt1 | contig 16528 bp, 15 predicted proteins | sample 1570041 | NCBI WGS metagenome assembly OGCL01 (sample SAMN06266162, study PRJEB24511) | hot springs metagenome | isolation source: Hot spring water | place: South Africa: Limpopo | collected 2015-06-22
ACCCCCCCTGTTGCCAGTCCCGCCGCTTTCGCGTCAGTATCCCATGTGCCTGCGTTCCCCAGGAAGATCTTCGTACGGGACAAGATTGAGGAAGGTATTAGACCAAGTTCCTGAACTCGCCCGTACACGAACCAAGTGCATTGTCCAACAAGGTGATAGGGGCTCTCAGCAAAAGGGCCTGTTCTATAGGCTGTATGTGCAATATTGGCACGCGGAAACGAACCACCGACAGTAGACAGTAGTTCCAAAGCTTCTGCATGTCCGTCGCCCACATCCACCGGGATCAGCTGCCGCTGCCACATACACCCACCCAGCCACATGAGGGGAATCGCGATCAGAATCGGCAACCCAACCAAGAACCTCGCCCGCTTCCAGCCCGTTCTTCGCTCCTCCATCTCGCCCTCCTCTCTCGTCTACCGTCCTGCTTCCGCTACCTTCCTCTGCACTGCAGTCCAACCCGCGCCGCGGCCTGTCCGGCCACGGCGCGGGCGATGTCCTGGGGACTGGCCCCGAACCGGAAGCCGAAGATCTCGATCCCGGCCACGTTCACCATCACCTCGAACGCCCGGAACTCCCCGGTGCTTAGATCGAGTACCCGCACGTCCACGGTCACCCAGCAGGCGATCCCCTGGAAGAACAGGTTCAGCAGCGGCAGGTTGATCGAGGGGGTCTTGATCTCCTTCCAGTCGGTGATGATGCCCTCTACGATGTAGTCGGCAGCCATCGGCCGCGCGGTCCGGCACCCGCGCTCGGAGAGGGCGGTCTCGGTGGCGGTCGCGAACAAGCGCCCGATGTCGACCCCTCTGATCCAGACCCCGCTGCGGTTCTCGAAGTCGAGGACCCCGAACGTCGGCGTGGGAAGAGAACAGTCCTTGAAGCAGCGGGCGGAAAACGGGTAGCGCTGGGCAATGGACCGGGCCAACGCGCACGCGATCTTGTCGCCGGCCCGTTCGAGGGACTTCTTGCCCGCCAGCTCGGCGGAGAAGTCCACGCCGCCCGTGTGGAGGGCCTCGGCGGCGAGGATCCGCCCGGTGGCGACCTCGATCGCCCGCACCTCGACCCGCGCCCGGCCGTCCTGAAGCCTGGGCTGCCCAGGGATCCGCAAGGCCTCGAACACCGTCACGGTGGACACGGCCTCCCCCACGACAAGGATGTCGGCCGCAACCCCATCCCGCGCCGCCAACTTCCGAATTGCCACCTGATCACCCCCAAGCGCTGCCCTTGCCGTGGCCTCCAGATCCTTGAGTCCAGCTGGCGTGGCGCGTTTAACACGCAGGTACACGAGATCCACCACGTTGAACCCGTACGTCTGGAAGTGCTTGATGATCGCCGTCTCCGCCGCCGGATCGGGGATCGGCCGTGGGACAAAGTCAATGATGACCGTCTCCGGGATCACCACCGCCACCGTGGGACATGCTTGCCCGAGACCCACCAACCCCGCGAAGAGAAGAACCGCCGCTGACGCCACCCACCTCGCCATGCCCTCCCCCTTTGTTCCGACCGTGGTCCGTAGGCCGTGAGCCGCCAGCCTCGGGCGGCTTACGCCCCCGCCCCTTCGACAGCTGAACGTAGTGCACCCTACCATGAAGCGACGCCGAGCGTCAAGTCTGGTCTATGAACTACGGACGTTTGTTCCATTCATCTTTCGTTAGTCGCAGGGCAGGAGGACCTCTGAACCGTACGCACTTCATGGTGCGCCGGTGGTCAAAAGCCTGTGCCAGCTCTAGCGAAGTGAGCGAAGCCATCGGGGTCTGACCCGTGGGCGAATGGCCCTGCACGGAGTTACCTGCCATATGGTCGGGGCACACCCGTCTGACCCGTGGGCGAATGGCCCTGCACTGCCCCTCCGGCCTAGAAATCCTGACCGCACCCCACTTCTTTCACATTCCCCGCGGTCAGGTCTGTGCCTCAGCTCCCTTAAGCAGGGAAACCCGCGTGGTGATCGTTTTCTGCCCGGCCCTGGGTTAGGGGCCCACCGCGAAGCCCACCACCAGCCCGCGGCGGTTGTGCCAGGCCACGTAAGCCCGCCAGCCCTCCCCTCCTGTCCCAAGACCTAACGACCAGGTCAGGCGAATTTCCCAGTCCGTCTCCGGCTCGACCTCCACCAGCGGCCGGGCCATGGGATACCACGAGGGCACATAGGCCATCTCCTGGAAAGAGAGGCCCACCGACCCCCAAACCCCGAGGTTCGTCCCTTGGAACCACAGGGCCACGTAGCCCTCGATTTCTGGTCCCCAGGCAAACCACCCTCCTGGGCCGGGCTGGGAAAGATCGGGCCGGGGCGGAGGCGCCGTAAGGGAAAGTCCTAGCCCCACCGGGCCAAGCCAAAGGTCGAATCCCCCCGAAAGGGCGGAAAGCCAGCCCACGTTGAACCCAACCCCGAACGCCTCGGCCACAGGTTCGCCCAGGCCTGGGGGAAACCAAGGCAACGGCCGGGCTCGCTCCAGCGCCAGCACAAGCTGCACTTCCTCTCCTTCGCCCAGGTCCACGGTGAGGCGGCGGTCCTCATAGCCTGCTTTTTCCACGCGCACAGAAAGCTTTCCCGCGGGCACCACCAGGCGTACAGGGGTCTCCCCCACAAACTTCCCGTCAATCCACACTTCCGCCCCTGCCGGGACGGTTACCACCGACACCGTGCCCTTGGGCTTGTACACAAGGTAAGACGTCCAAGCCGTGCCCCACACCGCATCGCCCAGGGACCCTTGGACCGCGCCGGCCAACTGGGCCGGGCTGGCAAACACCACAAAGCTTTGCTTTTCCCACGCCTTGGCCTCGTAGAAAGAAAGCGGGCGGTCCACCACCAAAATCTGGAGGTACTCCATGCCCTCGGGCTCGGTCACCCGCAAAACCCAACCGGCCTGGGGCAGCACGTGCGTGCCGGCCGGAAAGAACGGTGTTTGCAGGAACCTATTGGGGAGAAGGAGTTGGGCTTTGCCCGCTGACGTGATGTTCCACAGGTACACGTAGGCCGCTCGGGGCAGCGTGAACGTGATCTGCAGACGATCCCCCGGTGTGTAAACCCCCTTGTCCGTCTTGAGGGCCACGACAATTCCCGGCTTGTCCGGCACGGGGATGATCCCCTGGGGCAATACAGGCTGCTGGCCGCCCAAGGACAACCCCAGACCTGCAATCGCCAGAATCAGCCCCCACAGCTTGGCCATGGCTGAACCTCCACCTCATGTTACACCGGGGCAGCCGGCCTGGTTCAGCTTCCGGGTCCCAGCGCTTTGTGCAACGCCCGCAGGGGAAGCAAGGCGCAGGAAAGCCGGGTTTTCACCACGTTCCCCAACGCCCCGAGCATGTCTTCGTCCTTGAGGCCTCGGGCCTCGTCCACGGTTTTGCCCTTCACCATTTCGGTGAGCAGCGAGGCCGCAGCCTGGGAAATAGCGCAGCCCTCGCCGTGGAACCGCACGTCCTCCACCCGGCCGTCCCGCAGGGCCAGTTCCAACCGGACCACGTCCCCGCACAGGGGGTTGGCTTCCACCGCGGAGGCGTCCGGGGAGGGCAAGCGACCCTTGTTCCGGGGATGGCGCCAGTGGTCCAGAATGACTTCTTCGTAGCTCATCCCAACGTCTCTTTCACCCGATCGAGGGCGGCGAGGAGTTGCTCGACTTCCTCGGGTGTGTTGTACAGGTAAAACGAGGCCCGGCAAGAAGCAGGGATGCCGAGTCTCCGGTGCAAGGGCTGGGTGCAGTGGTGGCCGGCACGAATGGCGATGCCTTCTTGGTCGAGCAGGGTGGCCACGTCGTGGGGGTGGATGCCTTGGAGGTTGAAGGCCACGAGGGCCCCGCGCCCGGAGGGATCCGGCGGTCCGTAGATGGTGACGTAAGGCCGGGCCCGAAGACCTTCGAGGGCCTGGGCGGTCAGGCCTTGCCCGTAGCTGTGCACGCGGCCCATTCCGATCCCCTGGAGGTAGTCCACGGCCGAGCCCAAGGCGACGGCCTGGGCGATGGGCGGAGTCCCCCCTTCAAACCGCGCCGGGGGGTCGGCCCACACCGCCCGATCAATCCAGGCTTCGCGGATCATCTCCCCTCCCGTGAGCCAGGGGGGCATCTCGGCGAGGATCTCGGCCCGGCCCCACAACACGCCGATGCCCGTGGGCCCCAGCATTTTGTGCCCGGAAAACGCCAAGAGGTCTGCGCCCAGTTCCCCCACGTCCACCGGCATGTGGGGGACAGACTGGGCCGCATCCACCACCACCACAGCCCCCACCTCGTGGGCCCATTGGGCGATCTGCTGCACGGGGTTGATCGTGCCCAGCACGTTGGAAACGTGCACCACGCTCACCACCCTCGTGCGAGAAGAAAGTTTGGACTGGAAGTCCCCAAGGTCGAGCTCCCCTTGGGAGGTGATGCGAGCGGCCAAAAGTTGGGCCCCTTTGCGCCGGGCCAGCTCCTGCCAGGGAAGAAGGTTGGCGTGGTGCTCCATTTCTGTCACCAGCAGCTCGTCCCTTGGGCGGACCCGCGTTTCGCCCAGGCCCCAGGCCACAAGGTTGAGGGCCTCGGTGGTGCCCCGGGTGAACACGATCTCTTCGGGTCGGGCCCCGACAAAACGGGCCACCTTGGCCCGGGCCGCTTCGTAGAGCTCAGTGGCCTCGGCGGCCAAGAGGTAGACCCCCCGCCGCACGTTGGCGTAGGCCCGAAGGTAGAAATCCCGCTCGGCCTCTACCACGGCCACCGGCTTGTGCGCCGTGGCTGCGGAGTCCAGGTACACCAAGGGATGGCCGTTGACCATCCGGCTAAGAATGGGAAAGTCGCCGCGGACGTTCAGCATCTCATCCCACAGCCTTCTCAAAGCTCATTTCCAAAAGGCCCCGCAGCTCCACGGCGTACTCCAAGGGGATTTCCTTGAGGATGGGGGAAACGAAGCCGTTCACGATCAGGCTGAGGGCCTGGGACTCGTCCAGGCCGCGGGACATGAGGTAGAAAAGCTGCTCTTGGGACACGCGGCCCACGGTGGCCTCGTGCCCCACTTCCACGTCGTCGGTTTCCGTGCGCAGGACAGGGATGGTTTCCGAGCGGGCCTGGGGGGAAAGAAGGAGGGTGGAGCACTCCATGTGGGCCTTGGCGCCCCGGGCGGGCTTGTCTACCCGGATCGTGCCCCGAAACACGCTGACCCCCGAGCCCTGGACCACCGAGCGGGAGACCAGGCGGGAGGTGGTGTGGGGGGCCTTGTGGATAGCCCGGGCCCCGGCGTCCAACCACATGTCTTCTTGGGCAAACGTGAACGAGAGGTTTTCCGTGCTGGCCCCGGGCCCCAAAAGCACCGAGGTGGGATAAAGCATGGTGACCTTGCTCCCCAGAGAACCGGAGACCCAGTCCACCGCAGCTTCGGCGTAAACCCAGGCCCGCTTGTTGTTGAGGTTGTACACGTTTTTGGACCAGTTTTGGACGGTGGTGAAGCGGACCTTGGCCCCTTCTTTGGCGATGATCTCCACCATCCCCGAGTGCAAAGCGGCCCGGGAGTAGCGGGGGGCCGAGCATCCCTCGATGTAGTGCACGGAGCTTCCCGGCTCGGCGATGATCAGGGTGTGCTCGAACTGCCCCACCCGCTCGGTCTGCATGCGGTAGTACGACTGCAGGGGAACGGTCACTTCCACCCCGGGGGGAATCCAGATGAACGTCCCTCCGCTCCACACCGCGCCGTGCAGGGCGGCGAACTTGTTGTCTTCGGGAGGGATGACCTTCATGAAATACTCACGGATCCAGGGGTAGTCGCGCACGGCCTGGTCCATGCTGGCGAAGATGACCCCCTGGGCCCGCACCTTCTCCAGTAGCGACCGGTACACGACCTCGGAGTCCACCTGGGCTCCCAGGCCAGCCAAGGCCTTCTGCTCGGCCTCAGGGAGCCGCAGGGCCTGGAAGGTGCGGCGGATCTCCTCCGGGAGCTCCTCCAGGCTTCGGACCGGGGCCACCGGCCGGGCGTAGTAGGACAAATCAGAAAAATCCAGTTCAGAAAGGTCAGGCCCAAACCGGGGCATGGGAAGCCTCTCAAAAAGCTCCAGGCACCTTAGGCGGTGCTCGAGCATCCAGGCCGGGTCGTTCTTCTCCCGGGAGAGGGCCTCCACAAACTCCCGGGAAAGGCGGGCGGTGGCCACGCGGTCGCTCATCGGAGCACCTCCTCAAAGCCCTCTTCGGCGATGCGGTGGGCCAGCTCGTAGCCGCCCCGCTCGGCAACTCGGCCGTCCTCGAGAACAAACACGCTCTGGGGAGGGACGTGGTCGAGGATGCGCGGGTAATGGGTGATGATGAGCACGGCCGTTCCGCTCTGGGCGAGGTCCCGGATGGCCCCGGCGATGAGGCGGAGGGCGTCCACGTCCACCCCGGAGTCGGGCTCGTCGAGCAAGGCCACCTTGGGCCGGAGGAGGTAAAGCTGGAGAAGCTCGGAGCGCTTCTTTTCACCCCCGGAGAAGCCCACGTTCAGCCCCCGGGAATCCAAACCCTCCATGGCCAGCTTGGCCACCGCGGAAGGGTAGTGTTTGTGGAACTCGCAGAACCCCTGGCCCCGTTCGCTACAGGCCAGGCGCAAGAACTCCCGCAAGGAAACCCCCTCCACTTCCGGAGGGTGCTGCATGGCCAAGAACAAGCCCTGGCGGGCCCGCTGGAAGGGGGTAAGGGCGAGAAGGTCCACCCCGTCCAGGAGGGCTCGGCCGCGGGTCACCTGGTAGTCCGGGTGGCCGGCCAAGGCCAGGGCCAACGTGGACTTGCCCGAGCCGTTCCGGCCCATCAAGGCGTGGACCTGCCCCTTTTCCAGCTCCAAATCCACCCCGCGGAGGATGGGCTTGCCCTCCACGTTCACGTGCAGGTCTTCCACAACCAAGGTCGGCATCGAAGAAAGCGTACTCCCGGAGTTCTGGGGCCGCAACGTGCCCCCTTGTTCCGATGGACCGCGGGGATACACTCAACTCGTTAGTTAGCTAAAGGTTGCTATGCTAAGGAAACCCGGCGAGGGCCTGGTCCACCAGCTTGTCCGCACCTGCAAGAGCCTGCGGGACCTCATCCACGCACGGATGGAGGAAGTTGGCCTCTCCCGCGGGCAAGGGATGATCCTCCGCCGCGTGGGGGAAATGGAGGGGCTCACCCAGACGCAAGTTGCCCGCGGGGCCCTCCTTCGCTCGGCCACCCTCACCCGCGCTTTGCAGCGCATGGAACACGCGGGCCTTATCGAGCGTCGCCCCGATCCTGAGGACCAGCGGGTGTTCCGGGTGTACCTCACCGCCCAGGGGCGGGACCGCCTGCAGACAGTCCAAGCGGTGTGGCAGGAGCTGGACCGGGAGTTGGGGGGCCTGTTCACAGCCCAGGAACGGAACACCTTGACCCAACTTCTGGCGCGGTTGGAGCAGCACCTCAAGGAGGGCAGGGCATGAGGGCCCTGGTGCGCATCTACGGGTTTGTGAGGCCCTACAAGGGGATGAGCCTGGGGGCCATCCTGCTCCTCCTGGGCATGGTCGGGGCCGACCTCCTCATTCCTCGGCTCACCCAGCGGATCATCGATGAGGGGATCGCCCGCGGGGACTTGCAGGTCGTCCTGTGGACTTCCCTCCTCATGATGGGTCTGGCCTTCGTTTCCACGTTGTTCGCCCTGGTGAACACCTTCCTGTCCGTACGGGTTTCCCAGCGGGTGGCGGCCGACCTTCGCTCCGCGTTGTTCCGCAAGACCCAGACCTTCTCGTTTGCCAGCCTCGATCGGTTCAAGACAGGGCAGCTCATGGTCCGCACCGTCAGCGACGTCAACCTCGTGGAGACGGTGGTGGCCATGTCCCTGCGCATCCTCACCCGGGCCCCCATCTGGGCGGTGGGGAGCATGGTGCTCCTGGTCCTCACCAGCCGCAGCTTGGCGTGGATCCTGGTGGGAGCTGTGCCGGTGATCGTGGGGTTGGTGGTGGTGTTCTTTGGGCGGGGGCGGGCCATGTTCATGGCCATCCAGCGCCAGCTCGACCGCCTCAACAACGTCCTGCAGGAGAACCTGGCTGGGGTGCGGGTGGTCAAAGCCTTCGTGCGGGAGGACCGGGAACAGGGCCGGTTCGGAGCGGAAAACGAAGCCTACATGGCCAAGAACATCCGGGTGATGACCTTTTTTGCCCTGTTGGGCCCGACGTTGACCCTGCTGGTGAACCTGGGGGTGATCGGGGTGTTGTGGTTTGGGGGCCGCGGGGTGGCCGGGGGGACCATGACCGTGGGCCAAGTGGTGGCCTCCATCAACTACGTGACGTACGCCTTGTTCCCCTTGCTGCTTGTGGCGGGAATGTTGGGAATGGTTTCTGCGGCCGAGGCCTCGGCGGCGCGGATCCTGGAGGTGCTGGACCTTGCCCCCGACGTGGAGGATAGGCCCAGCCGACCCCACGTCCCCCACGCTTCCCCGCTGGGCCTGGAGGTGACCTTCGAGGACGTGCACTTCAGCTACGACCGCGACGGAGGCGAACCCGTGCTCCAAGGGATCAACCTGCGGATCGAACCAGGGCAGACGGTGGCCATCTTGGGTGCCACGGGATCAGGCAAATCCACGCTCATCCACCTCATCCCCCGCTTCTACGAGCCCACCCGGGGCCGGATCCGGGTGGACGGGGTGGACGTGCGGGAGCTGCCCTTGGATGAGCTCCGTCGCCAGGTGGGGGTGGTGCTTCAGGAGTCGGTGCTGTTCACTGGTACGGTGCGGGACAACATCCGGTACGGAAGGCCCGGGGCCTCGGACGAGGAGGTGGTGGAGGCGGCCAAGGCCGCTCAGGCCCAGGAGTTCATCGTCGAACTCCCCCAGGGTTACGACACGATCGTGGGCGAGCGGGGGGTGAACCTTTCGGGCGGGCAGCGGCAGAGAATCGCCATCGCCCGGGCACTCGTGGTGCGCCCACGCCTCCTCATCCTCGACGACAGCACCTCCTCGGTGGACATTGAAACCGAGCTCAAGCTTCAGGAGGCCTTGGACCGCCTGTTGGCCGAGAAGGCAGCCAGCACCCGCATCGTGGTGGCCCAGCGGATCAGCACGGTGCTGCGGGCGGACAAGATCGTAGTTCTGGAACGGGGGAGGATCGTGGCCATGGGCACGCACGGGGAGCTCCTGGGGACAAGCCCCCTTTACCGGGAGATCTACCAGTCGCAGTTGGGGGAGGCGGTCCATGTCTGAGCGCTCGCCTTCGCCGCGCCAACCTCTCCAAGCTCAACCGGTGGCCCCGGGCATGCCCGGCCCAGCCGGACGGGGCTTTGGGATGGGCCGTGTGGCCATCGAGAAAGCCCGCGATGTGCGGGGCACGGCCCGGCGCCTTTTTGCCTACCTCCGCCCCTACCGATGGCACCTCCTGGCCGTGTTCCTGTTGGCCGTGGGGAGCACGGCCTTTGCCCTCTTGGGACCCTTCCTCATGGCCCGGGTCATCGATCGGGCGATCCGCACCCAGGACCTGTCCACCTTGGGGCCCATGCTCCTCCTCATGCTGGCCACGTACCTGGGAGGGTGGTGCACCCGGTACGGCGAAAGTGTGATTCTGGCCAGGGTTACCCAGCGGGCCATGCGGAACCTGCGGAAGGATCTCTTTGCTCATCTGCAGACGCTTCCCATCAAGTTCTTTGATGCGCGGCCGGTGGGGGAGCTCATGAGCCGGCTCACCAGTGACATGGAGGCCATCAACCGCGTGCTCTCCCAGAACTTGCTGCAGCTCTTCACGGGGGCCCTCACCCTGGCGGGGATCCTGGTGATGATGTTCTCTCTCAACCCCTTGTTGGCCTTGGGATCCCTCGCTGTGTTTCCTTTGATGTTCTTGCTCGTGGGGTTCGTGAGCAAGCGGACCCGGGCAGAGTTCCGGGAATACCAAAAGAACTTGGGGCAACTCAACGCGGTGCTGGAGGAAACCTACAGTGGTCAGCGTGTGGTGATCTCTTTTGGCCAGAAGGACCGGGTACTGAAGCAGTTTGAAAAGGTCAACACCAAGGTGCGCGAGGTGGGGATTCGCGCCCAGTCCTACGCTTTGATCGTTCCCCCTATGATGGGGATTCTTTCCAACGCCAACGTGGCGGTGGTGGCCGGGCTGGGGGGCTGGCTCACGGTGTTGGGCCGGGCCAGCGTGGGCACGATCGCCGCGTTCGTGAGCTATTCCCGGCAGTTTGCCGAACCGCTGCGGATGCTGGGGGATTTGTACAACCAGGTCCAGGCGGCCCTGGCCGGCGCCGAACGCATCTTCGCCACGATGGACACCCCCGGCGAGCCCGAGGATCCGCCCACCGCCGTCGAACTCCCCACCCTTGAGGGGCATGTGCAGTTCCGCCACGTGAACTTCAGCTACGTCCCTGGGGTGCCCGTGCTCAAGGACGTCACCTTGGAAGCCCAGCCCGGGCAGATGATCGCCTTGGTGGGGCCCACCGGGGCGGGGAAGACCACGATCGCCAGCCTGCTGGCCCGGTTCTACGAGGTTGAAGATGGGGCTATTTTCCTAGATGGGATCGACATTCGGAAGGTCAAGCGGCCCAATTTGCGCCGCCAGATCGGCATCGTCCTTCAGCAGACGTTTTTGTTCGCTGACACGGTGATGGAGAACATCCGGTACGGAAGGCTGGAGGCCACCGACGCGGAAGTGATCGAGGCCGCCAAGCTGGCCAACGCCGACCAGTTCATCCGTCGCCTTCCTCAGGGGTACCACACTGTGCTCACCGAGCGGGGGGCCAACCTGAGCGAGGGCCAGCGGCAGCTCCTCGCCATCGCCCGGGCCATCCTCGCCAACCCCCGCATCCTCATCCTCGACGAGGCCACCAGCAGCGTGGATACCCGCACGGAGATGGCCATTCAGGAGGGCCTGCGGCAACTCATGAAGGGGCGGACAAGCTTCGTGATTGCCCACCGCCTGTCCACGATCCGCACCGCCGACCAAGTGCTGGTTATCGACGGGGGGAGGATTGTGGAACGGGGAAGGCACGAGGAACTTCTGGCCCAAAAAGGCCTGTACTGGCGCCTGTACACCGCCCAGTTCCGGCACCTGCTGGCTACTCCTTCGCTTCCCGCGTCGTCGGGGTGATCGGGCCAGCTATACTCCCAAGCTGTGCAGACGGTCATCGGTCTAGAGATCCACGTGCAACTTTCCACGCGCACCAAGCTCTTTTGCCCCTGCCGGGCCGACTACTTCGAGGCCCCGCCCAACACCCTCACCTGCCCGGTGTGCCTGGGCCTCCCTGGGGCCTTGCCGGTCCTCAACAAGCGAGCGGTGGAACTGGCTCTGCGCATTGCCCTGGCCTTGGAATCTGAAGTCCGGGAGCGCTCGGTGTTCGACCGCAAAAACTACTTCTACCCCGATCTCCCCAAGGGCTACCAAATCACCCACCACGACGAGCCTTTGGCCCGCGGGGGCCGGTTTACCTTTTTCGTGGACGGCCACGCGCGCACGGTCCGCATCCGCCAAGTGCACCTGGAGGAGGACGCTGGCAAGCTCGTGCACGTGGGCGACGGAGCCTTGGTGGACTTCAACCGCTGTGGGGTGCCGTTGGTGGAAATCGTGACCGAACCGGACTTCCGCTCGGCCAAGGAAGCCCGGGCCTTCTTGCAGGAGCTGCGGACGCTGTTGCGCCACCTTGGGGTCTCCTCCGGGGACATGGAGAAGGGGGCCGTGCGCTGCGATGCCAACCTCTCGGTCCAGGTGGGGGACCGGCCGGGCACGCGCACGGAGATCAAGAACTTGAACTCCTTCCGGGCGGTGGAGCGAGCCCTGCAAGCTGCGGAGGAGTACCACCGCGAACTCCTTGCGGCCGGAGAGACGATCGCCCAGGTCACCTTCGGTTGGGACGACCACGCCGACCGCCTGGTGGTTCAGCGCACGAAGGAACAGGCCCAGGACTACCGGTACTTTCCTGACCCGGACCTTGTGCCGCTGGTGGTGACTGCGGAGTGGCTGGCCAGGGTCCGCGCGGGGATGCCCGAGCTTCCCCGGGCCCGGGCGCTCCGCTGGCTGGAGCGGTACAAGCTCACGCCCGCGGAGGTGGAGGCCCTGTTGCCGGAGCCGGCGTTGGCCGACTACTTTGACCAAGTGGCCGGGGAGCTGGGAGACGGAAAAACCGCGGCCAGCTGGGTGTTGGCGGAACTTCGCCAATATTGGACGGGCGAGGAGCCTCCGCTGCCGGCTGAGGACCTCGTCCTTCTCATCCGCAAAGTGGGAGCAGGGGAAGTCTCCCGCACCACGGGCAAGGAACTTCTGGCCGAGGCTGCCCAAACAGGAAAACCCTTGCCCGAGCTCTTGGCCCGCCCGGACCTGGTGCAACTCGGCGACGAACAAGCCCTGGTTCAGGTAGCCCAAGAGGTGATCGCTGCCCATCCCCAAGCGGTGGCCGATTTCCGGGCGGGAAAAGCTCAGGCCCTGGGCTTCCTTGTGGGCCAAGCTATGAAGAAAACCCAGGGCCGCGCCGACGCCAAGAAGTTGGGCGAAATCTTCCGTCGGATTCTTTCCTCCTAGGGGAGGAGCAGATTGGCCGGATCCTCCAACACGATCTCCGGGACTCCCTGGTAGAGCTTGACCTCGCCCATGGCCCGGACCGTGCGCCCGCGAAGCCCGGTCCAGAACTTGCTTCCAAACGCGGCCTCAAACCTTCCAACCGCCCGCGCAGGGATGAACAGGGTGAACCGCCCCGGATCGGGATAGGCCAAACCCAGGTTCAAGAACACGTCCCCGCCGGCGCTTGTGCCCACACTGACCACCGGACCTTCCACGCACAGCCGCTCGCCCACCCGCCCTCTGGCTTGGTTCCAAGGAACGGCTGGTTCGCAGGTGGGGAAAGTTGCCGCAGGGGGAATGGCGTCGGCGTAGGCGATTTGCGTGGCATACCTTAGGGCGGTCACATCGCGGGCCCGGAAAGCCTGGGTGGCCACCAAGATGAGGTTCACCATCAGCTCGCCCTTGGCGTCCAGATAGACGTAAGCAAGCAGGTTGTTTTCTCGATCGAAGGTTTGCCGATCGAGCTCAAGGTACACGCTTCTTTCGGCCACGAGGATCCTCACAAGCTCGAGGGCTGTGGGTCCATCTGTGGCTTCCAATCCCAGCAGCCGCACGCGCAGGGTGGCCCCCGACACAGCCTCGATCGGAGCCGTGCCCGTGACCCGATCGATCCGAGCGTCAAAGCTTACGCCGTCCACCACACGGGTGACCGTGGCCAAGATGTTTGGTGGGTCATAAGGGGGAAGGGCCCACGCTACGAGACCGACAAACAGCAACGCCACACTCAGGAATCTCATCATGGTACCTCCACCTGCAAGGGTAAGATCGTTCCGAGCCTATCGGGACTGAGGGAGGAGGTCCAGGGTGTACAAATCCTCCTCCCCCCAGGTGCGGGAGATCATCCCTGTACCCGCCAGGAACGTTTGCATCGCTACCCAGCGCAGACGGTCATCGTGCCGCGCTCCCCGGGCGTACAAGGGCAGCGTCACCGCCAAACTCCGGCGGTTGAGCTCGTCGTCGTACTCGGGGAACACCCGCACAAAGAGGAGGAACGCCTCCTCGGGGTTTTCCAAGGTCCAAGCGATCCCTCGGGCCAAACCTTGCAGGAACAGGCGAAGTTCTTGGGCCCGGAGGGCCAAAAGCTTGGGGTGGGTCACCACCAAAAGCTCGTAGGTGTTGGGAACCCCGTAGTCCTCCTGGGGGAAGAACACAGGGTGGAAGCCCTCCTGCTCCACGGCCAACGGTTCGTAGTTGCGGAAGGCGCCGATGGCCGCCACTTGCCCACTGAGCAAAGCAGGCAGGGTGCTCATCCCCGTGTACACAAGCCGGTAGTCCCCGGGCCCGAGGCCCGCTGCTCCGAGCATCGTGGCCCACAGCACCGGCTCCAACGGCTCCAAGGAGTAGCCGATGCTTTTCCCCCGGAGGTCGGCAAGGGTCCGTACGCCCCGCTCCTCCAGGCTCAGCAGGCCGCCCAGGGCCCCATCGATGAGGGCCCCGATGGCCAGGAGGGGAAGGCCCATGTCCCGGGCAAGAAAGTAGTTGATCTGCGGAGTGAGCCCCAGTTGGGCGGCCCCGGAAGCCACCAACTTGGCCGGGGCACTGGGATCGGAGGGCACCACGAGCTCCACCTCAACCCCGAAGAAACCCAGCTCTTGGGCCACGTACAGGGGCACGTGATTGGGGTTGGGATAAAAGTCCAGCACCACGCGCAGGGGCTGGGACCAGCCCACGAGGCCCACCACCGCCAAAACAACTCCCAGAACCTTCATACCTTCCGATTGTACCGGCGGTGAGGAAGAAGGATTCGCTCCAGGATAGCCACGCCGTAGAACATCCCCAGCCCAAGCAGTGTGAGCAAGAAAATGGCGGCAAACACCCGGTCCAGCCTGAGGCGGGCGTTGGCTTGGAGCATGAGGTAGCCCAGGCCCCGATCCGAACCAACCCATTCGCCCACCGTGGCCCCCACAAGGGCCAATACACTCCCCACCCTCAGCCCAGAGAGCAAGAACGGCAGCGCGGCCGGGGCCCGCACGATCCAAAAAAGCTTACGTTCCCGCGCGCCCAACGCCTGAAAGAACTCCAAAAGCTCCGGCCCAGCGGACCGCAAACCGTCCAAGAAACTCACGGCCACGGGAAAAAAGACGATCATGGCCGCCACCGCGGCTTTGGGCCAAATCCCAAACCCAAACCACAGCACAAGAAGCGGGGCCACAGCAAACACGGGGACCACCTGGGAGCTCACAAAAAATGGGGCCAAAGCCCGACCCAGGGGCCGCACGTAAAACGCCAGCAACGCCAACGAGACCCCCACCGCCAGGCCAAACCCAAGCCCCAGGCCTACCTCGATCGCTGTGGTCGCGGCGTGGAAAACCAGCAAGCGAAAATCTTGGGCAAAGGTCTGCAGCACGCGGCTGGGGGCGGGGAGGATGTACCGCGGCAGCTGCCCCACCCGCACGCTGGCTTCCCAAATTCCCAGCGCGGCCAACACCACAAGGACGGAGAGGAGGGCGTTACGCACGGCGGGCCTCCCCAAGGGCGGCCAGCACGCGGCCCCGCCGCTCCATCACCTGGGAGTTCAGGCGGTCCCGGGGCCGGGAAAGCGCCACAGGAACAGTCGTCCACGCCCGGGCGGGCCGGGCGGTCAACACGACCACCGCGTCCGAAAGGAGCACGGCTTCCTCCACGTCGTGGGTCACCAAAACCGCGGTCTTGTGCATCCCTGGTCCGATGTGCATCAACCAGTCCTGGAGCTCGGCCCGGGTCAAGGCGTCCAGGGCCCCCAGCGGCTCGTCCAAAAGCAGCATGCCTCGATCGACCAAAAACACCCGGGAGAGGGCAATGCGCTGGCGCATGCCCCCGGAAAGCTCGTGGGGATAAAACCGCGCAAACGAGGCCAGCCCCAGGCGGTCGAGAAGCTCCCAGGCCCTCCGCTCGGCCTGGAGAGTGGGGATTCCCTCGACTTGCAGAGGCGCCGTGAGGTTGCCCAGGGCCGTGCGCCAAGGGAGCAGGGTGTCGCCCTGGGGCACGTACGCTACCCGCCCCCGGGGATCCTGTCCTTCAACCCGAACTTCCCCGCGCGCGGGGCGGAGAAGGCCGGCGGCCAGGCGCAGGATCGTGGTCTTCCCGCACCCCGACGGGCCCACCACCCCTACCCACTGGCCTTCGCCCACCTCCAGGGAAAAATCCTCCACCACGGGAAGCCAACCCTGCGGGGTGGGGTAGCCCGCGAACGCCCGGACAAACACAAGGGCGGGGTTCACCTCGGGGGAGGGACGTAGTGCTCTCGGCAGCGGGGCTCGTAGCTTTCCAAGCCGCCGATAAGGACCTCGGGTCCAGAGGTGGCGGGTTGGCCGTTCACCAGCCGCTGGGACCGCGTGGCCGGGGCCCCGCAGACCGCGCACACCGCCGTGAGCTTGGCGATCTCATCGGCGAGGGCCAGAAGCTGGGGCATGGGGCCAAAGGGCTCGGCCCGAAAGTTGAGATCCAAGCCCGCCACGAGGGCCCGTTTGCCCTGGGCTACCAGCGCCTCGCAGACTTCGGGAAACTCCGGACCAAAAAAGTGGGCCTCGTCGAAGGCCACCACGTCCGCTTCCTTCACCTCGGGCTTGAAGTGGGTCGTCAGACCAGCCATGGTGATTTGCGGGGGCACACGGAAGCAGGGGAGCGACCGGCCATAATGGGTGACCACAGCCTGCGGGTCGTACCGCACGTCCAGCTCGGGCTTGAAAATCACCACCCGTTTCTTGGCGATGCGGGCCCGCTCCACCCGGCGCAGGAGCTCCTCTGTCTTGCCAGAGAACATGCACCCTGTAATGACCTCCAGCCTCCCAGGCATGGCCCGATGTTAACCGAGGACAGCCTGAACGGTACAGGGATCCGCGGCCCACGTTGACCCTGGCCGTGGTCGGTCTCACCGAGGAGGACCTGGCTCAGGCACTCAAGTGGCCTGAAGCTTCGTTCTCCCGGGGTTGCCCAAGTCAAAAAAAATGGGGGTCAAACCTTTACCTTTTGGGTGCTCCGCTCCTCCCTTGCTCCTTAGGGTCAGGGTTTTGTTGTTGGTGTTGCAGGGCGGCAAAAAGTAAAGGTTTGACCCCGTAAGTCGTAAGCCGCGCGAGGGGGTGGCCCGAG
>OGCL01001864.1_pt1 | contig 16512 bp, 16 predicted proteins | sample 1570041 | NCBI WGS metagenome assembly OGCL01 (sample SAMN06266162, study PRJEB24511) | hot springs metagenome | isolation source: Hot spring water | place: South Africa: Limpopo | collected 2015-06-22
CATTCAAGGTGTGATGCCGTGAAACAGAACAACCTGAAATCCTGGTACAAGAGCGGCGCCCCGGGCGTGTGGATGAGTGGTGGCGCGGTAGCCATCGCCATCATCATGACCATCGGTCTGCTGCTGGTCATCGCCAGCCGTGGCCTGGGCCACTTCTGGCCGGCCGATGTGATCGAGGCCGACTATCAGGTGCCTGGCCAGGCGCCCAAGGTCATGGCTGGTGAAGTGGTGCAGGTGGAAGAAGTGCCGCGCGCCCGCCTGGCCGCCGCCGGTTTGCCGGTGGCCGAGGAAGGCGGCGAATTCATGACCCGCGAGCTGCTCAAGGTGGGCAACCGTGAGCTGTTCGGCGCCGACTTCAGCTGGGTCGTCGGTGAGTGGCTGAGCAACCCGCGCACCCCGGCCGAGCTGATGGTGGTGGAGCGGCGCGAGTGGGGCAACATGTATGCCTACCTGATCAACGTCAAGGAAAACGGCCAGGTCGTTGCCGAAGGCGAGGCCGCCTGGCCCGAGTTGCAGAGGCGCATCGAACGGGTCGAGCAGTTGCATGCCCAGCTGTCGCGTCTGGAGAAAAAGGACATCGGCCGCATCAACCACGGCATGGAGCGCATCCGTCTGGAAGGGCGCAAGCTGGAGCTGCAGGGCAAGCTGGATGCCGCCGCCCAGGCCTCTCTGGACGCGCGTCGCGCCGTGCTGGATGCCGACTACAAGGTGCTGGAAGCGCAGATCGTCGAGCTCTATCAGCAGTTCAACCGCGACAGCATGACCGTGCGTGTCAGCGATGGCCGCGAGAGCACCATCGTGCTGGGCAAGGTGGTGCGCGCCTTCCGTCCCAACGCCATGGGCCCGCTGGACAAGTTGATGTTCTACGGCAGCAAGCTGTGGGAATTCGTCAGCGACGAGCCGCGCGAAGCCAACACCGAGGGCGGTATCTTCCCGGCCATCTTCGGCACCGTGCTGATGGTGATGCTGATGGCCGTGCTGGTCACCCCCTTCGGTGTGATCGCCGCGGTGTACCTGCGCGAATACGCCAAGCAGGGCCCGCTGACCCGGGTGATCCGCATCGCGGTGAACAACCTGGCGGGCGTGCCGTCCATCGTTTACGGCGTGTTCGGTCTGGGCTTCTTCGTCTACGTGCTGGGCGGCTCCATCGACAGCCTGTTCTTCCCCGAGTCCGCACCGGCACCGACCTTCGGTACGCCGGGTCTGCTCTGGGCTTCGCTGACCCTGGCCATCCTCACCCTACCGGTGGTCATCGTCGCCACCGAGGAAGGCCTGGCGCGGATTCCCCGGGCGGTGCGTGAAGGTTCCCTGGCTCTGGGTGCGACCAAGGCCGAGACCCTGTGGAAGGTGGTGATCCCCATGGCCAGCCCGGCCATGATGACCGGCCTGATTCTCGCCGTGGCCCGCGCCGCCGGTGAGGTGGCGCCGCTGATGCTGGTGGGCGTGGTCAAGCTGGCACCCTCGCTGCCGCTGAATGGCAACTACCCTTATCTGCACCTGGACCAGAAGATCATGCACCTGGGCTTCCACATCTACGACGTCGGCTTCCAGAGCCCCAACGTCGAGGCCGCGCGGCCGCTGGTCTACGCCACGGCGCTGCTGCTGGTGCTGGTGATCGCCCTGCTGAACTTCACCGCCGTCTATATCCGTAACCACCTGCGCGAGAAATACAAGGCGCTGGACCATTAACAGCCGCTGCAAGCCACGTGCCGCACGCTTCGGGCAGAAGCACGCGGAGATGGGCTTGCAGCTTGTAGCTTGCAGCTTGCCGCTGCGAACGGAGTGAGCCCTATGCAACACGAATCGCACAGCCACGGTATCGACATCAGCGCCCTGGGGCGCAGCCGCCAGAACCTGGATCTGGCCAACGAAAGCGTGGCCATCGAGGTCCCCGGCCTCAGCCTGTTCTACGGCGAGAAGCAGGCGCTGCACGACGTCACCATGAACATCCCGCGCAAGCGCGTGACCGCCTTCATCGGGCCGTCCGGCTGCGGCAAGTCGACCCTGCTGCGCTGCTTCAACCGGATGAACGATCTGGTCGACGGCTGCCGCGTGCAGGGCCCGATCAACCTCGACGGCCGCGACATCTACCGCAAGGGCGAGGACGTCGCCGAGCTGCGCCGCCGCGTGGGCATGGTGTTCCAGAAGCCCAACCCCTTCCCCAAGAGCATCTACGAGAACGTGGTCTACGGCCTGCGCATCCAGGGCATCCGCCAGCGCCGGGTGCTCGACGAGGCGGTCGAGTGGGCGCTCAAGGGCGCGGCCCTGTGGGACGAGGTGAAGGATCGCCTGCACGAGTCGGCGCTCGGTCTCTCCGGCGGCCAGCAGCAGCGCCTGGTGATCGCCCGCACCATCGCGGTGGAGCCGGAAGTGCTGCTGCTCGACGAGCCCTGCTCGGCGCTCGACCCGATCTCCACGCTCAAGGTCGAGGAGCTGATCTACGAGCTGAAGAACAAGTACACCATCGTCATCGTCACCCACAACATGCAGCAGGCGGCGCGCGTCTCCGACTACACCGCGTTCATGTACATGGGCAAGCTGATCGAGTTCGGCGACACCGATACCCTGTTCACCAACCCGGCCAAGAAGCAGACTGAAGACTACATCACCGGTCGTTACGGCTAAGGCCATGGCAAATACTCCCTGGCTTTGTCGGGCGCCGTACTGTCAGCGCGCGCGCTTCGCGCCAGAGAGCATTTTCCAAGGGCCTTAGTGCTGAAACTCAACGTGTAGGGTGCGCCGTTCGCACCATGGCCATCCAAGCCGGCAGCTTTCGCGGAGCGAAACATGATCAACAAAGACAACCTTACCCAGCACATCTCCCAGCAATTCAACGCCGAACTGGAAGAAGTGCGCAGCCACCTGCTGGCCATGGGCGGCCTGGTGGAGAAGCAGGTCAACGATGCCGTCACCGCGCTGATCGAGGCCGACTCCGGCCTGGCCCAGCAGGTGCGCGAGATCGATGACCAGATCAACCAGATGGAGCGCAACATCGACGAGGAGTGCATCCGCATCCTCGCCCGTCGCCAGCCGGCGGCCTCCGACCTGCGCCTGATCATCAGCATCTCCAAGTCGGTGATCGACCTGGAGCGCATCGGTGACGAGTCGACCAAGATCGCCAAGCGCGCCATCCTGCTGACCGAAGAAGGCGAATCGCCCAGGGGCTACGTGGAAATCCGTCACATCGGCGACCAGGTGCGCAGGATGGTGCAGGAGGCGCTGGACGCCTTCGCCCGTTTCGATGCCGACCTGGCCCTGTCGGTGGCGCAGTACGACAAGACCGTCGACCGCGAGTACAAGACCGCACTGCGTGAACTGGTCACCTACATGATGGAAGATCCGCGTTCGATCTCCCGCGTGCTCAATGTGATCTGGGCGCTGCGCTCGCTGGAGCGCATCGGCGATCATGCGCGCAACATCGCCGAACTGGTGATCTACCTGGTGCGTGGCACCGATGTGCGCCATATCGGCCTGACCCGCATGCGTGAAGAAGTCGAGGGCAAGTCCAACGACTGACGCCTGCTTCGTGCCGACGGCCCGGGACTTCCCGGGCCGTTTCGTTTGCGCGATTTGTTGCACGTCCGGCGTTTTCCGTTGGCCTTAGGCCACTGGCCATGACTATGCTTACTGCCATTCGTACAGGAGTGGCCGATGAGCAAAGTCAGTGTGCTGGTGGTGGATGACGCGACCTTTATCCGTGATCTGGTCAAGAAAGGGCTGCGCGATAATTTCCCCGGCGTACAGATCGAGGAAGCGATCAATGGCCGCAAGGCCCAGCAGATGTTGAGCCGTCAGGTGGTCGACCTGATCCTCTGTGACTGGGAAATGCCGGAGATGTCCGGCCTCGAGCTGCTGACCTGGTGCCGCGAGCAGGACAACCTGAAAACCACGCCCTTCATCATGGTGACCAGCCGCGGTGACAAGGAGAACGTGGTGCAGGCGATCCAGGCCGGTGTTTCCGACTACATCGGCAAACCCTTCTCCAACGAACAGCTGGTGACCAAGGTCAAAAAGGCCCTGCAGCGCGCTGGCAAGCTGCAGGCGCTGATGGCCAGTGCGCCGTCGAAGATGCTGAGCACGGGTGGCTTCGCCAACGACTCGCTGGCCGCACTCACCGGTGGCAAGGCCGAGGTGGTAAAGACCAGTGCACCAACGCCGGCAGCTGCCGCCCCTGCGGCACCGAGCATCGCACCTGCCCCGGCCGCCGCAAGCAAGTCGCCGGCCGGTCGTGGCCAGGGTCAGCTGCGCTTACCGGCGGGCAGCATGGCCTGCGTGATCAAGGCGCTGAGCCTCAAGGAGGCACTGCTGGTGGTCAAGCGCACCGAGCAGCTGCCGCAGGTGCTGGAGAGTGCAGTGCTCGACCTGGAACAGGGCGAAGCAGCGGAAACCGCGCGGCTCAATGGCTACCTGCACGCGGTGGCGGCATTCGAACCCAAACCCGACAGCGAATGGCTGCAACTGACCTTTCGCTTCGTCGACCGCGATCCACAGAAGCTCGACTACCTGTCGCGGCTGATCGCCCGTGGCACCGCGCAGAAGCATTTCAGCCCCGGCGCGTAGTGTCACGACAGCGCTCATCCGTGTCTGCTCGGAGGCTCTGGGTGGCGCGGGTCGCCCGGCGCTGTCCCCGCACCCTCTTCTGCTACGTATCGCCTCGGCGTACGCCATTATCTTCCTCGCCGACACGCTGCTGGGCTTGCCAACCCGTAGCCCGGGTACAATCCAGGGCGCTATGCCGACCAATGGCGGTGAGCCGGTTCACAGCCTGACGGTCGGTGTCTCGCGCGCTCCGTGCTGCGCTGCTAGTCTTGCTAACCCGGATATCAAAAAGCCATAAGATCCGAGTCGTTATGCTAGGGCGTCTGATTATTCTCTGCAGTCTGCTGGTCTTTTGCGGCCAGGCCGCTGCGCTGACCATCTACAAGTACGTCGACAAGAACGGCGTGGTGACCTATAGCGATCAGGCTGCGCCCGGCGCGCAGGTGTTCGTGTTCAACGACCGCATGGTCGAGCGCCTGGACAACCAGGTAAAGCTGGAAACCAAGAAGCACGAAGCCGGCGAGACCCTGCTGATTCGTAACGACCTGTACGCCCCGGTGGAAATCGAACTGCGGCTGGAACAGGTACAGAACGCCATCGGCGCGCCGGACAAACCGATTCGCTGGGTACTGCCACCGCGCAGCAATATCCGCCTGGCCACCCTCACCGCGCAGGACGCCTCCAAACCACTGCGCTACAAACCCAGGTTGCGCTACGCCCTCGGTGATCCGCGCCTGCAGCCGAGCATCCACCGTTATCCGCTGCCCTGGCGTGGCGGCCCTTTCCGTCAGACCCAGGGCGCCAACGGCACCTACAGCCATTTCACGCCCAAGGGCCGCTATGCGGTGGACATCGCCATGCCCGAGGGCACGCCCATCGTCGCCGCGCGCGCCGGTGTGGTGGTCAAGACCGAGAACCAGCAGAGCGGCCGCGGCAACAACCCGGCCGGCAACTTCGTGCGCATCCTGCATGACGACGGCACCATGGGCGTCTACCTGCACCTGATGAAGGGCTCGGTCAGCGTGCGTGAAGGCCAGCGGGTGGAAACCGGCAGCCTGTTGGCGCGCTCCGGCAACACCGGCAACAGCACCGGCCCGCACCTGCATTTCGTGGTGCAGCGCAACGTCGGTCTGGCCGTCGAGTCCATTCCCTTCAACTTCCGTCAGCCGGTCAACAGCCTGCCGAACTTCGCCGTCGGCGGCGAGTAGCTCGGCAGGGCCTGCCGGCTACGTTCTTTCCCCGGATATCGTCCCAGCGTTTTTGCGCGCCCGCGCATTCCTGGCGCTTCTCCTGTTGCGCGCACCGCGTCACGGCTGATGCTGTGGTTTGCCCGCTCCCCGCGGCGTTTTCCTTAAGTCACCCCCCTGTGCTGTCGCCTTTGTAATCGGTACGTCTGCCACCAGCGCGACGCAGGCGGAAGTTGGCCTTCCGCTCGTCGTTCAGCAGTGTGCAAGCGGAAAGGATCTTTCACCTGGCGGAATGCCTAGAGCCCTCTAAATCAAGGGTTTCAGCTGTTGGCACCGCTATTGCTATCTCACAGGAAAACGGGTGTCCGACTATGGCTATCGATTCAGATTACGTTCAAAGCATGGCGACCCAACTGGCCCAATACGAAATTCAGGGCCAGTTGGCCAAGGCCAACCGCAACCAGGCCGCATACAAGGCGCAGCTTAGTGCCCTGACCAGCCTGGATACCGCACTGAAGGCTTTCAAGACTGCCGCCAGCGGCCTCAAGCTGGCCGGCAGCAGCATGCTGGTCAACAGTGCGAGCTTCAGCCAGGAAGGTTATGCCAGCGCCACAGTGGGCTCCAAGGCCGTGTCCGGCAGTTATGACTTTTTCGTTCAGCAATTGGCCAGCAAGAGCCAGGTTGCCCTGCAAGGGCTGCAGGACGGCGACCTCGGCAGTGGCAGCCTGACCATCGGCCAGGGCGGTGACGCGTTCAATGTCGACCTCGGCGCCGTCGCCACGCTCGATGAGCTGGCCGCAGCGATCAACGGCGCGAGCGACAACAATGGCGTCAAGGCGACCCTGGTACGCAGCAATGGCCAGGTCAACCTGGTGCTGACCAGCGAGAAAACCGGCGCCGACCAGGCCATCAGCCTGAGCGCCAGTGGCAATGCCGCGGTTGAAGGTGCGGTGGCCAGCAGGCAGGAGCTGTCCGTGGCCAAGGACGCCATCGTGCGCCTGGGTGGCGAGACCGGTATCGAACTGACCAGCACCAGCAACACCTTCGACAACATCATCGACGGCGTCAGCCTGACCTTCAACAAGGCGCACAAGAGCGGTGACGCGCCGCTGACCATGGAAGTCGGCCAGGACCAGAAAGCCACCAAGGAGAAGGCACAAACCTTCGTCAGTGCCTTCAATGCGCTGATGACCAGTTTCGATTCGCTCACTTCCAGCGGTAGCGAGAGTGGCGGTCGCGGGCCTCTGGCTGGTGATGCCAGCGTGCGCGCCATCGAGACCATGCTCAACCAGTTGGTGCGTACCTCGTTCGGCGGTGTGAGCCTCACCGAGTTCGGCATCGTCGCCGACCGCAACGGCAAGCTGACCATCGACAACGCCCGCTTCGAGAAGGCCGTGGCAGCCAACCCGGAAGGCTTCGAGAAGCTGTTCACCGACAAGGGCAACCTGCTCGACACCCTGGACAAGAACCTGGCGGTCTACACCAGCAGCGCCGGCGGCCTGCTGACCAATCGCAAGGACACCCTCAACACCCAGCTGCGCCGTGTCGATCAGCAGTTCGACAACATCCAGAAGCAGTACGACTCCTACTACAGCCGCTATCTCCGTCAGTACACCGGTCTCATGCAGACCATGGCGGCGATGGAGCAGACCTACGGAATGTTCTGATGAGTGCCTACAACCTCAACGAAAGTTACGACAGCTACCGCACCGTGGACCTCGAGGCGCGCGCTGCTGCGGCCTCGCCCTACGAGCTGGTGCTGGTGCTGTTCGACGGCCTGCTCGACGAGCTGGCGCGTGCCCGTGGTCATATCGAGGCCAAGCGTTACCAGCAGAAGGGCCAGTCCCTGGAGAAGTGCCTGAACATCCTCGGCGGTCTCAATGGTGCCCTCGATTATGAGAACGGCGGCGAGTTGGTGCAGGGTCTGGCGCGGCTCTACGACTACTGCATCTATCGCCTCTCCGATGTCAGCGTCAGCCTGTCGCTGGAGGGGTTGGACGAAGTGGTCGGCCTGCTCGGTGTGCTGCGCGAAGGCTGGGAAGGCGTGAATGCAACGCGCAAGTGAACTGCGCGCCCTGCAGCACCTGCATGGCCAGTTGGCCGAGGCGCTGGAGCAGGGCGACTGGACGCGCATCGGTGAGATCGATGCGCTGATCCGCTCGTGCCTGCAGCTGCTGGCCGGGCTACCGACGCTGAGCGACGAAGTGCGCGAGGCCAAGCGGCATCTGCAGCAGTTGCACGGACAGGCGCGCATCGCCTGCGCCGAAGAGTGTGAGCGGGTGCGTCGGCTACTGCTGACGCACCTGGAATACGCCGAAGGGCGCAGCGCTTACATGCGCGTCGATCTGTATCAAGGTGGGAGATAAAAGGTGCTGCAACTGATCAATGCCAATGCTCAGGTGAACCTGACGGACTCCGCCGGGCAAACCCTGCCGGCCGGCTTTTCCCAGGCTCGCGGCGCTGGCGGTGAGACTGCGCCGTTCGATCTGCAGATGGCCGTGCAGGGCTTCATCGCCGCCGAGCCAGGGGCACCGCTGAGTGAAGAGGCTGCTGCCGTGAAGGTCACCCTCAGCGAAGCCGATGCCGAGCAGTGGCTGGCCAGCGTGCTGGATCAGCAGGCCGTGCGTATCGAGGCGCGTGAAGCGCCTGAGGAGCAGCAGCTGCACGAACCGTTGCATCAGGGCGGCTCGGAACAGATCGAGCAGGCTGTCGTGTTGCCTGCCGAACACCTCGGTCAGGCGCAGCCGCAGCCGCGTGAGCCGTTGCCCGCTCAGCCGTCGCACAGCGCCAGTGCTCCAGCGCTCAGCCAGCAATCGTTGTCACCCCAGGTAGCGGCGCCCATGCCGCAGATGGCAGCCGAGATCGCGATACAGACTGCGGCGCCGGCAATGGCGACTGAGGTCATCGAGACGAGCGATCTCGAACGCCTGCCGAGCATCAGCACGGACGCAGATAAAACCATTCCCGGCAGCGCAACATCCTCCGCCGCAACTGCTACGCCGCTGACGGCCGAGCGTCCGCTCAAGCTGCATGCTCCACAGACGCAGTGGGGCGAGCAGATGCTGGCCAGCCTGCGTGAGCATGTGGAGTTGCAGATCAACCAGCGCATACAGAACGCCACCATCCGCCTCGACCCGCCGGAGCTGGGCAGCCTGGAAATTTTCCTCAGTCATGAGTCCGGCCGCCTCAGCGTGCAGCTGTCGGCCGCCAACGCCGATGTCGCCCGCCTGTTGCAGCAGACCAGCGAGCGTCTGCGTCAGGAGCTGGTCGGGCAGAACTTCGTGCAGGTCAACGTGCAGGTCTCCGCCGATGCTCAGGGCGGTCGTCAGCAGCAACAGGCGCAAGCGCAGCGCTGGCTCGTCGAGGATGAGGTGGCCGCTGCCGTCGCGCTACCCGCCGGTGGCGAGCGCAATGGCGCGCAATCGACCAGCGATGTGCTGGTCACCGTTTAATTTCCCGTTAGTGAATCGAGAGTAGTCATGACAATGCCGCGCGTCCTCCTGCTGCTGGTTATCTTCAACACCCTGGTGGTGGTTGGCGGCACCATCTTCAATTACGCCACGCTCAAGTCCATGCAGACCGGCCAGGCCGTGCTCGGCATTTCTGCTGGCAATGCCGGCAGCGAAGTGGAGGAAGCCAACAGCGAATACCGCTTCTTCCCCATCGAGAAAGTCATCGTCAGCCTCAAGGGCGAGCACCGCGAGCACTACTTCGTGCTCGACCTGGTGCTGCAGGCCGACCTCGAAACCGATCCGAAGAAGCTCGAGCAGATCGACCCGATGGTGCGCAATTCGGTGGTCGCCCACCTGTCTGCGATGACCTTCGAGAAGCTGCGCGGCATGCCCATTCCAGAGCTGCAGGGCACGCTGGAAAGCGCGCTGTTCGATGACTTCGCCAGCAAGAAGCTGGCGATGCCGTTCGCCAATGTGCTGGTCAGCAAACTGATCGTCCAGTAGGTACCTTTGCCATGAACGCCAACTGCGCCATTGACTATCGCTACGCCGCCGAACAGGGCGGGGCTGCGCTGTTCGCCCCTGGGGCCGAGCAGAAGTGGCTGTTGCAGTACCTGCCGCTGGTCAAGCGCATCGTCAGTCAGCTGGCGTTGCAGGCCAACCAGGTGCTCGACCGCGAAGACATGGAGCAGATCGGTCTGATGGGCTTGCTCGAATGCCTGCGCCGCTATGGCACACCGGACGAGCAGTTCGGTCGCTTCGCCGCGCTGCGCATCCGTGGTGCGATTCTCGATGAACTGCGCCGCCAGGACTGGCGGCCGCGCCAGGTGCGCCAGCAGACCCACAGGATTCGCGACGCCATTCGCCAGTTGGCGCGGCAACTGGGTCGTGTGCCGCAAGAGGAAGAGATCCTCCAGGCGACCGGAATCAGTGCCAAGGATTATCAGGAGTTTCTCCAGGCCGATGCCTGCGAAGCCATCGAAAGCCTCGATGAGTTGCTGCAGAACGGCCACGAGGGCTTCGCCTGTGGCAGCAGTGCGGTCGAGGACCGCGTGCTCAAGGAGCGCCTGCTGACTCAGGCGCTGAGCCAGCTCAGCGAGCGCGAACGGCTGGTGCTGACCCTTTACTACCAACATGAGCTGAGCCTCAAGGAAATCGCCCTGGTGCTGGAGCTGAGCGACGCGCGCGTCTGCCAGTTGAGCAAGCAGGCGATCGCCAAGGCCAGTCGCTACCTGAACGAGAGAGGCTAGGGTGCAGAAGTTATTAGGTGCATTGATCATCGTCGCCTGCGTGCTCGGTGGCTACGTCATGGCCCATGGCGAGCTGGCCATGCTCTGGCAGCCGGCCGAGGTGATCATCATCGTCGGGGCGGGCTTTGGTGCTCTGGTGGTGGCCAATCCCAAGGACGTGCTGATCGAGATGTTGCATCAGATCAAGGGCGTGTTCGTCTACAAGAAGCGTGGCGAGGAATTTCAGCGCCAGTTGTTGATGTTGCTCTATGAGCTGCTGGAAATGGTCGATGTCGGCGGTCTCAAGGTGCTCGACGCGCATATCGAGGAGCCCGAGCAGAGCGAGCTGTTCGCCAAGTACCCGCTGATCCGTCAGGAGAAGAACCTGATGGCCTTCATCGCCGACAACTTCCGCCTGATGGCCATGGGCAAGATCAGCGCCCACGAACTCGAAGGCTTCCTCGAGCAGGAGCTGGAGGCGATGGAGCATGTGCTGATGCAACCGTCGCGCTCGCTGCACAAGATCGGCGAGGCCATGCCGGGCTTCGGCATCCTCGCGGCGATCCTCGGCATCGTCATCACCATGGGCAACATCGGTGGTTCGGTGGCCGAGATCGGCGCCCACGTGGCGGCGGCGCTGGTGGGCACCTTCCTCGGTATCTTCATGTGCTACTGCGTGATGGAGCCTCTTTCCAGTGCCATGGGCCAGTGCATCAAGACCGAGATGTCGGCGCTCGAATGCGTGCGCACCACCCTGGTCGCCCACGTTGCCGGCAAGCCCACGCTGCTGGCGGTGGATGCCGGGCGCAAGCTGATCGAGCAGGACGTCAAACCCGCATTCAAGCAGCTGGAGACCTGGGTCAACCGCTACGAGGATGAAAGGGACGCGGCATGAGAAAGCGTGGCGGCGAAGAACACGAGATCATCGTCAAGCGGCGCAGCAAGAAGGGCGGCCACGACGAGCATGGCGGTGCCTGGAAAGTGGCCTTCGCCGATTTCACCATGGCCATGATGGCGTTGTTCATGGTGCTGTGGATCATCCAGCCGCAGAACCAGCAGCAGAGCCGCGCCGATGCCGACCAGCTGACCAATCCCCTGGTCGAGGGCGGTGCCGGCATCTTCGACGGCAGCAGCCGCACGCCGCTGGATCTCGATGGCGTACCGGTGCAGGTCAGCCCGCGCAAGGACCGCGACAACCAGGCGCGCACGCCGCAGGAGGATCCCGGCGCCACCCTCGGCGAAGGCCAGCCGGGTGAGCCGCGCCGCCCTCACTACGCCGAACCGGGGCAGATGCAGGAACTCGCCGAGTTGCTGGAGCAGCTGGCGCTGCAGCTGGACGCCGAAGCCAATATCGAGGTGCAGGTGGTACCGCAGGGTCTGCGCATCCTGATCAAGGACGACGCCCAGCGCTTCATGTTCAGTCGTGGCAGCGCGCGTCTGGATCCGCACTTCGAGAAACTGCTGCAGCGCCTGGCCGGCATTCTGGCCAAGGTGGACAACCATCTGATCATCAGCGGGCACACCGATTCCACGCCCTATCGCGGTGTGGTTGGCGGCTACAACAACTGGAACCTGTCCGGCGACCGTGCCCTGCGCGCGCGCAACGTGCTGGTCGAGGCCGGCCTGCCCACCTCCGCCGTGCTCCAGGTGACCGCCCAGGCCGATGGCATGCCGCTGTTGCCGAGCGATCCGCAGAACGGCGCCAACCGCCGCATCGAACTGCTGCTGCTGACCAGCCAGGCCGAAGGCCTGTACCGCGAGCTGTTCGGCGATGCCCAGGTGCGGGTGGACTATCGCGAAGGCGGCGCGCAGTTCAACGCGCCGGGATCGTAGGGAAATTGGTGCGCACGGTGCACCCTACGAGACGGCGGCCGTAGGGGGCGCCGTGCGCACAGGGCGTCCTCGGCCCGGAGCTCCCTACTGACGGATCCGCGTCGGGCAGTAGACCTGGCGGGTTTCCACGCCGTAGAGGCAATTGCGGAAGGTCACCAGGCGGATGGTCGAGCCCTTGTGTCGGCCGTACAGCAGATTGAACACCAGCTCGTCGTCGGCCTCGCTGGACAGGCCGGTCAGCTTGCCGTCCTCGACGCGCAGGCGGTAGTTGCCGAGGAAACCGTACTCCACCTCGCCCGAGGTCTCGAGGATGCTGTCGCCCTGACGGGTCATGGCGTAGAAGCGTCCGTCCTGCACCTGCAGGTTGTGGCTCAGGTCGAGTACCTGGCCATTGCTCAGCTGCACCTGACCGGTGGAGTGGTAGCGGCCGTCGAGCTCGGCGCTGGATTTGAAGTTCAGCCACAGGCTGAGAATGCCCAGCAGCAGACCCAGGCTGCTGGCCAGGGCCGCCAGCAGCCAGCGGCGGCTCAGGCCGCGTTGCGGATACTGGCTCATGGCAGGCACCGGTTCAGTTGATCGTCGGCGAGATGAGCCAGCTGGCTCTCATGGAACATCAGCGAACGGGCACCGCCGCCCGGCTGCATGCACAGCACTTCGAAGAAGCCGCCGCTGTTGCCGATGATCAGCTCGGCCGGTGCCGCGCTCAGCTCGGACAGGCGGCTGGCCAGCCCGTGGGTCTGCAGGATCAGCTGCTGCAGACGCTGCGCGTCCTGATCCACGTAGAGCAGACTGATCTGGCCCAGATTCAGCTCGCTGCTGTGCAGGCGGGCGGGCAGGCTGAACTGGTAGAGCGCGACGAACAGCCCCACGGCCATCAGGCCCAGCGCACTCAGCAGCACCAGCCAGGAGGCGCTACGGCGGCTGTGCCGATGCAGGAAGTTCGGCTGCGTGCCGGGGGCGTCGGCCTCCTGAACCGCGCCGATGTCGTCGATGCTCGGCGGGTAGACCAGGTAGCTGGGGTTGAGCAGGTAGCCGCGGCGCGGCAGGGTCTGGATGATTTCGCGACTCTTCTCGTCACCCAGTATCTGGCGCAGGGTGTAGATCTGCTGGTTGAGGCTGCCCTGGCCCACCACCCGGTCGGCCCAGGCATGGCTCATCAGCTCCTCGCGCGCAACCACCTCGCCGGGTTCCCGGACCAGCCGCTCGAGCAGACGGCTGCCGGAGTAGCCGAGGTCGATCTTCTCCTCGATGCCACTGCGAACCAGGGTCAACTGGTACAGCGCTGGATAGAAGTGCGCGTAGCAGTCGTTGCGCCCGGTCTTGATGATCAGGCAGGCGATGCTGCTTTCCGGCTCGGCGGCCGTTGTTTCGGGGCTGGAGTTCATGCAGTCCTTGAGACGAGCGGCATTTGCCAGAGCAAATCCTGAGGCGATAAACGGTCGGCATTCTGGCGTCAGGAAATTGCAATTGGCAAGTCTTGTGCCAGCGGCGGCCTGGCCTGGACGACGGCCGACTCACACTGGCGATGGCTAAATACTAGCCATTGTGTAGCGGAAAGCGATGGGGTCGCCGCACCTTGGCCATCATGCCGGCGCGAGATGACAGCCGATAGCAACGGCTGGCGGGGCGGGAAACGACGACGCCCCGCGGGTGCGGGGCGTCTGGAGGGGTGGCGCAGTCCGTTGCGCCCGGATGACGCGGGATCAGCCCAGCAGGGACATGACCATGCCCGGCATCTGGCCGGCTTGCTTGAGCATGGAGATGCCCGACTGCAGCAGCATGGAGTTCTTGCTCATGTTGGCGCTTTCCTTGGCGAAGTCGGCATCCATGATGCGACCCTTGGCCATGTCGGTGTTGTCCTTCATGTTGCTCAGGTTGTTGGCGGTGTGGTTCAGGCGGTTGATGTTGGCACCGAACTGGGCGCGCAGGGAGCCGATGGAGTCCAGGGCGTCGCTCAGGGTGTCGATCATGCCGTTGGCGGCAGTGGTGTCGGCGCCGGCGATCTCGGTGCCCGGAGTGGTGCTGTCCGGAGTGGCGAACTGGGCGGACAGGCCGTCCAGAGCGGTGGCCAGGTCACCCAGGGAGGTGCTCACGTCCAGGGTCAGGGTCTCGGCGGCGCTGGCGCCGATCTGGAAGTTCATGGCGGCGCCGAACTTGCCACCGGTACCGTCGGTGGTGGTGCCGTCACTGAACAGGCCTTCGCCGGCGTACTTGGTGTTCTTGACGATGTTGCCCAGTTCCTGACCCAGCTGGTCGTACTCGGCCTGCAGGGCGTCGCGATCCTTCTCGCTGGCGGTGGCGTTGGCGGCCTGGGTGGCCAGGTCCTTCATGCGCTGGACGATGTCGGTCATCTCGGTCAGCGCGCCTTCGGCGGTCTGCAGCAGGGAGATGGAGTCGCTGGTGTTGCGGATGGCCACGTCCATACCACGCGACTGGGCGTTGAGGCGGGTGGCGATCTGCAGACCGGCGGCGTCGTCGGCAGCGGAGTTGATGCGGAAACCGGTGCCCAGACGCTGCTGGTTGGTGCCCAGGGCGTTGTTGGTCTTGGACAGGTTGGTCTGGGTGATCAGCGAGGAGTAGTTGGTATGAATCGACAGAGCCATTTGAGTATTCCTTCGTGCGTGAGCGCTTGAGTGAAGCTGGCTGTGATTGCCTGCTGTAAGTGAAGGGCGACCGGCTTTTGGCGCTGCTTAAATGACGTTGGCGATTTTTTCTGCACCTGTGCGCCTGCCTCGCTGGTACGGGCTTTCCTGCGTAGGGTGCGCTGTGCGCACCGGCTGTTGTGCTGGCGACTCGTGGTGCGCGTGGCGCACCCTACGGGACGTCGCGCAAACAAAAACGGCGACCCTCGGGTCGCCGTTTATTCGAATACCAGGCCTGATCAGCCGATCTCGATCATCTCGAAATCCATCTTGCCGACGCCGCAATCGGGGCACAGCCAGTCTTCCGGCACGTCTTCCCAGCGGGTGCCGGGGGCGATGCCGTCATCCGGCCAACCCTGGCTCTCGTCGTAAATCAGTCCACAGACCACGCATTGCCACTTCTTCATATCGACCTCGGTGAAACTCACGGTGCCGGCACGCTACCGCAATTGCACGGATGCGCCAAGCTGGCGGACGGCAAACGCCGCCCGCCAGGGGCCAACCAAAGTCGGGTCGCGCGTCCCCTATCGGCTGGCCAGCAGCGGATCGCCGATCCCCATCACGTACATGGCGAACAGGGCGATGGCGCCGGCCATGGCCAGGTAGTAGAGCGTCGGCAGGATGGTCTTGCGCAGGGTGATGCCCTCGCGCCCGAGCAGACCGACGGTCGCCGAGGCCGCCACCACGTTGTGGATGGCGATCATGTTGCCCGCCGCCGCACCGACCGACTGCAGCGCCACCATCATCGCCCCGGACACGCCGAGCAGCTGCGCCGCGTTGAACTGGAACTGCGACAGCATCAGGTTGGACACCGTGTTGGAGCCGGCGATGAAGGCGCCGAGGCCGCCCACGGCCGGGGCAAAGAACGGGTAGATGCCGCCGACGCTATCGGCCACCAGTTGCGCCATGGCCACCGGCATCGACACCAGGTCGGCGCCGTTGACCCCCGAGTTGATCAGGATGCGCACCATGGGAATGGTGAAGATCAGCACGAAGCCGGCGCCGAGCAGGGTCTTGCTCGACTCGCCCACTGCCGCCTTGAGCTCGGACAGACGCATGCGATGCAGGAAGAAGGTCACCAGCACCACCATGCACAGGATGCCCCCCGGCAGGTACAGCGGCTCGATGGTGCCGGACACGCCGGTCTCGCCGAGGATGTCCTTCCAGCCGAAGCTCAGGCTCATCAGCGCCGCTTTCACTTGCGGGAAGGTCCGCGAGATCACCAGAAACACCGCCAGCAGCAGGTAGGGCGCCCAGGCCATGGGCACCGAGATCGGCGTCTTGCCGGCGACCTCGTCCAGCTTCATCTCGATCTTGCCCATCCACTCGCTTGGCCAGTCCTTGGGATCGGCGAAGTCCCAGGTCTCCTTCGGCAGCAGGAAGCCGGCCTTGGCCGCCGGCACCACGATGGCCAGGCCGACCAGGGCGCCGATCATCGAGGGGAACTCCGGGCCGAGGAACACGCCGGCGGCCATGTACGGCAGGGAGAAGGCGAAGGCGGTGAAGATGGCGAAGGGCGCCACTGCCAGGCCTTCCTTCCAGCTCTGATTGCGGCCGAAGAAGCGCGTCATGATCATCACCATGATCAGCGGCATCAGCAGGCCGATCAGGCCGTGGGTGATGGCCACCC
>OGCL01001867.1_pt1 | contig 16489 bp, 10 predicted proteins | sample 1570041 | NCBI WGS metagenome assembly OGCL01 (sample SAMN06266162, study PRJEB24511) | hot springs metagenome | isolation source: Hot spring water | place: South Africa: Limpopo | collected 2015-06-22
CCTATGGGCGAACCTGTCCGGGGGGCGCTGCCGCTTCGTCATGGTCAGGGACAAGCGGTGGGATTGGATGGAGAAGATGCTATCCCCATCGCTGGCCCGGCAGAACTGACCACGACAGCTCATCGCGGTGGACCACGCCACCCTCAGCGCCTTACGCGACCACCACCCCGCCTGGCGGCTGTTGACTTCGCCGCACGCGCCGCTGGTGGCGAGTTTCCTGCAGCGGGTGTTCGTGGCGCCCAACGTGCGGGTGATGAGCGAGGCCGATCTCACCGAGGCGCTGGAGGACGAGCTGTTCGCCCTGCGCGAGCAATTAGGCCCTGAGGCGTACCCCAAGGGCGCGCAGGACTACCTGAACGACTGGGCCGCGCCCGACAAGGGCTGGCTGCGCAAGTTCTACAAGCCGGGCACGGACGAGGCGCAGTTCGACCTGACGCCCGCCACCGAGAAGGCCATTGCCTGGCTGGCGCAGCTCACCGAGCGGCCATTCGTCGGCACCGAATCGCGCCTGCTCACCCTGTTCGCGCTGCTGGAGCAGATCAGCGCCGGCACCGAGACCGACCCGATCAAGCGCGTGGCCGACCTGCGCGCCAAGCGCGACGCGCTGGATGCCGAAATCACCCGCGTGCTGGCCGGTGACGTGCCGCTGTTGGACGACACGGCGGTCAAGGACCGCTTCTTGCAGTTCCAGCAACTGGCGCGTGAGCTTTTGGCCGATTTCCGCGAGGTGGAACACAACTTCCGCCAGCTCGACCGCAAGGTGCGCGAGAAGATCGCGCTGTGGGAAGGCACCAAGGGGGCGCTGCTCGACGAGGTGATGGGCGAGCGCGATGCCATCGGCGACTCCGACCAGGGCCGCAGCTTCCGCGCGTTCTGGGACTTCCTCATGTCCAGCCGGCGGCAGGAGGAGCTTTCCGCGCGGCTGGATCAGGTGCTGGCGCTGCCCGCCGTGGCAGCGCTGAAGCCTGAACCGCGCACTCGCCGTGTGCACCACGACTGGCTGGAGGCAGGCGAACACACGCAGCGCACCGTGGCGATGCTCTCGCAGCAACTGCGCCGTTTCCTGGAAGACCGGGCCTTTCTGGAGAACCGCCGCATCCTGGATCTGCTGCACGGCATCGAGAGCAAGGCGCTGGCTCTGCGCGGGGCGACGCCCGCCGGCACAGTGATGCACATCGACGCCATGGGCGCGGACATCGAACTGCCGCTGGAGCGGCCCTTGTTCACGCCGAGCGTGAAACCGCGTCTGGCCGATCTCGCCGTGCTGGCCGGTGAAGACGACATCGACACCGCGCGTTTGTTCGACCAGATCGTGGTGGACAAGGCGCGCCTGCGGTCAGCCGTGCAACGCGCACTGCGCCGCCAGCCCCAGATCACGCTGCGCGAACTGCTGGAGGCCGAGCCTCTGCGTCAGGGCCTGGCCGAACTGGTGACCTACCTGGAGCTGGCCCACGCCGGGGACGGCGGCGACGCGCTGGACGCCATGGGTGGCCTGCGCGCCCTGGTCGACGAAGCCGTGATCGAGCCGATTCGTTGGCAGGCCTGCAATGTAGCGGGTGAGGCCGTGACGCGCGAGGCGCGCTTGCCCCGCGTGATCTTCACGCGCTGACGGCTCCAAGCGGCTAGGGGGCAGAAGAACATGAACGACGCGCTGCACGAGAACGATTCGGTGGAGACCCCGCCAAGCGCGCTGTCCGCAGTTCCGGAGTTGCCGCAGCTGATGGTGCACCTGCTCAAAGGCGTGCTCTACCGCGACGACGATGAGCGGCTGTGGGCGAGTCTGCTGCGCCTGCAGGCGAGGGTGAGGGAGCAGTCCGCCGTGCTGCTGCTCGATCTGGTGCTGGACGAGGCCGAGGGCTACGCCTTCCTGAAGAGCCGTCCGGACCTGGACGAGCCGGAGGGCGCCGCGCGCCTGCCGCGGCTCGTCGCGCGCCGGCCGCTGTCCTACCCGGTGAGTCTGATGCTGGCGCTGCTGCGCAAGCGCATGGCCGAGTTCGACGCCGGCGGTGGTGATACGCGACTGGTGCTCTCGCGCGACGACATCGCGGAGCTGATGCGGGTGTTCCTGCCCGATGGCACGAACGAGGCGCGGCTGATCGATCAGGTGGACGCGACGATCACCAAGGTGGTCGATCTGGGTTTTCTGCGCCGGCTCAAGCCCGCCACTGGCAGTACGCAGGACCGAGGGCACTATGAGGTGCGCCGCATCCTGAAGGCCTTTGTCGACGCGCAGTGGCTGGCGGAGTTCGATGCGCGGCTGGAGGTCTACCGCACGGCCTTGTCGGGTGGCACAGGCAAGCAAGCCAACGATGCTTGAGGCGGCGATGGATACCACGACCCTGGGCCTGGACTTCGTGGCCGACGATAGCCGGGTGGGCTTTCGGCTGCAGCGGCTGGAAGTGCTGAACTGGGGCACCTTCGACAAGCGCGTGTGGCGCTACGAGCTCGACGGCCGCAACGGCCTGCTCACGGGCGATATCGGCTCGGGCAAGTCCACGCTGGTCGATGCCATCACGACCTTGCTCGTGCCGGCGCATCGCGTGGCCTACAACAAGGCGGCCGGGGCGGATGCCCGCGAGCGGTCCTTGCGCTCCTATGTGCTGGGTCACTACAAAAGCGAGCGCAATGAGGTGACCGGCGCGGCCAAGCCGGTGGCATTGCGCGATGCGTCGAGCTACTCGGTCATCCTCGGCGTCTTCCGCAACGAGGGCTACGACCAGGTCGTGACGCTGGCCCAGGTCTTCTGGCTGAAGGACCCTCATGGCCAGCCTGCGCGCCTGTTCGTGGCGGCCGAGCGAGCCCTCGCCATCGCCGAAGACTTCAGGGTCACCGGCGGCGACATCACCGCCCTGCGCAAGAGGCTGCGCGGCGCGGACTGCGAGCTGTTCGACAGCTTCCCGCCCTATGGGGCCTGGTTTCGCCGTCGCTTCGGCATCGAACATGAACAGGCGCTGGAACTGTTCCACCAGACCGTCTCGATGAAGTCGGTGGGCAATCTCACTGACTTCGTGCGCAGCCACATGCTGGAGCCCTTCGACGTGGGCAGCCGCGTCGAGGCGCTGATCCGCCACTTCGACGACCTGGACCGGGCGCACCAGGCGGTGCTCAAGGCCAAGCGGCAGGTGGACTTGCTGACGCCACTGGTCGAGGACGGCAAGCGCCACCGGCAGCTCGCGGCCGAGCTCCAGGGCTGGCGGGAGGCGCGCGATCAGCTGCGGCCGTATTTCGCCCGCCTCAAGGGTGAGCTGCTGGATCGTCGCCTCGGCTTGCTGGCGGAGGATGCGGCCCGGCTCGATGCGCAGATCGAACGCCTCAACGCGCAGCGCGAAGCCGAGCGCATCGAAGTCGGTCGCCTGGAACGGGCCCTGCGAGACAATGGCGGCGACCGCCTGGAGGAGCTGGCGGCAGAGATTCGTCGTCTGGAGCAGGAGAAGGGACAACGCCAGAAGAAGTTTGACCGCTTCCGCGAGCTGCTGGCCCGCATCGATGAGACGGCGCCAGGGGATGAAGCCGGTTTCCTCGCTCAGCAGCAGAGCATTACCCAGCGGGCCGAAGGCTTGCGCGAGCGCATTGCCGACCTGGACAACCGCGAGCGCGAAGAGGACTTCACGTTCCGCAAGGGCCGGGAAGAGCACGCCGCCCTGTCCGAGGAGATCGACAGTCTTGCGCTGCGCAAGAGCAACATCGACGCCGCCCAGATCCGCATCCGCGATGCGTTGTGTTCGGCCCTGGGGATCGGTGCGGACGAACTGCCTTTCGCGGGCGAGCTCATCCAGGTGCGCGACGACGAGCGTGATTGGGAAGGCGCCGCCGAGCGGCTGCTGCGCGGATTTGGTCTCGCGCTGTTGGTGCCGGACGCGCACTACAAGGCCGTGGCGGACTGGGTGGACCGCCAGCATCTGGGTGCCCGGCTGGTTTACTTCCATGTGCGGCAGAGGAGGGCGACGCAGGCTGCGGCGCTGCATCCGCAGTCGCTGGTGCGCAAGCTCATCATCAAGCCGGACTCGCCGTATTACGAGTGGTTGGAGCAAGAACTTCGCCAGCGCTTCGACGTCGCCTGCTGCGACACCGGGGAGCAGTTCCGCCGCGAGGTGCGCGCCGTCACGCGCGCTGGACAGATCAAGGACCCGACCGGTCGCCATGAGAAAGACGACCGCAGCCGGATTGACGACCGCAGCCGCTACGTGCTCGGCTGGAGCAATGCCGACAAGCTGCGGGCATTGCGCGATCAGCGGGAGCGTCTGGAGGCAAAGCTGGCTCTGCTGGGGCAGCGCATCGCCGAGATCCAACATGCGCGCAATGAACTGCGAGGCCGGCTGGATGCACTCAGCAAGCTGGAAGAGTTCACCCACTTTGCGGACATCGACTGGATGAGCCCGGCCCGCCAGATGGCTGCACTCACCGAGGAGCGTGAACGGTTGGAGGCCGCATCCGACACCCTGCAAGAGCTGGGGCGCCAGCTCAAGGCCGCGCAGGAACGGCTTGCGGAGGCCGAGCGCCAGCGCGACGCGGTGCGGGACAAGCGCGCGGAAGTGGCCACCAAATCGGCCGCCGCTCAGGAGCAGCGCGAGCAGACTGCCCGGCTGTGGGAAGAAGCGCCGCTGTCCGATGCACAGTGGCGTCACCTCGAAACCATGCGCGCCGAGCTGCTTGCGGCGCACACGCTCACGGTCGAGTCCTGCGACAACCGCGAGCAGGAGGTGCGCAAGAGGCTTCAGGAGCGCATCGACGCGGAAGACAAGCGCCTGGCTCATCTGACCGAGCGCATCGTCAATGCCATGCGCGGCTTCAAGGAGGAGTTCAAGGCCGAGACGGTCGAGATGGACGTTGCGCTCGCAGCCCTGCCGGAGTACGAGCGGATGCTCACCGGCTTGAAGGGCGACGACCTGCCGCGATTCGAGGTGCGCTTCAAGGAGCTGCTGAACGTCAACACGATCAACGAGATCGCCAACTTCAACGCCCAGCTCGCCCGCGAGCGCGAGACGATCAAGGAGCGCGTCGATTTCATCAACCAATCGCTCCAGGCCATCGACTACAACCCCGGCCGGTACATCAAGCTGGTGGCGCTGCCCAACCCGGATACGGAGATCCGCGACTTCCAGCGGGACTTGCGCGCGTGCACCGAGGGGGCGATGACGGGCTCGGCCGACGAACAGTATTCGGAAGCGAAGTTCCTGCAGGTCAAGGCCATCATCGACCGCTTCCGAGGCCGTGAAGGACTGTCGGACTCCGACCGGCGCTGGACCGCCAAGGTCACCGACGTGCGCAACGGGTTCCTGTTCTCGGCCAGCGAACGCTGGCGTGCCGACGGTGCAGAGCACGAGCACTACTCGGACTCGGGCGGGAAGTCGGGCGGCCAGAAGGAAAAGCTGGCCTACACCGTGCTCGCCGCGAGCCTGGCCTACCAGTTCGGGCTGGAGTGGGGGGCGGTGCGTTCGCGGTCGTTTCGTTTCGTGGTCATCGACGAGGCCTTCGGGCGCGGGTCGGACGAGTCGGCGCGGTACGGGTTGCGCCTGTTCCAGCAGCTCAACCTGCAGCTCTTGATCGTCACGCCGCTGCAGAAGATCCACATCATCGAGCCCTTCGTGTCCAGCGTGGGCTTCGTGCACAACGAGGGCGGGCGCGACTCGCGGCTGCGCTGCCTGTCGATCGAGGAGTACCGGGCGCAGAAATCAGCCGGGACGGCTGCAACCGGGACCGCCGCGGACGGCGCGGCAGCATGAGCTGGACCACGCCGGCCGATTTGCGCGCCCAGGTTCAACGCCTGTGGGACCGAGGCGACTTGCTGCGGGCGACGGTGACGGACGCCGTTTCGTGGCCGCTGCGCCTGAACCTGAAGGTCCCATCGGCTTCCGACCTGTCCGATCGATTCGAGGCCGTGCGTGACTGGGTGCGCACTGTCGCCGATACCCCGCAGGTTCGAATCGAATGGCGCGAATGGAATCACCGCGTCCAAGGGATGCAGCGCCTGCCGGCGGCGGTCTGGATCGACACCCTACAGGACGCCTTGGCCTTCATCGGCAAGGGCCGTCAAGCGCGGCGGTTCGAGGTCGCGTGGCAGACGACGGCAAGCGCGCAGCCGGCGCTGCTGGCGTGGCTGTCTCGGCGGCCCATTCAGGCGCTGGAGCTGGCCGACCGCTGGGAGCGTCTGCTGTCCGTCGTCGCATGGCTGCAGGCCCATCCTCGACCGTCCGTATACCTGCGCCAGGTCGATGTGCCCGGTGTGAACACCAAGTTCATCGAGGCCCATCGCGGCGTGCTCACCGAGCTGCTGGACCTTTCGCTACCACCCGAAGTCATCGACACCCATGCGACCGGCGTCGCGCAGTTCACACGTCGATTCGGCTTCCTGGACAAGCCCGTCCGGATTCGCTTTCGCCTGCTCGACCCGGCCTTGCCCAGCCTGCCGGGTTGTGAGGGCCTGCCCGACATTACCCTCGACGCCGCGAGCTTCGCGGCGCTAAAGCTGCCCGTCCAGCGCGTATTCATCACCGAGAACGAGACCAACTTCCTTGCCTTCCCGCCCGCGGGGGACGCCATCGTCGTCTTCGGCGCAGGCTACGGTTGGGATGCGCTGGCACGCGCCTCGTGGCTGCATGGACGCCAGCTGCACTACTGGGGTGACATCGACACCCACGGATTCGCCATCCTCGACCAGCTGCGTGTCCACTTTCCCGGCGCGGCGTCCTTCCTGATGGACCGGCAGACGCTCCTTGCCCACCGCCTGCACTGGGGCGAGGAGCCCGAGCCTGCGCGCCACGACCTGGCGCGTCTTACACCCGAGGAGGCGGCCGTCTACGACGACCTCAGATACGACCGCCACCAGCCTCGACTGCGACTCGAGCAGGAGCGCGTGGGCTATGGCTGGCTGTGCGATCGATTGGCGTGACGAAGCTAACGGACACGGCGACATTCATGCTCTGGGGTGGCCGTCGCCATGTCCGTTAGCCGGTTCGCTTCTCCCCAAGCTCGGCCCGGGCATCCAGTTCGCGCAGATGCGCGAGCCGCTCCGCGATCCTGGCCTCCAGGCCCCTGGGGGTGGGGGTGTAGAAGCTGACCGGGGGCATGCCGTCGGGGAGATAGGTCTCGCCGGCGGCGTAGGCCTCCGGTTCGTCGTGCGGGTAGCGGTAGGCGCGGCCGTAGCCGAGCGCCTTCATCAACCGGGTGGGGGCGTTCCTGAGGTGCAGCGGCACCTCGCGTGAGCCGTCCTGCTGCACGAAGGTGAGGGCGGCGTTCCAGGCGGTATAGACGGCATTGCTCTTGGGGGCGCAGGCGAGGTAGAGCACGGCCTCGGCCAGGGCCAGCTCGCCTTCGGGGGAACCCAGGCGCTCGTAGGCAGCCGCCGCGTCCAAGGCGATGCCGAGCGCGCGCGGGTCGGCGAGCCCCACGTCCTCGCTGGCCATGCGGATGATGCGGCGCGCGAGGTAGAGGGGGTCGGCGCCTCCATCCAGCATGCGCGCCAGCCAGTAGAGCGAGGCATCCGGGTCAGAACCGCGCACGGACTTGTGCAGGGCGGAGATCTGGTCGTAGAAGGCCTCGCCGCCCTTGTCGAAACGGCGGCGGGCGGGGGCCAGGGCCTCGGCGGCGAAGGCGGCATCCACCGCGCTGCGGCCGGCGGTGCCGGCAGCCACGGCGAGCTGCTCCAGGAGATTCAACAGCCTGCGGCCGTCGCCGTCGGCATAGGTGATGAGCAGCTCGCGGGCGGCGTCGTTAAGCTCGAGAGCGAGCCCGCCCCGGTCGAGCGCGCGTAGCAGCAGGGCGGTGAGCTCGCCTTCATTCAACGGCCGCAGGACATAGACCTGGGCGCGGGAGAGGAGGGCGCCCACCACCTCGAAGGAGGGGTTCTCCGTGGTGGCGCCGATGAAGGTGATGAGGCCGGACTCCACATGCGGCAGGAAGGCGTCCTGCTGCGCCTTGTTGAAGCGGTGCACCTCGTCCACGAACAGGATGGTCTCGCGGCCTGTCTGGCGGTTGACGCGGGCGCGCTCCACCGCCTCGCGGATGTCCTTCACCCCGGCGAGCACGGCCGAGATCTGGATGAAGTCGGCGTTGAAATGTCGGGCGGCGAGCCGCGCCAGGGTGGTCTTGCCCACGCCGGGCGGCCCCCACAGGATCATGGAGTGCAGCCGCCCGGCGTCGAAGGCGAGCCGCAGGGGCTTGCCCGGGCCGAGCAGATGGGTCTGGCCGATGACCTCGTCTATCGTCTGCGGGCGCAGCCGCTCGGCAAGCGGGGCAGGGGAGGCGGGGTGCGCTCCGTCCCCGAAGAGGTCCTGGGTGGCGCCGGTGTCCGCGGTCACGAAGGCGGGTCTGAAGGGGCTCTATCTGTCGCCGATCACATCCACCCCCCTGGGCGGGGTGAAGCGGAAGAGGTCGGCGGACAGCCTGAGGTTGCGGCGGATGCCCGTGAAGCGCAGCTGTGTGACCTGGCCGAAGTTGTCGCGGACCTCCATGGCCAGGATATCCCCGCCCCTGAAACCCATCCTGACCCGGTCGAAGCTGCCTTCCTTGCTGCGCGGCGTGGCCTCCAGCCAGGACAGACCGTCCGCCTCGCCGGCGTCGCTGAAGGCGAAGAGCTTTTCCACCTCGTTGCTGCCGGCGAGTAGCGCCGCCGGGCTCTCGCCCAGGGCCTGGTCGAGCTTGCGCACCGTGACCTGCTCGAGGTCCTGATCGTAGATCCACAGCCGGCTGCCATCCCCAACCACCACCTGGCTGTAGGGTTTGGCATAGACCCAGCGGAACTTGCCGGGGCGGGAGAGGTGCAGACTGCCCTGACTCTCCTGCACCTTGCGCCCGGTCCGGTCGGTGACCACCTGTGTGAACTGGGCGCTCAGGGTGCGGGTGCCGGAAATGAATTCCTGCAGGCGGCTGTCGGCCAGGGCTTTCTGAGAAAACAGATTAACGAAAAACAATAACGCTATGAAATAGAATGTATATCTCATCTCAGGTTACCGCATCAGTCGCGACGGGGCGCGAGGACTTCGCGATTGCCGTTGCTTTGCATGGGAGAGACCAGGCCGGCGCGTTCCATGGCCTCGATCAGGCGGGCGGCACGATTGTAGCCGATGCGCAGATGGCGTTGGACCGCCGAGATGGAGGCCCTGCGGGTGCGCGCCACCAGGGCCACCGCCTCGTCATACAGGGGGTCGGACTCGGCGTCATCTGTCTCGGCTTCCTCCTCATCCTCCGCCGCCTCCTCGGACAGGACGCTCTCGTCATATTGCGGTGGCCCCAGTTCCCTGAGCCAGGCTGTGACCCGGTGCACCTCGTCGTCGGAGACGAAGGCGCCATGCACGCGCGTGGGGTAGCCGTGGCCGGGCGGCAGGTAGAGCATGTCGCCCTGGCCGAGCAGGGATTCCGCCCCCTGCTGGTCGAGGATGGTGCGTGAGTCGATGCGGCTGGCGACCTGGAAGGCGATGCGGGTGGGGATGTTGGCCTTGATCAGGCCGGTGATCACGTCCACCGACGGCCGCTGGGTGGCGAGCACCAGATGGATGCCGGAGGCGCGCGCCTTCTGCGCCAGACGGGCGATGAGCTCCTCGACCTTCTTCCCGGCCACCATCATCAGGTCGGCCAGCTCGTCGATCAGCACGACGATATAGGGCAGGGGTTCGAGCCGCTCCGGATTCTCCGGGGTGAGGGAAAAGGGGTGGGTGAGCGGTTCCCCGGCCTTGCGCGCGTCGCGGATCTTCTGGTTCAGCCCGGCGATGTTGCGCACGCCCAGGGCGGACATCAATTTGTACCGCTTCTCCATCTCGCCCACACACCAGTTCAGGGCCGCGGCGGCGAGCTTCATGTCGGTGACCACCGGCGCGAGCAGGTGGGGGATGCCTTCATAGGCGGAGAGCTCCAGCATCTTGGGGTCGACCATGATCAGGCGCACCTCCTCAGGCGTGGACTTGTAGAGCAGCGACAGGATCATGGCGTTGATGGCCACCGATTTGCCCGAGCCGGTGGCACCCGCGACCAGCACGTGCGGCATCCTGGCCAGGTCGGCGACCACCGGGTTGCCGCTGATGTCCTTGCCCAGGGCCAGGGTGAGCGGCGAGGCCAGGTCGTTGTAGACCTTGGCCCCCAGGATCTCGGACAGCCGCACCGTCTGACGCTGGTTGTTGGGCAGCTCCAGCCCCATGCAGCTCTTGCCGGGGATGGTCTCCACCACACGGATGCTGACCAGCGACAGAGAGCGGGCAAGGTCCTTGGCCAAGTTGACGATTTGACTGCCCTTGACCCCGGAGGCAGGCTCCACCTCGTAGCGCGTGATCACCGGACCGGGGTAGGCAGCGAGCACCTTCACCTCCACGCCGAACTCTGCCAGCTTGCGCTCGATGAGGCGCGACGTGGCCTCGAGTGATGGGTTGTCCACCTGGGCCGCCGCCTTCGCCGGTTCATCGAGCAGGCGCAGGGGCGGGATCTGGGCGCCCGGCAGGTCCTTGAACAGAAAGGGCTGTTTCTCTTGTTCGGCACGGTCGGAACGGACGACCTCCGGGGCTGGCGTCTCGATGCGCAAGGGCGCCGCCTGCCGGAAGCGTGCCTGTTCCTTTTGCACGACCTCCTCACGGGCCTGCTGCGCCTTCTGGCCGGCCAGGCGGTCCTGCCGGGCATGCCAGGCGCCCGCGACCCAGGCGAGCAGTCGCTCCAGGCCCAGGCCGATGTGCTCACAGAGGCCGAGCCAGGACAGGCCCGTGAACAGGCTCAGGCCCACACCCCAGGCCAGCAACAGGAGCACCGTGCCGCCGTCGAAACCGAGGCCCCTGTGCAGCAGCCCGGCCAGTCCGTCGCCCAGGGCGCCGCCGGCCGTCAGGGGCAGGTGGATGCCGTGATCATGGAAACGCATGGATTCCAGGGCGCTGCTGCTGGCCAGGAACAGCAGGAAACCGAGGAGGGTGAGGAACGGGCCATGATGCGGATCCCGGTCCGGATTGCCGATGCGACGATAGCCCCACCAGACCATGAACAGGGCCAGACCGACGAGGGCGTAGGCGGACAGGCCGAAGAGATAGAGCAGCAGATCGGCCAGCCAGGCGCCGAAGCGTCCACCGGCATTGCGGATCGCATCGGTCTCGGCCGATTTCGACCAGCCCGGATCCAAGGGTGTATACGTCACCAGGATCATGCCCAGATAGAGGGCCACGGCCACGGCCACCAGCCACCAGATCTCCCTGAGCAATGCCGCCGCCTTGGGCGCCAGAGGTTTACGCATCGGCCTGGCCTGGGCACGCCTTTTCGTCTCGCCAAACATGGCACGAACTATAAGGCAAACCGAGCTGCCAAGACGAACTGCATAGGCCGTGCGAGGCGTCTGATACGAAATACACGTACAATGTATATTATGTCAAATCACATCCGGCCACTTAAAAGCACCAGACATGATCCACCGGTGCATCAGACGCACTTCCCGCGCCCCTCGTGCAGAGTCTTTCATAACTTCCGAACGGATGTCAACACTCATTACAAGTATTTCTTGAGATAGGTCCATTGCACTCTCGATAACAGTCCGACCATGACGGCCAAGGGCAGCACGATCCACTCGGGCCGGACGCTGGTGGGCCACATGAGGTAGATCATCGCGCCCGTGCCAAGACCCGCGAACTGGAAGAACTTCGCGCGGTGGTACATCGATGAGGATTCCCGGCCCGCACAGGCTCTGCGGATGTAGCGCTGGGTCAGCCCATCCACCAGTCCCAGGCACCAGACCAGCAGAAACAAGGGAGCCGCCCCGATGAGGATGGCCAGACGCACCCCGAATATCTGTGCGCGATACATGGCCAGATAGATCTCATCCTGAACGTGGTAAACGAGGTGGTTGCGAACGATTACGTCGCCACCTTGATAAGTGATGTCGGGATTGGCCGGCAGCAGGGCCGAATTGGTCATCAGACGCTCGATCGGGATGAGTTGAAAAAAGAACCAGTACACCCCCTTGGCGCAGGCCTCGGCCAAGCCGGTCAAGGGCGCATCCTGACGCAGGCCTCGGGTAAGCTGGATGTCCTGACGCAGGGTTTGCTGGGCTTGAGCGAGCGCCGCGGCGTCGCCCCAAACCTGCTTGGCCAGGAAGACCTCCACCCCCATGCTGGCCAGGGCCATCAGAGTCAGCGTGAGCCAGGCGTAAAAGGCCGCCTTCACCGGCCACAGGAAGAAATGATGGGCCTGGGGCCAATCCTGTAGCCTAGCCACCGCCCCTGCCCTCCACGATCACGGATTTGAGCCAATCCGGGGCCTTGTGTGGGGTGTTTTCCGTGACCGCTTCCTCCCATTGCCAGCCCGTTCCAGGCGTGAACTCGCCTGGCGAAACCTGCGCATACCTGGACTGCATGTCGTCGGCCACGGCGGCCAGGTCCTTGGGCATCATGGGGTCGTGTGAGGCGTCAGGCAGCGGCATGCGCAGCTTGTAGAGCTTGCCGCCCTCGATCAGGGCGAAGGCCTGGCCCTTGGGCAGGCGCACCAGATCCGCCGGCCCGATCATGGGGCTCAGGCGGGTGCTTATGCGGTCCTCGTTGCGGCTGGTGAAGTCGTAGAAGTCCAGAGGGTTGTTGCTGTCGGAGGCCTGGCTCGCGCTCATGGTGGTCACCAGTTCCACCTCGTCCAGTTGGTCGGTGAGGATCTTCGCGGTTTCAGTGTTCTTCACCCGCAGCATGATCAGGGTGTTGAGGTTGCCGCCTATCTGCTGGGCCTTCGCCCGGGAGCCTATGCGCGCCTCCACGTCAGACCAGGTCTGGGTATAAACGGTCACTTGGTAGCCCGCGCCCCCCGCCTTGTTGAGCAGGGGTATGAACTCGTCGCCGATCAGCTCGTTGAACTCGTCGGCGTGGATGGAGATGCGCCGTTTGGCCGCCTGGCCGGACTGGCCGTAGGTCTCTCCGTGCTTGTAGATGCGCCCGGCGGTCGAGGTGAGGTCGGAGAACATGGAATTGCCCACGGCGCCGGCCACCTCGTAGTCGGTCAGGGCGTCCAGGCCGACGTAGACGATGCCGCCCCGGTTGATCACCCCCATCCAGTCGAACACCGGTCGTCGGTCGTCCAGCCGGCCCATGTCCGGCGACACCAGTTCCGCCGCCTTGCCCGTGGTGAGCTTCTCGAGTAGCGGGATCAGCGAGGCGGTGAGCTTGTTGTAGTAGCTCTGCTCGTAGCTGATGACCTTCATCAGCGATCCGGCGGTGTCGTCGTACAGGCCCTTTTCCCGGATGTAGGCGAGGAGTCTGAGCACCTCCGTGGCACGATTCTTCATGGCCTTGTCCAGGGACTTGGGGTCCACCTCAACCGTCTCGATCTCTTCCCTCCAGCCGGCTGCCCGCGGGTCCCGGTCGAGCCAGAAGTGGCAGTAGTCGAGAAACAGCGGCTCGATATCGTTGGCGTAGCGGTAGATGTCCTGATAGGTCGGCGTGCGGCCCAGAGCGGCCATGGCCTTGGACATGGCGTTGACGAAGCCCCAGACGAACTGGGCGAAGTTGGCCCCCTCCCCCTCCTTGGGCAACTGATTGGTTATGCGGGTGGCCACCTCGGTCACCCGCGAGAATTGCCCCACCGGGTTGTAGCGGGCCGAAAGCTCCGGGTAGCCCAGATGGAAGAAATAGAATTCATCCTCCCTGCCAGCCCGCTTGGCCTCGGCGTACATGCGCTTCAGCAGGTCGGCGTCGCCCTTGGGGTCGAACACGATGACCACATCGCCACGCCGGATGTCCTGGGCGATGAGGATCTCCGCCAGGCGCGTCTTCCCGACCCGCGTGGTGCCCAGCACCAGCATGTGGCCCACCCGTTCGGCGAGATCCATCCAGACCTCGTCCTCATCCGGCTCCACGCCATGTATCGCCGGGTCGCCCCCTACCGGCGGGAGGGGGGACACGGGGTTCCACCAGGCCTCCTTGCGCGTGATCCGCCCAAGCACGTCGAGCGGCTTTCCCTCCACCTCGCGCTCCAGTCTGCGCGCAGCTCGGTACAGGGCGCCCGGTTCCAGCATCTGGCGATACTCTGGCTGGCGGGTGTCGTATAGCCGCTGCGAGTGGTGTCGGTCCCAGCGAAACCCAAGACCCAGGAACAGGTGGCGCTCTGACCAGGGAATGTCCCCCGCGGCCAGGACGTAACGGGGCAGGCGCTTGAGATTGGCCCTGTACCGTAGTAGCCGGCTGCCCTGCTGGAAACGCCAGCCGGCGTGCAGGACGAGGCCGGCAGAGGCCAGATAGGCCAGGGAGGGCGGCAGCATGAAGGCCTCCGGCGCGAGGCTCAGGCCGAGGGCCGCGGTGAGAGAGAGGGCCGCCGGGATGAACTCCACGGGCCGGCGCAGGAGGTTTTCGATAGGATAGCTCATGACCTGGACTGGGCATCAATCTCGATGTCCGCTTTGACCAGGTGGGGGTTCGCCGGCGGGGTGGGCTCGATGAAGCGTTCCGGATGCGGGATGACCATCCCGGAGAGCAGATTGCCGCCCTTCCCGTTCCGGCGAATCACCTGGTACTTGTGGACGTTCGTCTTCTTGGGCCCGAGCAGGTGCCAGCCGGCCCGGATGACCTCGCGCTGGATGCCCGTGCCGAGCTTGTCGCCCGACAACTCGGATGGCGCGCCGTCGCCGCTCTCGCCGAAGCGCTCCGCAAAATGCCGGAAGACTCTGGGCGAGGCGAGGAACATGCCTTCCGGCACGAAATGCACCATGGCGCCGGTCTCGTTATAGGCGATGTCGCCGCTGGCCAGCCCCTGCTGCAGCCAGGCCATGAAACGCATGGCGGCGGCCGAGGGCGCCTTCGGCCCGGTCGGCGTCTGCGCCTTGGGCGGCCTGTCCGGCAGGCGCATGGGGGCGATTCGTCCGACGGTCGGCGGAGGGGGCATGACCTGTGGAACAAACTCTTCCTCCTCCAGGAACTCGTCTGCCGGCGCGGCTTCTGGAGCGGGCGCGGCCTCCGCGGCCGACCCGATCATCATGGGAGGCGGGGCGCCGGCAGACGGTTTGTCAACAACTCGTGCAGCGTCCGCAGTGCGGAAACCACGCGATGTGTTGACAGGCTCTTCCGCCGATGGATTGGCGTGGTCCGTGCCGAGCGACACCGTGGCCTCTTCCGGTTGTCCATGCAGGGGGATGACCTGTCCGGGGAACGCGGCGGGATACCGGTCCTCGGATGGGTAGAGCCTGTTCATGGGAAAGCGCAAGAGGGTCAGGATTTGGTCGAACCCCCCCTCCGCGGTGACACGCGCACGCCAGATCGCGCCTCCGGTCTCCGGGTTGGGGATGAGCGCCCCATATTCCTGCCAGACATCGAACAGGCGGTCGTTCTTCTCCGGTCCGGGGATGCCTTGAGCGGATTCATGCGCGACCAGGTATCCCCTCACTTCGTCGGCCAGTCGTTTCGATACGAACCAGACGCTGCCGTCGGCTACGAACCCGGCGGCGCCCGGGCGATTCAGCGGGAGGTGGGCGCCCTCGGCGAGCATCCGCTGCAGCGCCTCCATCAAGCGCTCGTACAGGGGGACCGCCCGGGCCGTGGCAAAACGGGTACGGGGGCCATCACGCAGGTTGCGTCGTACCGACTCCCGGTCGGCCTGGACGGCGATCTGGGCGATGCAATTCGACGTGTCTTCGCCGGACAGAAAGGCGGTGAGCTGAGCCAGCAATTCGGCGTCCTCGGACAGCCACGCCAGCGTGGGCTGAGGGACGATCCGTTGCAACAGGAAGATCGCCAACCGCTGATGGGACTGATAATTTCTCGCGCCAGACGGCGCGAATTCGACCCGATAGCGCAATCCCCCGCACTCCGCCATGGCGCCGGCGAGCGGCGACCAGGTGCCCTCCCCCCGGTCCGTGGCGAGCGTGATGCGCAGATCGGACAGGGGCTTGCCCAGGTCATGGATCATGGCCGCCAGGAAGACGCCGTAAGTCCATCGGTGCTCGCGGCGCTGAATATCCTCCGGCGGGACTCCTGGGGGCAGGACCTGAGAGCGGCGTAGTGACAGGGCGATGTCGCCCGCCTCCAAGGCATGTATGGCGAGCCCCCCGGGGTGGGCATGATGGTGCGATTCCGAGGCCGGCAGCAGCTGGGCGAACTCAAGCAGGCGGGTAATCGTCTGCCCGTAATCCCGCCCGTAGTTGCCCGGCGCCAGCCCGGTCTTGCTGCGGATGGAAGAAATCAGGGCGCCAGCCCCGGTGTGTTGTATCAGGTCCTGCGCAGAAAGGACCGGCAGCCAGCCCGGCGGAATCTCGTGCGCTTGGGTGGGCCTGTGGCTGCGCGCCCTGGCGGCGACAACCACGCCCGCCGCCAGGCTGACCAGACCGACCAGGGAGACGGCCACTTCCATCATGCCGGTCAGTGCAGAAGGGGCTTGCGGCCCGGCGTGCGCTCGTAGAGCCGCTCGGTCAGGCCGCGTTCCATGCCGTGCAGATGCACTTGACCCACACGGGCAAGCAGGTCGGTCAAGGCCTGTTGGCAGATCCGGTAGCGCCAAGGCCGGTATGGCCCGCCGTCCTCCATGGCGAGGATCCCCCGCGCCTTGAGCAGATGGGCCGCCT
>OGCL01001869.1_pt1 | contig 16483 bp, 17 predicted proteins | sample 1570041 | NCBI WGS metagenome assembly OGCL01 (sample SAMN06266162, study PRJEB24511) | hot springs metagenome | isolation source: Hot spring water | place: South Africa: Limpopo | collected 2015-06-22
CTCGCACGCCTCACGCCCGAATCAAGTGCGCGTGGGCTATGTCGGTTCACCGAATCCCAACGTACAGCATCGGATTGCTGAAAACGGCGAGATCGAGGTGAAAAGTCCAGCACAGATGCTCGGCTATTACAAAATGCCAGACAAAATGGCCGAGGAAATGACTGCAGATGGATTCTTTAAGACCGGTGATCGGGGCGAGATTGATGCACAAAATCGTCTCAAAATCACCGGACGGGTCAAAGAGCTGTTTAAAACCAGTAAAGGCAAATATGTCGCGCCTGCGCCGATTGAAAACAAGCTGAATAACCATCCCAAAATCGAAGCTGTCTGTGTCACCGGCTCCGGCGAGCCACAGCCGTTTGCATTGGTGATGCTGTCGCTGGATGCGCAAAACGAGATTAAAAACGGCAGTCTGCAAGTTAATGAACTGACGCAACAGTTTCAGGCGTTGCTGAACAGTGTCAACGCGACACTGGATGATCACGAGCGGCTAGACTATCTGGTGGTGGTGAAAGAACAGTGGACGATGGACAATGGCTTTTTAACCCCAACCATGAAAATCAAGCGCAACATCATCGAAGATCAGTATGTCCAACATGCTGAACACTGGCGTGCGCAACAGCAAAAGGTGATTTGGGGCTAGACGGTTTTGGCCGACTGACTGACAAGTTCAGTCGGCTGGTATTTTAATCCAGTACAGTTAACGCACCCACTTCACAATATAATCTTCCACGTCGTCAGCATCGACCATATATTCGGGGATACAGCGGCCAGCGGCGGACTTACGCGCCTCGCGCACGCTTTTGGGATCGCCCGTCAGTAACGGATGCCAGCGCGGCAGTTTTTGGCCTTGATCGACGCGTTTATAGGCACACGATGGTGGTAGCCAATGCAGCGCCTTCACCATCTCTGGGGTCAATTGTAGGCAGTCCGGCACATGCTCACGTCGATTGGGGTAATCACTACAGCGCGCAGTTTTGCAATCGAGCAGCTTACAAGCCAGCTTGGTATAAGCGACTTCGCCGGTGTCCTCGTCTTCGAGCTTGACCAGACAGCATAAACCACAGCCATCACACAATGCTTCCCACTCGGCGGCATTCAGTTCGGTCAGCGTATAGTTTTGCCAGAATTTTGCGCGTATTTCACTCACAACCACACTCGACCATCAAGCCCGCTAGATAGCGCACAGCATACTCAAAATTCAGTCACATCGGGAGCTTAAACACGCACACAACGCCTACCAAAACGCTTGTTATAAGCCAAAACTGTAACGTAGCTCATTACGTCTGCACGCTTTTTAGCTGGGTTGCGTAATTAGAGTCAGTATCTATCGCGGTTTGCGTAACTATAAACTGTGCTGTTTACGCCAGAAAAAATAATAAAAACCATATTTATCATAAACATAAAAAACAAAAAATCTTTTATTAGCATTTTGGCAACCTTGCAAACTGCAACACTCCTCGACAAAAGCTGCACAGGCCAAATTTTTGACTGGTTTATCGTTTGTTTGTGTTCGGCATGAAGCAAGATTCCGCTGCGAATCTGTCTTGGTGCTATTGCTTAAACATCAAAGCTATTGTTTTTAAGGAGAAAGATCATGTTTCGTTGGGCTATTATTTTTGCCGTGGTTGCCCTGATCGCCAGTTTGCTGGGTTTTGGTGGTGTCGCGGGGCTGTCTGCTGACTTTGCTTGGATTTTCTTGGTTGTTGCAGTGATTCTAGCGATTGTTAGCTTTGTCTTTCGTGGCAAGGCTGCCGTCTAAACAATCGCTCTATAGTGACTAAAAAGAAGTACCACGCGGTGAATTGTCTCGCCGCGTGGTTAAATTGTTGAGATCTTGCAATCCTCTGAAAATCCGCACGAAAAAAATCGTATCGTGTCGTTATCTAAAACTTAACCCTCTTCGTTTTGACACTCGACAGGAGTCTGTATCGTGTCCTTGGCCATTAATACCCGAACTGTCACCTATACCGCACCAGATGGCACAACATTGCATAGCTATCTCGCCTTGCCTGCCGATACCAACCAGCAAGTCGCTGCGGTGCTGATTACCCCCGAGTGGTGGGGCTTAACCGACTATCCGATGCGCCGCGCCGATGCGTTGGCTGAGTTGGGTTATGCGGCACTTGCAATCGACGTGTATGGCGACGGCAAAACCACCACGGCTGCACCTCAAGCCTACGAGTGGATGATGCAAATGCTGAATAACCAAGATGTACTGATGCAACGCGCCCAAGCCGGACTAGAGCAACTGCGCAAACTGCCCGAAATCGACGAAAACCGTGTCGCTGCGATGGGTTATTGCTTCGGCGGCAAGATTGCGTTAGATATGGCGCGTGAAGGAATGCCGCTGCAAGCAGTCGCATCGTTCCATGGTGAGCTGTCGCCCAAGGCTCCCGCACAAGCGGGCAAAATGACCGCTGCCGTACTGATTGAGCATGGTGTCGCCGATAGCATGATCACAATGGACGCGCTCGAAGGCTTTAAGGCGGAAATGGCCGCCGCCCAAGTCGATCTGACCGTACATCTGCACAAAGACGCGAAGCATGGCTTTACCAATCCAGCCGCCGATCAACGCGCAGTCGATAACGGGGTAGATCTCGGCTATAACGCCGAAGCCGATCACGCCTCGTGGCAGTCGCTGCAAGATTTTTTTGCCGCCAAGCTGGCCTAATACCAGTTTATCGAATAAACCTAACTCAATCCCCCCTCATCCTAACCCCTACGCTGCGCTCCGTCTTGCGTGGCAGTGCCACTCATCCCCGAAGGGGAGAAGGGACTCCCTCTACCCTTCGGGGAGAGGGCTGGGGTGAGGGGCATCCTCGCTAAATTCCCTGAATTGCCTACTGGCGTCCTTGGGTGGACTGGCTTAAGCTGCCGCTTGCTTTTAGATGTTGGGTAGGATTGATGAGCGATTTTGCAGTGCGTTTGTTGGACTGGTTCGACCAGCATGGTCGGCATGATCTGCCGTGGCAAGTCGACAACGATCCCTACAAAGTTTGGGTGTCCGAGGTGATGCTACAACAGACCCAAGTCAAAACCGTGCTGCAATATTATGATCGGTTTATCCGGCGCTTTCCGATGGTGCAAAACCTTGCCGCCGCAACGTGGGATGAAGTCGCGCCATATTGGGCTGGGTTGGGCTATTACGCCCGCGCCCGCAATCTACACAAGGCGGCGCAGGTGGTGGCCGAAGCCGGTCAGTTTCCACAGGATTTAGACGGTTGGATGGCACTGTCTGGCATTGGCCGCTCGACTGCGGGGGCGTTGATGTCGCTTGGGCTACGGCAGTATGGCGTGATCATGGATGGTAATGTCAAACGGGTGCTGACCCGTTATTTTGCCATCGAAGGCGATAGTGCCAAGCCACATGTAATCAACCAGCTCTGGCAACTCGCCACTGATCTGACGCCCGTTCAGCGCAATGCGGACTATACACAGGCGATTATGGATCTAGGCGCGACTTTGTGTACGCCAAAAAAACCATTGTGTTTGTATTGTCCGATGCAGGCCGATTGCAAAGCGTATGCGCAGAATCGCGTGCTGGAATTTCCACAAAAAACTGCCAAAACCCCAAATCCGACCCGTCAGGCACAGGCGTTGTTTTTACAGGTTGGTGATCAATATCTATGGGTACAGCGTCCGGATCAGGGCTTATGGGGTGGGCTGTGGTGCTTACCGATTGTGGAAAACCCAGAATTGTTACAACAGGTTCAGCAGGATTTCGGGTTAGATTGGCGGCTGGGTGTGCAGATCAAGCATAGCTTTACCCATTTTCACTGGATGCTTGAAGCGGTGCATGTGAAGGTGGATCAGGTGACGGCGTTGCGGGCGTTGGCGGCGCTGGGAATGCAGGATCTACCGCAGCAATGGCTAGATGCCGATCAAGCCAAACAAGTCGGCATTCCGCAGGCGATGGTGAAGTTGTTGGGTGAGTAGGTAATCTTAACGACTCGCCACTTCACGCTCTAGCGCAGTCTGCACCCATTGGTTCAGACTCATGCCAGCAGCAGCGGCAGCAGCAACTAAGCGTTCGTGTAGCGATGCAGGCACACGGGTCATAAACTTACCCGAAAACTGCTTATACGGCTGAAGACCCTCCGCTTGGCATACTGCCAAAAAAGTATTCAGCGACAATTCACCCTCTGTATGTAGGCTATCCACACTGTCTGCATAAAAATCAGCGCCACCGTTTAAGCCGACAAACTCACCACGAAACAAACCAACATCAGGGTCAAAGCCAATGACCGCCACATGACCGTTAATCATCATTTGATTGTTCATCATCTGCTTGCTCCTCTATTGTTAGTGTGACTAAAAAACACCTCATCTAACTCTGGCGCATCACTCAAATCAATCTCATCATCAGATTGCGCTGCCAACACAGCCAACTGCTCGCGCTGTGCCGCCGTCAACACAGGCGGATTATTCGGATCTAAGCTGCTCCGCACGATACTGCTCATAACGCTTCCTATCAGATCTTGTGGCACAAAATAACCTTACAATACAGTATATTTTTTAAGCACCAAAACTGACAGCTAAAACACCGACACCATTGAAAACATCTCAGCCACCAACTCTCCAAGTTTTCAGCTATTTTTCAGATGGTCAAACCGCACCATCACCCGCTAAGATTGGACGCATCACGATACTTATTTTTTGGGACAGACCGATGCGCAATGGATTGATACTCAGCTTATGTGGCCTGCTCCTCGGTGGCTGCCAAACCCTCACCCCGACCGAATGCCGCATCGCCAACTGGGCACAAATGGGCGAACAAGACGGCAGCAGTGGCCGCTATGATCGCATCGCCAGCCACGTCGATAGCTGCGCCAAACAACAGATCATCGTCCCCGCGATGAGCGTACAGCAATACCGCGTCGGCTATCAGCAAGGCTTGCAAGCGTACTGTCAGCCTGAGGTCATCCTTGATCTTGCACTGACCGGCTCAGGTAATCTGTCGGTTTGCCCAGCCAGCCAACAAGCCGCGCTACGCCCGTATGCCCAAGCCGGAAAACGCCATCATGATGCCCAAAAAGCCTTAGATGAAGTGGATCGCCAACAACGCAAACTCGAAACCGAACTGCAAAAAACCGAAACCACTGATCAACGCCGCATAGAGATTCGACAGGAACTACGCCGACTCGATCAACAACTGGTTGAACGTCGTTTAGATTTTAATTTGGCTGATCAAAGCCTACAGCGTTTACGGCAACAACTGCGCTAAATCGCTTATGATTCTAACGGCAAACCATGTTTTGACAGCACAGGAACACCTCCACTTTGAACCCACCGACCTTGCACCAACCGCTCTTGGCGATCAGTGACTATGCCCACGCGCAACGTTGGTTGTGGCGTAGTGGCTACTGGAAATGGCTACTGTGGCCATTTGTCTGTTCGCTGGTGCTATTTCCGGTCTATATCTATAGCGTCTGGTGGGCGACCGACGCGCTGAGTAGTGGGCTGATTCAACTTTGGCAAGATGCCGCCAGCCATTGGAGCTATTGGTTGGTATGGCCGTTTATGTTTTTGATTGGCTTGTTTTTTGGTTATATCTTACTGAAAAATCTGATCATGTTGCTGTGCGTGCCACTGAATGCGTTTTTGGCCGAGGCATTGCTGAACCAACAACTAGGCCAGCCTGCACCAAGCAGTTGGCGTGATTTTGCCGCCAGCATGTGGCGGGCGGTACTGCTGACGCTGGTGGCGTTGTTGGCGGGTTTGTTTAGTATGATTTTGCTGCTGATGCTGGGCGTAATTCCGGTGATCGGTGCGCTGATTGCGCTCTTGATTGGCACGGTGATTCAGGGCTTTTTGACCGCGTGGGGCTTTTTTGATCCGGTGTATGAGCGCTCAGGCATGAGCATGGGACAAGGCTTGCGGCATAGTCTGCGGCATGCACCGACCCTGCTCGGCAACGGCGTGCCGTTTGTGTTGTTGTTTCAGATTCCGATTTTGGGTTGGACACTCGCACCAAGTTATGGCACGTTGGCGGGGGTGCTGACCGCACTACGCTTACAACAACGACTGCAACAACAGGGACAGGCATGAGTGACTATGCCAAGCAAGCAACAGGCTGGCCGCAACTTTGGCTAGCGGTTGGCACGGTGCTGCTACTGAGTGGCTGCGCCTCCAAACAAATTAATCAAAACCTACCGATTGCCCGTGAAGATCAGGTCTGGATTGAGCGGCAACGTATGCCACAGCGTTTGCATATCCCCGTCAAGGGCGTTAGTCGTGACCAGTTGCGCGATACGTGGGGCGCGGCGCGTAGTGGCGGACGGCGGCATCAGGGCATTGATATTTTTGCGCCACGCGGTACGCCGATTTATAGCACCACGCCTGCTGTGGTGCAGCGGATTCGAGATGGTGGAATCGGTGGCAAAGCGGTTTGGCTGCTCGGGCCTGAGGGCAGTCGGCATTATTATGCGCACTTGGATCAGTTTGCCAAAATTCGGGTCGGTCAACGCTTGCGTGCAGGGGATCGTATCGGCACAGTCGGCGATACGGGCAATGCACGCGGTGGCCGTCCGCACTTACACTATGAAATTCATCTGGCTGGACAAGGTGCGGTCAATCCATATCCTTATCTCATGCGTTAATTTTTTGGATGGTGATGAAATGAATACCGAACAGTGGATTGCTTTTGCCGAGTCCGGCAACCAACAACGTCTACGCAGCCAAGCCGGACAGACGCTACAAGGCTGGATCATGGAGATCACCGACGACCAGCTATTGATCAGCACCGGTGACGGTGAACGCGGCATTGAGACGTGGCTTGATCTGGCCGATATTGTGCCAGAGAGCTTACAGTTTTTTGATACCACAGCGCGACAGTGGCAGGCATTTCAAGCATGAGTACCGTCACTGAACGCACACGCTGTGGCTGGTGCAACGACGACCCGCTGTATCAGCACTACCATGACACTGAATGGGGCGTGCCCAGCCGTGATCGACAACACTTGTTCGAGATGCTGTGCTTGGAAGGCCAACAGGCAGGGCTATCGTGGATCACCGTGCTGAAAAAACGCCAACGCTACCGCGAGCAGTTTTTTCAGTTTGATCCTGTGCAGGTGGCGCAGTTGACCGAGGCCGAACTGCAAGGCAAATGTAGCGACGCGGGCTTGATTCGGCACATCGGCAAGCTGACCGCGATTCGTGACAATGCACGGGCGTGGCTGGCACAGGAACAGCAAGGCGTGGACATGGTGAATTGGTTGTGGTCGTTTGTCGGCGGCCAGCCGATCGTCAATCGCTGGCTAGATTATCGAGAGACACCGGCACAAACCGCTGAGAGTCTTGCCCTGTCGAAATCACTTAAAAAAGCCGGTTTTCGCTTCGTCGGTGCGACCACCTGTTATGCATTCATGCAAGCGGTCGGCATGGTGGATGATCATCAGGCAGATTGTTTTCGAGCAGTTCAGGCAAGCAACTCTTAAAGGTAAAACTGTTTAAGCCAGCACTTTAGGCCGTGTCGGGGAGCCACAGCAATGCTTGTAACGCCGACCAGAACCACAAATACACGGATCATTACGACCGATCTGATTCGAGACGATACTGGATTGATTGACCGCAGTGGCTGGATCAACAGCACTTGTTTTGGGTTTAGGGCGTAGATGCTTCGCTTGTAAATCATCGGGCACGGTCTGCCCGATCATATGCGCAATGTCTGCTGCGACGAACTGGCCGTTTTGGCTACTGATGCCCAGCACTAAAATGTCATCCAAAATCGGCGCTTGCTCAAAAGCATTCACCTGACTGGCTAGATCCGGCAAACTCGCCACCATCCGTTCACGCGAATAGCTGTGCTGTGGATGCTGCGCATAAAACAACACTACATAATGCCGCTTCGGATGGGTGTAAGAACGCAGATGCACAATATAACCATCATCGGCACGCGATGCTGCCAAGGCATGTTGGTTCATCAGTGCGGCAGACAATTGTGATTGTGACCACAGCGATTCATCGGCCAGTAAATCTAATAACGCCAAGCGTTCAATCCGCTCATCGCCCGATGCTTTGAGTGCTGATTGCGCATAGCTTGCGATCAGTTTTTGCCACAAGACGGCATGCTCTCTTAGCACCAGTAGCACCTGCTCTGGCTCGTGTTCGGCTTCTTGCAGCACAAACGAATATTCACGCTTTAAGCCCTGCTCAACCCATTGCTGCTCATAACGCTTGGCATCGACAAATGGCAAACCCGCCTGAATATATCGCTCAAGCAAGCCCAACTCCGAGACATAATCCGCATCGGCTTGCTGGATGGCGGCTTGATGATAGGTCAGAAAATCAAATAAATCTGGAAAGCTATTGAGCTGACCCAATAATACCGAAAAATCCCCCAAGCTGTAGACCAACAGCGGGTTCTCCTCTTCGTCTAACACAAATTTTTCGGCATAAAAATCAGCACCATATGAATGCAAAATCGCCGCATATTGGCTACCCAACTGCTCGAACGCCGCGGTGATACAAATTTTATAGATTGTTTTGGGTTGTACAGCCAGTGGCTCTAGGCAGTTTTCGTCAGCATATAATACTGTCTTCGTAAATGATTTTTCGAGTAAAGCCAACCGCTTACGACTGTTTGGCAAGGCCATTTTGCGAAACAAATCCCACTCGATTGCAATATCTGAATACGCATCAAACACACCCTGATGCACATCAATTAACAGCGCATGGTCATCAAAAAAAATCGCATAGTCGCAGCATTTTCGCCCTGCCTTGTGACGCGGGTCTTTGAGCATTTCGGCCGAACGCTTTAAATATAAACCATGCTTGAGCCATGGCTGAAAAAACGCCCCCTGCAATAAGCTTTTGAGGGCATGAAGATCGTTGGAGGGGGGCGAAACCGAAATGGACATAGGCAGATCGCACAGTGCAGGACACAAGGAGCCTAGAGCATGATTCAGTTTGCGTCTAGTCCTCACTGCCAAACGCCGTCTAGATCAAGATGATCTGTGATATGCGTCATCCGTATACGCCATCCATCACGCCATTCACGCCTAACGCTTGGCTGTTTCAAGCCAGACCAGCAAATCATCCACTGGCATCGGCTTGGCAAATAAATAGCCTTGCATCAAATCCACCTCAAGCTGACACAACAACTCATATTGCGCCAGCGTTTCGACCCCTTCGGCGATCACTTGCAGACCGAGACTGCGCGCCATCTCGACGATGGTGTGTACCATGACCGTGTGACCCTCGCTCAGTGGCGTCACAAACGAACGATCGATTTTTAAGGTGTGCAGGGGCAGTTGTTGCAAGCGACTCAGCGAGGAATAACCGGTACCAAAATCATCCAGATGCAGACGCAATCCCAAAGTGCTTAGGCGGTTCAACGTTTCAGACAACTCGACCTCACGCTGCGCAATCAGGCTTTCTGTCACCTCTAAGTGCAGCCACGCTGGTGACAGCTGATGTGCCTGTAGCAGAGCCATAATCTCTGCGCCCAAGTCACCTTCACTAAATTGCCGAATCGACACATTGACACTACAGCTCAGTAACCAGCCCAAATCATGCAAACGCCGCAGCATGGCACATGAGGCCAGCAACATCTGACGACCCAACTCACCAATTAAACCTGCTTCCTCAGCAATCGGAATAAACTCGTCTGGCGCAATCCACACACCCTCTAAACGCCAACGCGCCAGTGCTTCGATACTACGAATTTGCTGGTGATGACCATCGACAATCGGCTGGAACCATGCCTCAATCTGTTGTCGCTCTAAAGCCACACGCAAAGCCGCTTCCAACTCGGCGCGACGCGTAAAGGCCTGATGAATCGCCTGATCAAACACCACCGCCTGATTTTTACCGCGTCGCTTGGCCTCATACATGGCCAGATCAGCATTACGCAACAGCGCGGTTGGGGTAAGCTGCCGTTGCAGCGGCGCAATACCAATAGATGCAGTCACCTGACTCACGCCATCGCCTTGTGGCAACGGCAGGGCAATTGCCGCACAGAGCTGGCAAGCGATCTGTAGCGCGGTAGGCTGATCGGTATTCGGCAACCAAACCGCAAACTCATCACCACCGATCCGCACCACCGTATCATCGGTGCGTAATGCCGCTTTAAGCCGGTGTGCCACGATGCACAGTGCGTTATCGCCGAGGGCATGTCCCAAATGATCATTAATCAACTTAAAACCATCTAAATCAATCAGCAACAAGCATGAGGGTGGCGCACTGCGTAGCTCTAATGCCGATAACGCATCTTGTAGAATACGCAATAAAAAGCGCCGATTACCGACGCCGGTTAAAGCATCATGATCAGCATCATAGGCAATACTGCGGATTTGGCCTTCAATCTCAGCGGCTAGGGCATTCAACGCATGACCTAAATGGTCAATCTCATCATGATCCTGTACCGGCCAGCGAGTACGATGGTCGCGGGTCAATAAATAGCGATCCGCTAACGCTGCAAATTGCTCCAAGCGACTGACAATTTTGCGCTGAATCAGTTCACCAAGTGCAAACAGCACAATTGAGGTCAGCAGCACCATGTTGCCCAGCAACACCAATGCGGTAATCCACCGCTGTTGTGTCAATGTTTTACGGGTTTCGGTATATAAGCGCACATTTAAACGAGGACTATCCAAACTCACGACGGACAGGTTGGAGGGCGCATGACTGGCCGGCTGCGGCGCAGTGATTAACACCTCAACACCCGACATGCTGGCGATCTGCGCCCGATACTCTGGACTTAACCAACGTCCAAACACAATACAACCTTGCGCGTCCGCTTCGGCTGACTCAGCAATCGGGGCTTGGGCATATAAGAATGGCTGACCAGCCAACCAGTGAATTTGGCTGGTTTGGGTGTGACAGGTGGCGGGCAGGCTGCGCGATAAATCGGCAATGTCGGCATCACTCAGGGCGTTTATTTGACCTGCTTGTAGCGCAATACTCGAAAACGGGTGCAACTGACCATCACGGATAAACACCCAATCCCACTGACTATTCATCATCAAAGTGGGGGTGAAATGCGTCCAATAGCTTGGTTTTTCACCGCGTACAAACGCCCCTGTATCCCCCCAAAAACCATAGTCGGCTGCTACTGCTGCTAATGCCTCACTGTCACGATGCAACAACGCAGCCGCACGTCCAAGCTCATCTTGTGTGGATTGATGTTCAAAGCGATCAAACAACCAGTCGATCAAACTCAAGGAACTGATCGTGCCACACGCCATGACGATGACCAGCAGCCAAACCAGTCGGCGGTGAATCCAATATTTTAGCGACGTCTGGCTCATGGGCGTTTAGCCTCGTGATCATCCATTGATCTTATGGGAGGTCTGCCACAGATGGACGTGATAGACCAAAGCTGTGTCGGCGCTTGCATATCTAAGCTATGCCAGCCCTGACCAGACTGTCAACCGAACAAGATGTTTTCTATCAGGTAAAACCAAAAGATATCGACCAACCTGTCAGACAATCAGTCGCTCATGCAAAATGCCATACCATCGACCTGTTGGGCGGGCGTCGTGCGACTAACCGCGCCCCTTCTTGCCACTACTGCGCGGTGGCAGACCAGTATGCTGGGTCAAAATTTTGCCTTGACTGGGTCGCTGCGCTTGCATCCGCACACCATTTGGATTGGTGCGCTTGGCTGAATCGCCAGCCTGTGACGAATTTTTCTTGCGTGCCGATTGGTATTCGCCTTCTTTGGTCGCTGGTTGATAGCTTGGAATCAGATGGTGTTTGCCATTACCGATCAAGTCTGCCCTGCCCATACTTTTCAGGGCTTCACGCAGCAGCGGCCAGTTGTTTGGATCATGATAGCGCAAGAAGGCTTTATGCAGACGGCGGCGTTTTTCACCTTTAACAATATCCACCGTTTCGCTGTCACGGCTGACTTTACGCAGTGGGTTTTTGAGGGTGTGATACATGGTGGTCGCACTGGCCATCGGACTGGGATAAAAAGTCTGCACTTGATCAGCGCGAAAACCATTTTTCTTCAGCCAAATCGCCAAATTCATCATGTCGTGATCAGTCGTACCAGGGTGCGCAGCAATAAAATACGGAATCAGATACTGCTCTTTTCCCGCTTCTTTGCTATAGCGATCAAACATTTGCTTAAAGCGATCATACGCCCCAATGCCCGGTTTCATCATCTTGGACAGGGCGTTTTCTTCGGTATGCTCGGGCGCGATTTTCAGATAGCCGCCGACATGATGGGTGACCAATTCTTTGACATATTCGGGGTTCAATACGGCAAGGTCATAACGCAAGCCGGAGCCGATCAGGATTTTTTTTACGCCTTTGATTTGGCGGGCTTTACGGTACAGTTGGGTCAGTGGTGCGTGGTCGGTGTGTAGGTTTTCACACACGCCCGGATAGACGCAGGACGGCTTACGGCAGTTCTTTTCGATCTGTGGATCTTTACAGGCCAAGCGGTACATGTTGGCCGTTGGACCACCGAGATCAGAAATAATGCCGGTAAACTGCGGTGCGGTATCACGGATTTTTTCGACTTCGCGCAAGATCGACTCTTCGGAGCGGTTTTGGATAATGCGGCCTTCATGCTCAGTAATCGAACAAAAGGTACAGCCACCAAAGCAGCCGCGCATGATGTTGACCGAAAATTTGATCATGTCAAACGCCGGAATTCGCGCATCACCATAGGACGGGTGCGGCAACCGCGCATAAGGCAAATCAAACACATAGTCCATTTCTTCGGTGCTGAGCGGAATCGGTGGCGGATTCAGCCACACGTCGCGGTCGCCATGCCGCTGCACCATGGCGCGTGCGTTACCGGGGTTGGTTTCGAGGTGCAAGATGCGATTGGCGTGCGCATACAACACGGGATCGTCTTTGACTTGCTCATAATCGGGCAAGCGAATCACGGCTTTTTCACGCGGTGGCAATTTATGCTTAAAGGCATTCGATGGGCGCAAACTGACCACCTGCACTTCTGCTTCGGCTTGTGCTTGATTGATAATCGGATTGCTGACGGTTTCTTTGACAAAGCCCTGAAACTGCGCCAGCTTGTTTTGGTCAGCGTCCTTTTTGGCTTCAATCTCGCAGCCCGCCACGTCTTCGGTCATCACGTATGGATTAATGATCGGATCGACCCGACCAATCGCATCGACGTTGTTACTGGCGACTTCGATCATGTCGGCTTTGGCGATTTTTCGCGCTTGGTTCAAGATAAATGATGTGCCACGCAGATCGGTAATCTGCTCAATCGACTCGCCTTGTGCCAGTCGATGCACCACATCGACCATCGCCCGTTCGGCGTTGCCATACAGCAAAATGTCCGCTTTGGCATCAGTGATGATCGAGCGGCGCACCTTGTCCTGCCAGTAGTCGTAGTGTGCAATCCGGCGCAAGCTGGCTTCAATCCCACCGAGTACAATCGGCACATCCGGATAGGCTTCACGGCAACGCTGACTGTAGACGATTGCCGCGCGATCGGGGCGTTTGTCGGGGGCGTTGTGCGGCGAATAGGCATCGTCTGAGCGAATTTTGCGGTCAGCGGTGTAGCGATTGATCATCGAATCCATGTTACCCGCCGTCACGCCATAGCAGTACACCGGCTTGCCTAGCTCTTTAAACGCTTCCGCAGAGTGCCAGTCTGGCTGCGCGATAATCCCAACCCGAAAACCCTGTGCTTCCAACAAACGGCCAATAATCGCCATGCCAAACGATGGATGATCGACATAGGCATCACCACTGATGATGATCACATCACAGGCATCCCAGCCAAGCTGATCCATTTCGGCGCGTGACATCGGCAAAAACGGCGCAGGCTCAAAGCAGGCTGCCCAGTGTTTCGTGTAATCAAACAATGGCTTGGCATGATCAAGGGCAGACGGCGAAGACATGGGCGGTTTCCAATACAGGCAGGCAAAACAGATGGATAATACAAACGTGGTCAGACGGTCAGAACAACCGCCTGAGAACTTTTCATTTTAACATGAATTGAATGATGTTGTTCAAAGCTTCGCCAACAAGACAAAATGAACAGTCCGTTAAAATGGCACAATCCAGCCACAAAAACCCCATAATCTCACTAATTTTTTATTCTTACTTTGAATCTAAACTAACCAGACCTGCGTATATCTTAGTAACGCATGACAATGGCATGTCTCCCCCATGCCACCACATTGATCTATTGAGCACTCACCTGCTCAACCGGTTGAGCCTGCCCAAACAAAGGACTCCGTTGCTTGGGCAGGCTCATCTGTAACACGAGGACGGTGTGTGCCTGTACACCGCTGCCGCTGCACTGGGCATGTTTTGCGTAAATGTGCTTGTACTTCTTTGGCGCGCATTTTATCGTCAGGGCTGGACAGCCGTGGGCAAATCGTCGTGGGCTGTACCGGCTGTGTGTGGATGACACAGCACCCGATGACCGAGAGTGGATGGCCAGATGACGATTGCATTTCCCCCAGACGAACGTGTGTTGCTGTTAAAGGTGAGCCGAGGCGACAAGATCGCGTTTCGCCAACTGTATGAGCAGGTTTCACCGTTGTTGTATGCGGTGGCATTACGCCTCCTCAAGCGACGAGAAGCGGCCGAAGAAGTGGTGCAAGATGTGTTTTTGACGCTGTGGCATGCCGCTGATCAATATGATGTCAGTCGCGGCTCAGTCAAAACGTGGTTATCCACCATCACGCGTAACCGCTGTATTGATCGGTTACGCCGCCAACCTGCTGCTTATCTGGAGCAAGACGGCGACGAACTGGCCGCTGATGAGCGAGATGACCCGCTGAGTCAGGCACTGAGCAAAGAAGATCTGGCACTATTGGCCGAGTGCTTTGAAACACTCGATGAACAGCAAAGACGCTGTGTATCACTGGCGTTTTTTGACGGGATGACCCATCAAGAAGTCGCCAAGTCACTGGAAGTCCCTCTCGGCTCTGCAAAAACGTGGATCCGACGCGGCTTGAATGTCCTGAAAAAATGTATGGGGGTCGCATGAGCGAATCCAACAGCACTACCACAGCAGCCGAATATCCATTGAGCCTGATCGCGGCACAGTATGTGCTGGGTGTATTGTCTGGCTCGGCGCGTGCACAGGTGCAAACGCGCATGCTGCACGACATCGCCTTGCGCGACTCGGTGCATCAGTGGGAGCGCAAGCTGAATCCATTGGCCAGCCTACTGACCGAACAACCCGTGCCGGTACACGTTTGGCAGGCCATTGAGCGACAGCTTGGACATGCCTCACCAGCGACGCTCAATGCTGTGACTGCACCGCTGACGCAAGCACCACCTGCAATCACCACCGCACAACCCGCCAATGACGTGTCACGCTGGAAGCTGTGGACAGGGTTAAGCTCTGCGGTCGCTGCGGGTCTAGCCTTGGCGTTGATGCTGCGGCCTGACACCGTGATGACACCAACTGAGCCGACCGTGATTGTGCAACAGCCTGCGGTGATCCGTGATCTGACCGTGCTGGTCGATGCCGACAACGTACCGACGTGGATCGTGCGCCAGCAAGAGCAGCAACTGCTGCTCAGTAGCCTGACCACGCAACAGATTCCGAGTGATCGCGATCTGGAATTGTGGACGATTCAAGGCGATCAAGCACCCAAATCACTTGGGGTAATTCCGGTGCGTGATGGTCAAGCCGTACTCGCCAATATCGCCGATACACTGGTCAGTGCCGATTCGGTGCTGGCGATCAGTATCGAACCGAAAAACGGCTCGCCAACTGGCGCACCGACTGGCGCGGTGTTGTTTACCGGTAAAATTCGCGCTTAAGCGATACTCAAAAATCCCAAGCTCAAAAATCCAGGATCGGCGCAGTCACTGGCTGCGCCGACAAGCCAATCAAGTGCTGCATGACCTGCGCTACCGACTCACAGACCAGCATCTTGCCGGTATAATCTGCACTTAAAAAACCATCGACTATCGCCCGCTGCACTTGCATGAGTAAACCATCAAAATAACCGTTTTGATTGAGGACAATAATTGGTTTTTGATGCTGTCCAAGCTGCGCCCACGTCACCACTTCGGTGAGTTCTTCTAGTGTGCCAAAACCACCAGCCAACGCCACAAACGCTGAGGCACGCGCTGCCATCAGGGCTTTGCGGGTGTGCATCGAATCGACCACATGCAGCTCGGTCAGTTGCTCGTGTGCCAGTTCGTAAGCCAGCATAAATTCAGGAATAACGCCGATCACTGTGCCGTTTTTTTGCAAGACGGCATCCGCCACCACGCCCATCAGTCCGATACTTGCTCCGCCATAGACCAAGCCTAAACCTGCTTCGGCCATACGGTCACCGAGTTGTTTGGCACTGTCGATGTAGCTGGGCTGGTTGCCGAGGCGTGAGCCGCAGTAGACGGCGACTAAGGCGGGGGAGTTGTGTTGCATGTTGGGCTGTCCGTGTTGCTGTCAGGGCGTTAGTATAGGCCGGTGCAGATGACAAGCCGATTTTAAATTTGCACGTCATCTGGTAAGTTGACAAGTCAAACTAAATATGCAAAAGATAACTTTTACCTCACCTGTTGTCCGCCATGCCACGCATCGTCA
>OGCL01001871.1_pt1 | contig 16449 bp, 17 predicted proteins | sample 1570041 | NCBI WGS metagenome assembly OGCL01 (sample SAMN06266162, study PRJEB24511) | hot springs metagenome | isolation source: Hot spring water | place: South Africa: Limpopo | collected 2015-06-22
GTATAAATCAAAATTATAAATAAAATTTGTCGATTATAAAAATCCTGAAACAGCCCTTCCTAAGCGCTATTTTAAGGTTTATAATGCAATGCCTTTTGCTAAAGTTTCTCAAGATTTCTTTTATAAGGTGTCGTATAAAAATTCCTCACCAACTCTTTCTACTTGATTTTGTTAAGTTCTCAGTTCTATCGCTGATTTTGGGTCTAATTGTTAAGTATTGAAAATAGTGTTGTAGGTAAGCGACAAATGACATTTCTTATAGCTTGATTTGTTTTTGTGATAAAATAAACTCCATATAAAACTTCTTATAATCAAACATACATGATAATAGCAACGACAAAAGAGATTGAACAGATTGACAAAGAGACAATCAATACCTATGGTCTATCTGGTAACATATTGATGGAAAGAGCAGGTTTTGCAGTTACATCAAGGGTAATGACTCTCTTTGGATTGGATAAAAAAATAATCGTATTATCTGGCAAAGGAAACAATGGCGGAGATGGATTTGTAGCTGCCAGAGAGCTAAAAAATAAAGGTGCCGATGTAAAGGTCTATTTTGCTGGAAGGGTTGATGAACTATCTATTGACGCTCTTTTTCATTATAATCTTGCCTTATCTTATAAGGTTGATATAATGCCTTTTAATAATTTTTTTGATGATTTTAAAACTTTTGATTTATCAAACATGATCATAATTGATGCACTTTTTGGCACAGGATTAAGCAGAGATATTCAAGGTAATCTATCAAATGCAATTCGTTTAATAAATGATTCAAAAGCAAAGGTAATATCTATTGATATTCCATCTGGTATTTGTTCTGATACAGGGAGAATAAAGGGAATTGCAATCAAGGCAGATGTAACTATAACTTTTGGTTTGGCAAAGATAGGTCATTATATACATCCTGGACGATTATACAGGGGCTTTTTATATATTGAAGATATAGGGTTTCCATCTGTTTTATTAAAAGTCAATGACTTTAAAAACCATCTAATTGATAGAGAGTTAGCTCTTTCATTTTTGCCAAAGAGACCAGTTGATTCAAGTAAAAAGGACTTTGGTCATGTCCTTTTAGTTGCTGGGTCAAGGGGGAAGACAGGTGCTGCAATGCTCTCTACAAAAGCTTGTTTGAGATCAGGTTGTGGTTTAGTGACCTTATCGTCTGCAAGTTCAGTAATAGAGACTTTGCAAACAACTGTCCTTGAAGAAATGACTCTTTCATTGAGTGAAGACAACGAAGGAAGGATTAATTACAAGGCTATTGAAAAAATACTTGATTTTGCAAATAAAAAAGCCTCTGTCATTGCAATAGGACCTGGACTTGGTCTCTCTGATGAGATAGTTGCACTTGTTAGAGATTTGATAATTTCATCTAAACTACCTCTTGTAATTGATGCAGATGGATTAAATGCCCTTTCTTTAAGTGGATTGTTAAACTGTGGGTTTAACCCATCTATCCCAATCGTTTTAACTCCTCATGAAGGTGAACTTTGCAGACTATTGTCTATTGAATCAGTTGACAATAGGATAGATTCTGCAAAAGAATTATCAAGACTTTCTGGTGCAACTACAATATTAAAAGGCTCATCAACTCTTATCACACATCCTGATGATAGAATGTTTATTAATGTTACAGGTAACTCTGGCATGGCAACTGCTGGTTCTGGCGATGTCCTAACAGGGATAGTTGCCTCTTTTATTGCACAAGGTCTTTCTACAATAGAAGCATCAGTATTAGCTGTTTATTTACATGGAGTTGCAGGAGATATAGCATCAACAAAAAAGGGACAACACTCTCTAATCTCATCGGACATTATTTCTTTTTTACCTGATGCCTTCAAGGATTTATGTCAAAGGGATTGATCATACCACCAAAAATTGATGAAAAGTTCTTTCTATTTTTCACTACAAAGTCTTTCATTTATAAACCTCTTGAATTTATCAAAGATACTTTTAATAGAGACTTCTTACTCTATATGCCTGTGCAAAAACATACAGATTTAGTAATAGATGTTGATATAAATACAACAAAAAAAGAAATTGTTGCCGATGCTGTGATAACAAAAGAAGTGGGACTTTTTGTGGGAGTTAAAACTGCCGACTGTGTGCCAATATTGATAATAGATGAGGTTAAATCAGTGGTCTCAGCAATCCACGCAGGGTGGAGAGGGATTGCTCAATCTATCTTGTCCAATACAGTCAAAAAGATGATAAATAAATATGACTGTAAGATTAGTAATTTAAAAGCTTTTATTGGTCCAGGTATAAAAATGTGTTGTTATGCCGTGAAAGAAGATGTCTTTTTAAAAATAAAGAATTCCTCTGGAGATGGTAATTATTTTATAGAAAATGGAGGAAGCTATTTTGTTGACTTGCAAAAGGCAAATAGGGAGCAATTACTAAATTTAGGTATCAAAGATATTTGGATTGCAGAATATTGCACATGCTGTAATCAAGATGACTTCCATTCTTATAGAAGAGATAAAGATAAGGCACTCAGACAATATGCTATTGTTGGAATCAAGAGATAAATTAATTGTTTTAAATAAATGAACTATTTAATTATCTAACATGTCCAAGCATTTTTATAAATAATTTAAGTAGATTTGGGTCAAAGTCTCCTTTTTCTCTTGAAATTAAAGTTAGGGCGTAAAAGGGAGTATTGGCTACTCTAAAGGGTCTATTTGAAGTAAGTGAATCATAACAGTCTGCTATTGCACAAATCCTACCAAAAAGTTTTATTTCCTTACCTTTAAGTTTTAGAGGATAACCATTACCTGTCAGTTTTTCATGATGTTGAAGGACTGGTATAAAGGTGTCCTCATGAATATTTTTATATTCCCTTAATATTTTCTCTCCTTCCAATACATGCATTCTAATCAATTTGTATTCATTACTGGTAAGTTTTCCTTGTTTGTTTATAATTTCAGGAGATATTACCGATTTGCCAATATCGTGTAGCAAGGCACCTAAGGCAAGATTTTCTATATCAGATTTATTGAGATTAAGTTCGATGGCCATTCTGATTGATAATATTGCTACATTAAGGCAGTGGTTGTAAGTGTAAGAGTCAAGATTTTTTTGGGTAAAATTATCATATATCCTGTTATTGTCTTCAATAATTGATTCTATGATATTATTGATTGCATCCTTTATTTCTTCAATTTTTTCACCTTGTTTTGGGTTATCCAGTAGATTTTTCATAATTGTCTTTACTTGTTCTTTTTGAATTATAAATTTCATGTTGTCTTTTCCAGTTGTACGATTTATTGCCTGTAAGTATTGTAAATAAAGCTCCATATTTTCTTTTTTTATGAATAAATCACCTTCAATATCTGGTGAATCAACTGCCTTGTTAGGACTGTCGTTGATAGATATAAGTTCTCTAATGAGTAGTTTTTCAACTATAAATATTTGAAATGGCACTGGTATAGATGAGTTCAAGATTGATTTATTTATCTGAAAGTGATTCTCTTTGAACTGACAATATTTTTGAAAGGTAATCGGATTTTCTAAGGAAGATAGTCTAATGACTTGTTTTTTTGTTATGTATTCTTCAAGTTTTTCTCTTTGAGACTCTGGGACATAGCCTTTAGTGATCCCCCTTCTTTTTAAATCATCTCTTGCTAATACAGTATATAAGGTGCCCTTGTTGAGATAATGAATTAATATCCCCTTGTCCTTTATATAGACATCAAAGGGTATTTTTGAGCCCGGTTTTAGGTCATCAATATGAAAACTCTCAAGAGGCTTTTGTTCTATAATCTTCTTTGAAATCATGAAAAAAATCTTAGGAAAGACTTTTTATGAACTGTTCTGCAACCCTGCCATTTCTACACCCAGCTTCTAAAGCCCATTGTTTTGCAAGTAAATGTAACTTTTCTTTTTCAAACTTTATTTTTGCTTTATTGGCATACATATCAACAATCTTAAGGTAACTTTCCTCGTCAAATCTATAAAAACCGAGTCTTAACCCAAATCTATCAACAAGTGAGATCTTCTCCTCAAGATTATCTGATGGTCTGATGAGATCATCATCTCTGTCTGAAAATCTCGTTGGTACGAGATGTTTCCTATTGGATGTGGCATAAAATAAGACATTCTCAGGTATCTCTTCAAGACCTCCATCAAGTATAGTCTTGAGGGCTCTGTAATCCTTCTGGTTTTCTTCAAAGGACAGGTCATCAATGAAAATTATAAATCTATAATAACTATATTTACTAACAAAATCATAAATATAATGAATAGTTAGAATATCTTGATTAAATACTTGTATCATCCTTAGTCCAACAGAAGAAAATTTTTTGATTAACCCCTTTATCAAAGAAGACTTACCTGTCCCCTTCTCACCCCATAAAAGGACATTATTAGCAGGTTTACCCTTGATAAAATTAGTTGTATTAGAGAGGACTTTTTTCTTTTGCTGGTCAATATTTAGGAGATTATCGAGGTCAAGCTTAACTACCCGTTTTACCGGATAAAATCTTCTTATTTGTCCATTCCAAAGTAGTGCATATGTCCCTGAGAGGTCAAAGCTTGCTTCTTCTTCTGTGAAGGATGCAATCTTGTAAAGCCTTTTTAATAAATCTAAAATTTCTTCATCTGATGATACTTCGATGTCGCCAATCTTTTTCATTGAAGTGCCCTTTTCATCTCCTCAGGGATTGAGAAAGGCCTTAAATCTTTATCAACTAATAAGATGATTGTCTCTGCCTGAACTAATAAAGCATCTTCATGATAAATATTTTGATTAAGTTGAATGAGCGAAAGTTTGACCTTTGTAATATCAGTTGTGATTAAAATGTCATCTTGATAGTGTGCGGGGTGTTTGTATTCAATATTGACTTTTCTTACAACGAAATTAAACCCCTTTAAAGATAACTCCTTAATGTTAATACCTCTATACAATAAAGCCTCTGTGCGAGCCTCTTCAAGATATTTCAGATAGTTGGCGTAATAAACTACGCCTCCACAATCAGTGTCATGATAATAAATCTTTTTTTTATAATTATGAGGCTTCATAAAACTATCGTGTCGCAGATTCTTTGACTGGTAAATCTATGACCTTTCCTTCTTCCCTCTTTATTTGAGACCTTCCTTCAAAGATTCCACCTTCTGCAACCGAAAGTTTCTTTGTGTGTATGTCCCCTGTTAATTTCCCTGTGGTCTTGATTTCAACTATCTCATCAGCCTTTATGTTGCCTTCTATCATACCGCCTATGATTACACCCCTTGATGAGACATTACCTTTTACTGACCCCATTTCTCCAATAATTACCCAATCTGCCTTGATATTGCCATGAAACTTTCCATCAATCCTGCAGGTGCCTTCAGTTGATATGTCACCTACAAACTCTGATTTCTCACCAATAAGTGATTCAAGTCTGTCAGTTTTTCTTAGAAACATCTTCAGTCACCTCCTCTTTCATGTATTTAAAAGGATCTACGGGTTTATTATTTAGCCATACTTCATAGTGTAGGTGTGAGCCTGTTGCATTGCCTGTTGAGCCTGCAAGGGCAATCAAATCACCTCTTTTTACTCTTTGTCCCTCTGTGACAAGATTTTTCAAGTTATGTGCATATATTGTCCTAAAGCCAAAACCATGCTCAAGGATAATCATATTACCACTACTCTTTTTCCAGCCTGAAAAACTTACTATGGCATCTGCAGTGGCATAAATCTCTGTCCCTTTTGGTGCAGAGATGTCAATACCCTCATGTATTTCCTTCTTGCCGTGATGAGGGGATTCCCTTGTGCCGAATTCAGAGGTTATTCGTCCCTTAATTGGCCAACCCTTTGGTGTGGATAGATAAATATTTTTTTGTTCCTGTATGAATTCTTTCAGACCTTCAATCCTTTCAAGGCTTTGATTTATTTGTTCCTTTATCTCGTTGATACTTACTGAACCAGACTCATAAGAATCTTTAAAACTTCTAAAGAGCATCTCTTTATCTTTATGAGATAGTAATTGTTTAAATTCACTCTCTGCCTCTTTTATCTTTGCAATTGATGATTTGACTTGATTAAATTCTTCTTTATAGTAGATGAGGTTTTGTTTCATGGCATCATATTCTTTTTTCCCCACATAGGTGGAAAAGACATAAAAGGCAAAGCCAAACCAGATTATTAGACATAATATAATTCCCAAAGAAGGAAGTTTTAGACTTTTGGGTTTACGACTGCTATGAGGGATAAACATAACCGTTATAGGCGAGAATAGACTCTTGAGGAATTTCTTAATTTTATAAGTATCAATTTTTAGCATAATACAACACCTCCATCACCTTTTTGAATCGTTCCAATATTAAAATGCTCTGTGTTTTTTGATGCAAAAAAGTTACTTATATCTTTTACATCATCTTTGTCACATATTATAGTAAATCCTATACCCATGTTAAATGTCCTATACATCTCTTCCTCAGTTACGTTGCCTAATTCTTTGATTAGTCTAAAAATAGGAGGTCTTTTCCATGTTTTTTTATCAATGACAGCGCAATATCCCTGAGGGATACACCTTGGGATATTGCCAATTATACCTCCTCCTGTAATATGAGCCATTGCCTTGATTTGAAATCTTTTTAACAGCTCAGTTATGTCTCTTACATAAATTGCCGTTGGTTTTAAGAGTTCTTCTCCAATAGTTGTGTCAAGTTCAGAAACATACTTGTCAGTCTCCCATTGCATAATGTCAAAAAAGAGTTTTCTCACTAAAGAATAACCATTACTATGGATACCTGTTGATGGAAAGCCAATTATCTTGTCGCCTTCTTTGATATTTTTACTACTTATAATCTTCGATTTTTCTACAATTCCAACTACAAAGCCAGCCAAATCATACTCATCATACCCGTAAAAATCAGCCATTTCAGCAGTTTCACCACCAATGAGAGAGCAGTTGGCAATCCTGCAACCCTCTGCAATGCCCTTAATAACCTCTGATGCCTTATCGGCATTTAATCTTCCAGTAGCAAAATAATCAAGAAAAAAGAGTGGTTCTGCACCAAGGGTTAATATATCATTTACACACATTGCCACAAGGTCAATCCCAATAGTGTCATGCTTGTCCATCATAAAGGCTATTTTTAGTTTTGTCCCCACACCATCAGTACTGCTTACTAAAACTGGTTCTTTGTATCTTTTTGTGTCAATTTCAAATAATGCTCCAAAGGCACCAATATCAGTCAAAACACCTTTATGAAATGTTGATTTTGCAATAGGTGAAATAAGTCTTACAAACCTCTCTCCCTCTTGAATATCAACACCAGATTCTTTGTAAGTGAGTGATTTTGGTTTTTTATCTATCATACTTTCTCCATTTGCCAAAAAAATATTTAAAACCAAAAAAACTGAGGGGTATAGCTTTTTAAAGGGTTTGTTCAAACTTCATACTTATATCTACTGCCCTTGCTGAATGGGTTATTGCCCCAGAAGAGATAATATCTACGCCTGTAAGGGCAATATCCCTTATATTTTCAATAGTAACATTACCTGATGCCTCTACTAAAACCCTCTTATTTATAAATTTTACTGCCTCTGTCATATCCTCAAGTGTCATGTTGTCAAGCATTATTACATCTGCACCTGCCTCAAGGGCTTCTTTTACTTCATCAATATTGGTAGTCTCTACTTCAATCTTTAAAAGGTGATGGGCCTTTTTTACCCTATTTATTGCTTCCGTGATTGAACCTGCAATCTTTATGTGATTATCCTTTATAAGAATCCCATCAGATAGACAGAAACGGTGATTATAGCCTCCTGCAATCTTAACGCCATATTTCTCCATTATTCTCATACCAGGAGTAGTCTTACGAGTGTCAACTATCTTGACAGGTAACCCCTCAAGCCTTTCTACAAATTGTCTTGTAACAGTTGCAATGCCAGAGATTCTTTGTAAAATGTTTAATGAAAGCCTCTCGCACTCAAGAAGGTGTGAGGCAAATCCTTTTACATCGCCAATAATATCGCCTTTTGTTAGGGAATCACCTTCATTTCTGTAGATAGATAACTCATAATCTTTACCCCTAAAGTCAAAAACCTCTTTAACAAAAGGCATACCAGCCAGTATCATTGACTCTTTGGCGATAAATAGCGCCTTTACTTTTGTATCATCAGTAATGATTAATGATGTAGTTATATCTCCCCATGCAACATCTTCCCATAAGGCAAGTTTAATAAGCCTGCGTGATAAATCAAATGGAAACATCAGATTTTTCTATTAACCAAACCTAAAAATGCCAGTAAACCGCCTGCAATTGCACTTAGAGTAAGGGCTGATTTCCAATCAAGTAAGGTTGTCACATTGCCTTCAATATTCTTCGCTATGGTTAGAATGGAGGTGCTATTTGATGATTTGATGTTATTGGCAATAACAACCCCTGTGGCACTCTTGTCAATATTTGTATTATCCGATACAGAGATAGGGGTGAAGGAAAAATTGAGGTTATTATTTGTCCCTGCTGAAAGTATTGCCATGCTTTGATTGAGATTGAGATTGTCACCTTTTAAAATAATAGATGCCCCTTGTGTTACATCTATCCTCTCACCATCAATACTTACTGCTCCAACTTGCTGAAGTTCAATAGTCCCACCTTCAACTGAACGAACAGTGCTTTGCCTTACATTGACAAACTCAGCTTCAATTAGATTAAGGTGTCTGCCTTCTATGTCTTTGACATTTTTTTCCATTTTTTAAACCTCCTGTTAAGATTATATTGTCTTTAGCAATTTGAGATTTTCTGCTGTTTTTTCTTTTTTTGTTGACAAGGTATCAAACTTTGCCTTTTCTTTTTCTACAATCTGTTGAGGTGCATTTTTAAGAAAGTCTTCATTGGAAAGTTTCTTCTTAATAAGTACCATCTCCTTGTCAATCTTTTCAAGTTCTTTCATTAGTCTTGATTTTTCAGAATTCACATCAAGTATTCCTTCAAGAGGTATGTATATCTCCATTAAATCTCTTACTGTCACCGCAGTGCCCTTTGCCCTTTTGTATGTGCTGACTATCTCTATCTCTGAGCATTTGGCAATTTTTTTGATTGATGACATGTTTGATAAGAGCACCCTTTTTACCTCATTATTTGGAGTATTTATAATTGCCTTAATTTCTAAAGAAGGCGTAATATTCAATTCCCCTCTTATACTCCTTATGCCTGTAATAGCATTAAATAGATTTGCCATCTCTGCTTCCGAATTTACAAACTTAATTGTTGATTTAGGAAATGATGAGAGCATTATACTTGTCTTTTTGCCGAGAAATTTATTCCATAGTTCTTCTGTAACAAAGGGCATAAAAGGATGAAGAAGTAAGAGGATTTTTTCAAAGATAAAATAAAAACAGTTGACAATCTCTGTCTTTGTTAGCTTATTGTCACTATATAATTCTGGTTTGATTAATTCAATATACCAATCACAAAATTCATGCCACACAAATTGATATATGGCACTTGCAGAATCATTAAAGCGATAGGATTCTATGCCTTTTATGACCTCTTCTATGGTAAAATTAAGGCGAGTTAAAATCCATTTATTTTGAAGTCCTTTTATATCTTCTAATTTAGATGACCTGTGAAACTCCTGATAAGTTGAGATAAACTTGGCGGCATTCCAAATTTTATTTATAAAATGTCTGTAACCTTCTACCCTTTCTTCAGAAAACCTTATGTCTCTGCCATGTGCAGCAAATACAGCAAGACTAAATCTGAAGGCATCGGCACCATATTTTTCAATCATTACAAGTGGGTCAATGATATTACCCATTGATTTACTCATCTTTTGTCCCTTTGAATCTCTAACTATGGCATGGATATAGACATCTTTAAAAGGAGGTTTTCCCATAAATTTAAGTCCCATCATAATCATCCTTGCAACCCAAAAGAAGATAATATCGAAGGCAGTAACAAGAACACTTGTTGGATAAAAGTCTCTCAAATCTTTAGTATCTTCTGGCCAACCAAGGGTAGAAAAGGGCCAAAGGGCCGAAGAAAACCATGTATCTAATACATCAGGGTCTCTTATAAGATTATTGCTATTACAGTGAGGACATTTGGTTATATCAAATCTTGAACAAAGGGATTTGACAGATTTTGGCACCCTGATAATCTTTGAGTTTTTGATTATATCATCATGGCTTAGTCCTAAATCCTTACACTGAGTGTAATTACCATGGGTAATCTCTTTACCTCTTACCTTAACAGGTGAGAAAAAAGTATGTTCAATCAATTCACCTTGTAATTGACCAGTTTCATTTTTACAGTCAGGGCAATACCAAACAGGTATTTGATGTCCCCACCAAATCTGCCTTGATATGCACCAATCTTTAATATCTCGCATCCATGCAAAGTAATTATTTTCCCACTGTTCAGGGATAAAGGAAATCTCTTTTTGCTCAACTGCCTTGATTGCCTTTTCAGCCAGGGGTGAAACATTTACATACCACTGGATAGTTTGTAATGGTTCAATAATGGTCTTACATCTATAGCAATGACCTACATTGTGGGAGTGTTTTTTTTCTGATTCAAGCAAATCCTTTTCTTTTAGGTCTTTCAGGATCAATTTCCTACATTCATGTCTGTCAAGTCCTTTATATCTAAGCCCTGCCTCTGTAGTCATCTTTCCTTCTTCATTAATTACAGAAAGGGAGGATAGATTATGCCTTTTCCCTGATGCCTCATCATTAAAATCATGGGCAGGCGTTATCTTAACTGCCCCTGTGCCAAAGTCTTTATCAACAGTATTATCTGCAATTATTGGTATTTTTCTGCTTGTTAATGGGAGATCAACCGATTTTCCTATAAAATCCTTATATCTTTCATCTTCAGGATGAACTGCAACGGCAGTGTCTCCAAGCATGGTCTCAGGTCTTGTTGTGGCGACTGTTATATGACCACTACCATCTGTAAGGGGATATTTTATAAAGTAGAGCCTCCCTTCAATCTCTTCGTGCTCTGCCTCAAGGTCGGATAGGGCTGTATGACAACGAGGGCACCAATTTATAAGCCTATTGTCTCTGTATATAAGCCCCTCCTCAAAGAGACGAACAAAGACTTCTCTGACTGCCTTTGACAGACCTTCATCCATTGTAAAACGCAAATGTTCCCAGTCACAGGATGCACCCAACTTTTTGAGTTGGTAAATAATCCTGTCCCCGTATTCTGCCTTCCAACTCCATACCCTTTGAATAAAGGCATCTCTACCAAGTTTATGACGATCTATCTTATCCTTTGCAAGAGACTTTTCTACTACATTCTGAGTTGCTATCCCTGCATGATCCGTCCCAGGCACCCAAAGGGTCTTGAACCCACTCATTCTCTTATATCTGCACAAAATATCCTGTATAGTTGCATTAAGGGCATGTCCCATGTGGAGTGAGCCCGTAACATTTGGCGGTGGAATTACTATACAGAATGTTGGAGAGTCATCAGAACCATAAGGTGTGAAGGCTTTATTATCCTGCCAGTAGTTATACCAATAATCCTCGAGTTTGGAAGGTGAATAGGTCTTTTCAAATAGTTCCATAAATTGTTGTTTCCTTGCCCCTTTTAAAATTTTTTATCGATTATAAAGATTAAATAAGGTTTTAGTTGAATTGAACTGAAATTATGCTTTTTACTCCTTTGTTATTAAATTACGGCGTTTTCCCATGACAATGTTGCAAAAGCTCAATAATGAGATTTATTCAATCTCTAAATCTTTAAAGCTCTGAGGTTATCTTTTGTATTTCCTTTTCAATAAGATTTTGAACAAGGTCTGGTATTGCATTATTTAATACAATTATAGCCCTGTCTCTAATCTGCTCTGCTACTGATTTCAATACAACCTTGGTTGCCTCTTCAACTATTTCCGTGAAAGACTCCCTCAGATTTTCTAATATACCTTCTTTCAAAGTCTCTATTACCATATCCTTAATCTCTTCATTAATAATATAGTCAATCTTTTTGTTAATGGTTTGTTTAAACAAATCAAGTACATCCTCTCTTGATGGGGTAACCAGAGAGGCTAAATCTATTGATTGAGGTACATAAACAGGCTGGACAGGTTGGCTGACCTGGCTCTGTTGAATAGGTGGTGGTGTTTGATCTTCTGGCTCTTGTTTTAAAGTATTGGCGAGGGTCTCTCCAAAGCTTATGGACTTATCTGGTTCTAAGGTTTCTTCATCATCCATAGCCTTCTCAGTTAAAAGAGCCATATCTTCAGGGGTAAAAGAAATATCCTTTGTAATATCCTCTTGTTCCTCTTCAGGTGAGGCAGGTGAAATGTCATCTAATCCTGCAAAAACCTCATCTGCCTTAGGCTCTTGTATTGATGGCTCTGGTTGTTCCTCATCCATAGGGATGTCATTGACCAAAGCCTTTACTTTGCTTATCAGCTCTTGAGACTCAAAGGGCTTGATTATAAAATCATCAGCACCATTTTTCTTTGCCAAGTCCTCATCAAAGGGCTCAAAGGCACCAGCAAGTAAAATTACTGGGATATGAACTGTATCTGTGTTGGCTTTTACCTTTTGACAAAGTTCATAACCATTAAGTTTTGGCATGTCAATATCTGCTAAGATAATATGAGGCTTGAAAGTAGATATCGCCTCATAAGCTTTTTCACCGTCATTGAAAGACTTTATCTGAAAGTCTTCAGGTCCCATGACAAGCTCTACCACTTTTTGAATAGTTATGCTGTCATCAGCAAGAAGTAATCTGTATCCCATTTTTACACCCTTTTTACTGTTTTATTTTTTTTCTGAAAAATCATGTCTCTTTGGTCTTCTTTTTTGTTTTATAATCTTCTATTGCCTTCTTCAATGCATCTGAACCAAGATTAGAACAGTGCATCTTTTGAGGTGGTAAACCACCTAATTCATTTGCCACAGCCTCCTTTGAAATCTGCAATGCTTCATCAATGGTCTTTCCCTTAACCATCTCTGTTATCATGCTACTTACAGCTATTGCAGCACCACAACCAAAGGTTCTAAATTTTGCATCAACTATTATGTCATTTTCAACCTTTATAAACAACTGCATGGCATCTCCGCATGTTGGATTGCCTTCCATACCAACACCATCAGCATCTGGTATCTCTCCTACATTTCTTGGGTTTGAAAAGTGATCCATCACCTTTTCTGAATACATAATGACCTCCTAATTATTTTTCCCATCCTTTCGCAAAAGGGGACATCTCTCTGAGCTTAACTACAACTTTTGGGAATTCCTCAAGCAAATAATCAATCTCCTCATCGGAATTACCTTCTCCAAGGCTAAAGACTATAGAACCTTGTGCAAGAGCAGTTGGTGTCCCTATTGAAAGTAATATGGGCGAAGACTTTAAAGCCTTTGACGAACAGGCAGAACCACTTGCAGTATATATGCCTTTCATTGCAAGCAAAAGCAACATTGCCTCACCTTCAATAAATTCTACTACAAAACTTGCATGATTATGCAGTCTCTTTTCAGGATGCCCTGTTAGATAGATATGAGGGATTTTTGTAAAGGCATCAATTACCTTATCTCTCAACCTTTGAGTATGATTCATCCTCTTTTCCATATCTCTGATCGCAATCTCTGCTGCCTTCCCCATACCAACAATGGCAGGGACATTTTCAGTGCCTGCCCTTCTGCCATTTTCCTGAATACCTCCATAGATGAGTGGCACTATCCTCACCCCTTCTCTTATATACAATGCTCCAGCACCTTTGGGACCATAAAATTGATGAGCAGACATACTTAGGGCATCAATATTTAATTCATTTACATCAATCGGTATGTTTCCAGTTGTTGCTACCGCATCAGTATGAAACAATATATTATGCTCCTTTGCAATAGTAACTATCTCTTTTAATGGCTCAATAGTACCTATCTCACTACTTGCATGGATTATTGAAATAACCGTTGTTTCTTTTGTTATAGAGCTCTTGACAACCTCTGGGTCAACGATTCCATATTTATCAACAGGCAGGTATGTAACAACAAAACCACTCTTTTCAAGAAAACGTGCCGAATTGAGTATAGAGTGGTGTTCAACCTTTGAAACCATTATATGTTTACCATTTGCCTGCCTTGCTAAGGCAAGACCGCGAAGTGCAAAATTATTTGACTCTGCCCCGCTTGAGGTAAAGACTATTGTTGAAGGCTTAGCCTTTATTAATTTTGCAGTTGCCTCCCTTGCTTTTTCTACAGCATCTCTTGCCTTACCCCCGAGCTCATATAAACTGAGTGGATTACCGTATTCTTCCTTGAAATAGGGCATCATTGCTTCTAAAACATCAGGATGAAGAGGATTTGTCGCCACATGGTCAAAATAACATTTCATATTATTGCTCCTTTTTATTAATCAGTATCCAAAAAAAGTAATTCCTCATTCAGATATCAGCGTAACCATTCTATTGTTTCTGAGAATTTACGGTCTTTTTCACATAAAATTTATAATAATCTTCGTCCTCATCTAACCCAATAAATTGATTCCCTGTTTTTTCACACCAACCAGGTATATCTTCAAGGGCACCGTCATAATCGGTTAGTATCTCAAGGATTTGACCCTTATCAATTTTTTTTATCATCTCATCAAGCTTCAATAAGTGCATGGGGCACATCATATAGACTACATCAGCAGTAACATCTGCCTTTACATTGCTAACAAATTTCATAGTAACAGGTTATTTAATATCTCCTTTGATTAAATGATTGAGTGTGATTGTCTTTAAGAAATCTTCAATTTGATTCCCCAGTGCCTTCCATAACAAATGAGTCACACATTTATCAACCCTCACACATCCTTCTGATGGGTCAAGGCATGAGGTTATAGCAAAAGGACCCTCTAATTCAGACAGGATTGAAGATATACTTATTTCCTCTGGTGCGCAGCTAAGCAAATACCCTCCCCCTGGACCTTTTTTGCTGGTTATAATACCTGCCTTTCTTAATTGATTTAAAATCTGTTCAAGGTATGATACAGATACATCCTGATTTTCAGATATTTCTTTGATGGAGACTGACCTGTCAGGGTAACCTTTTGCAATCTCAAACATTGCCCTGACGCCATATTGACCTTTTGTGGAAAGTCTAAGCATCTTATATGCTATAAAAACCTACTGAAATTGTCAAGTATTTTTTGATTCCCCAAAATCAGTAAAAATGGGGGTCAGGTCTTGAATTTTGATATTAGACATTAATTGTTTTGCCTTACAGATAAGCTATGAGTTAGCTGCCTTCCTGAGAGGGTCCTTTCCGTATTTCAGAAACACTTGTATGTTCTGTATCGCCGCTGTCATTTATTCCTGTATCTGAACTCTCCATATAGCCCTCTCCATCGGCTTCTGTCATAGCCATATCGCTTCCCTCTCGCAAACGACCTCTCAATTAGATGCTGCAGTGTCTTTATGTCTCTATTTGCCATTGCAGACCGAGCTATAGCACGCATCAGATCAAGCTCATCTTGCCTCAAATGCCTTTTTATCGTCCTGCCACTCTTGTTGCTCGTGCATCTCTCCCTTTGGGTGCAACGGGCGCACTCTTTTTTCGGTGCCCCATAATCCACACTCTGCCTGTCTTCATGCAATGATTTCCTCTTCAGGCGTATGCCAACAGGACAGATATATGTGTCGGTCTGACGGTCATAAGAGAACTTATCCTCTTTGTATTTGCCTGCCTCGCTCCCTTGCTTTCCTGTCTCTTCTTTAAGTCTGGCATGTGCGCCTTCACTGCTCGGTCATGGCAGGCGAGAAAATTCTCCACAGGACCGTATTTGCTATCAGCTACTACAGTTTTAGCGCTCATGCCCGTGTTGTCGTAATGGCTATCAAGCAGAGATGTCATTCTATGTGCTTCGTTGATATCACCTGCTGTCACTTCCGTGGCCGTTATTATTTCGTATGCCGGATCCACTGCGCGGTGCGTTTTATACGAGAGCTTCGGCTTGCCCCCCCTGCCTTACTATTGCTGCTTCAGGGTCGGTTGTAGATATATAGCGATTGTTCACTCCACCTGTGCTATCTTAATCATGGCTTTCGCCTTTTTCTTCAAGCCGACCTCCAGTTCTATGTAACCCTTGTTCAAATGCCTTTTAAGAGATTGTGTGTCTACTACAGACTTGTTTGATGCATTTGCTTCTATCAAGCTGGAGTCTATAAATATCTTCTCACCATCGACTAATCCAGCCTCCACGCATTGATAAACTATACGCTCAAAAAATCCTTTGAAAACCTCAACTCCCCACCTTTTATGAGCCTTAGACAGCACACTGTGATTCGGTAGTTCAGAATCCAGATCATAGCTCAAAAACCATAGCCAGTCCAGTCTCTCAGGCAGTGTTTCCATTAGCTCCCTCTCGGATCTTACATTGTAAAATAACAACAATAGGATCAGTTTCAGTATTACTGCTGGAGGAACTGAAACATTACCATTGCTACCATAACACTCCTTTACCTCTGAGTAGATGAAATCAAAATCCACTGTCTCGTTTATCTT